>Ga0137368_10000959_pt1 | contig 29818 bp, 19 predicted proteins | sample SagtaG_13_FD_104917 | JGI IMG/M metagenome (GOLD analysis project Ga0137368, IMG submission 104917) | Vadose zone soil microbial communities from Sagehorn Ranch, Mendocino, California, USA - Sage1_L_100_16 metaG | ecosystem: Environmental > Terrestrial > Soil > Vadose zone | place: USA...
GAGCGGCTGGGCGATCGCTGCTACGCCGTGCTCGGCAACCACGACGTCGAGCACAGCCGAGATCCCTTCTCGAGGAGCGCCGGCCTCCACGACCTCTCGCCCGCCCATCTGCTCGTGGACGAGACCGACACGATCGAGCTACGTGGCCGCCGCGTCCAGATCGTGGGCGTCGACCCGCGCACCTACCGTCAGCGGCGTGCCGAGCCGTGGCGTCACGTCGACGGCGACGCCGACCTGCGGATCCTCCTGTGCCACTTCCCGTACATCCTCGACCGCCTCCCGGAGGGCGCCTTCGACCTGGTGCTCGCCGGCCATCTCCACGACGGCCAGATCACGGTCCCCTACGGATTCGGGAAGCTCAGGCTGGCGCACCTGAGGTGGCGCTACACAGAGGGGCTCTACGAGCGGCCGGCGGCGACGATGCACGTCTCTCCGGGTCTCGGGACGACGTTCGTGCCCTTCCGCTTCTTCGCCCGGCCCGAAGCCACGGAGCTCGTTCTTCGGGCAAGAGGTACGTAAGAATCCGCTGCGTGGAAGGGCACGCGACGATCTCGAGCGACATCCTTGCGAGCTACGCCGCGGACGCGGCACGTGAGGTTCCGGGTGTCGCCGGCCTCGTCGAGGGGCACCTGCCGCGCCAGCGAGGCGTGCGAATCGCCGAGGAGGAGGGCCGCGTCGCGGTCGAGATCCACGTCGTCCTCGACTGGGGCGCGCGGATCCCCGAAGTCGGCCGGGCCGTGCAGCGGGAGGTCGCCGCGTATCTCGGCCGCATGGCCGACGTCGAGCCGGCCTCCGTCGACGTCGTCGTGGACGAGATCACGCGGCCATAAACCGATCGAATCCCCCGGAAATCACGACTTCCGGTTAGTGGCAATACGCACTCGGAGGCGCAGACTTTCGGGAGAACGATGGCTGCGGTCGAGGACACGCACAGCTCCCTCGAGGCGATCAGGCGAGTGCTCTCCTACCTGATCACCGAGCGCGAGCAACTCCGCTGCCACGGCGCGGACGAGGCCGAGCTGGAGGCCAACCGGCAGGCGATCGCCGCGATGCAGTGGCGCCTCGGTCGCGCCGCGGGAGACGAGTACGCAGCGCGGGGCGATTCGGCCGCCGCAACTTCTTAGTCCGCCTGGTACAACCCAGCCGTGAGCGGGCCGACCGTCACGGGGCTGACAGGGCTCACGCTGGAGGACGCACCTGCCGTCTGCCAGGGCTGCACCTGGTGGCAGTCCCGGAGCGGCCGGGACGTCGAGAAGGCGAAGTGGATCGAGAAGGCGGAGACGGAATGGGGTCCCTGGGGCACGGTCTACTACGACAGCGACGGCCGCGTGCTCGGGTCGATGCAGTACGGGCCGTCGGCGCTCTTTCCCCGCGCGGCTGAGCTGCCGGCGGGGCCCCAGTCAGCCGACGCAGTGCTAGTGACCTGCGCGTACCTCGTCGAGGTGTCGAGCCCGTGGGTGATTCAGTCGCTCTTCCTGGCGGCGATCGGCGACGCGAGAGACAAAGGCGCCAAAGCCCTCGAGACGTTTGCCTATCGCTACGGCGAGGGCGTGTCGCAGTACGAGCGCTTCCAGGTGCACAAGACGATCTTCCCGGCCGACTTCCTAGCCGACCTCGGTTTCGTCCCGGTTCGGCGCGCGGGGCTCGTGGAGCTCGCCCGGCTCGAGCTCGGCGGCCTTCAGCCAGTCGTCGAGGGAAAGCGCGAGAAGGTTCTACGGGTCGTAAAGGAGGCGTTCGCGCCGGCGCCCGCGCCGGTCCCGCCCGGTTTCTGACGGCCTTGCCCGTATATCCGGACGCAGCCTGTTGCCGTTTATCAACCGGTTCAGGAAGCGCGATGTAGGGCCAAAGGAGCAAGCGAGACAGACGAGCGTAGGTTCGTGTAGCTGCGACACACGAATGTGCGCATAGCCGTACCTGAAGGTTCCGATTGTGGAGCTGCGGCCACGCCAGATCGGCGACAGCTCGTAAGAGCTCGAATGCCCGCGCGTCGTGATCGCCGACAACCACGTCCCGACGCGGACCGGCGTTCGGCTCGCGCTCGAGCAGGACGGGTTCATAAGGACCTCACGAGCCGTGAATGGGAAGTGCTCGACTGTTTACGCGAGGGCCTCTCCACGCAACGCATCGCCAAGCAGCTCTTCATCACCGAAACGACGGTTCGGCGCCACGTGGGATCGATACTGAAGAAGCTCGGTGTTCCGAGCCGCGAGGCGGCTGTGCAGCTGGTGGCGCCGCGCTCTCGAAATTTGAACGGCGAATAGGCACTACGAAGGTCATAGGGGATCCAGGGCGTCCAGGGTGAGAAGGGCGACAAGGGTGACACCGGCGCGACCGGGTGCCCGGGGTCCCGCGTGACCGCAGGGTCTCAGGGTCTGCGGGGTGACAAGGGTGACACCGGCGCGACCGGCGCCCAGGGTCCGGCGGGCCGGCCCGGAGGGGCCGACTGGACCTGCGGGTCCGACCGGGCGACCGGGGCGACCGGCGCGAGCGGCGCGACCGGCCCGCAGGGTCCCGCCGGCCCCTCGGGAAGCACCCTCGTCACCGGCACAGCCGTGACGTCGGCAGCGGGGGCGAGCCTAGGGACGCAGGTCACGGCGACGGCTACCTGTGCAACGGCAAGGTCCTGCTCGGTGGCGGAGCGAAGGTCACGACGAGCGACGCCAACACCAAGCGAGCAGTCCTCGTGTCGTCATTCCCAAGTAGCACGACGACGTGGACGGCTGTCGGGCATGGTCAGCGACAGCAACCTCACTGGTAGCAACACGATCACCGTCCAGGCCTACGCGCTCTGCAGCTTGTAAGAACGCGGAACCAAGCCAAGACGAAGGAGGGGGCCCGAGCGGCCCCCTCCTTCGTTCCTGTGCCAGATGCCTAACGCACCGCGCCAGGCCCTCTCATCGCACATGCCTGATCTGCCCCGCCGTGACGAGCCGCCGCGCGCGTCCCGGCGCGGGGTCGTAGACCTCGACCTCGACATCGACATTCGGATACGCGACGTAGACGCTCGTGGGACGCTTGTCGTCGACGAAGCCCACGCCGCCGTTCGCGACCTTCAGCAGCGGAACGTGGTTCTTCGCAGCTGTCGCCTTCACGAGCTCGAATGCGTCCTTCTGTGGGTACGTGCCGACCGTGAGGTAGTTCGGTCAACGGTCGCCCGCTCGTACGTCGGGTGGCAAGTAGCGGATGTAGACGCTCCCGTCCCTCGTCCGTGTCACGCCGTAGGTGTACGCCCCCGCTCCCCAAACCAGAAGATCGGGTGGCCCACCGTCTCCGCCAGCGCCTTCAGCTGCTGAGTCGAAGTCACCCGCGACTCGGCCGCGGTAGCCGGCGGGCGACGGGCTTGATCTGGCCCGTCCGGACGAGTTGAACCGCGCGTGCCGGTGACAGATCGAAGACCTCGATCTCGTAGTCCGAATGCGGAAACGCAAGGCAAACGCTCGTCGGGTGCGTCCGGTATTGGAACGCGAGCCCACCGCCGGAAGATGGATCGTGTCCGTGCCCTGCTTCCTCGCCGTTCGCGCGAAGCGTCGCAAACGCATGTCGCTGGGGGTACGTCCCCACCGTCAGAAAGTCCGCCTTCGCGCTCCCGACCTTCGTGCCGGACGGCAGGTAGTTGCCATCACTGTGTACGAGCAGCCAGACGATCAGAGCGACCACCGCCGCGAGCCCGATCGCCGCCGCGACGAGGACCCTACGAGTCAGCCCGGTACGGGTGCCGGGCCGGCCGGCACGTGCCCTCGCGCGCCGCAGGAGGCGATCCTCCGCTTCCTCCGGCACTCAGCTCACCTCGTCTCCCATTGCCGCGCGTTTCGCGTACTCGCAGCGCGGCCTTCGTAACCGAAACGATGCCCGCAGGCGCACCTTCTGGTGGCCAGGGGGAAAACGCGACCCCGTGGCGAACTGCCGTCGGATGACCTACCGGACTGGATTTACGCGGTCCCGTAAATGGCTCCGCCGCCTCCACGAGCTACGCGTCCCGGTCGAAAGACGTATTTTTCGACGGTGGAGTAAGAATCCCTCGTTCGGGGGAAGGGGAACGCCGTCGTCTCGTGCCGACACGTGTCCGGTCGCCTAGCGACGCCCGCCGATTCGCCGTACAGCCGCACACCCCCCAGTACGGCGAAGGAAGGAAGCCGCAAAATGAGAAACCGGATCACTTCGGGGATCGCTGGATTGCTGCTTTTGGCTGCAGGGGGAGCGAGCGCCGCTCTCGTCGCCGGCCCTGGAACGAGCGTAGGAGGGACGATCGTCGTGACTACGACGGTCGCACCCGTCGCCGATTCGTGGGCGAACTCGGACGCTGCTACGAAGAACTACGGCAGCGACACCACGCTACGAGTCGATGACTCGCCGGTCCGCCATGTGTATCTCCGGTTCGACCTCCAGAGTCTCAGCGGATCCGTCGCGCGCGCCACGTTGCGGCTTTACTCAAGCGACGAGTCGACGCGTGGCTATCAGGCGTGGTCGACATCCGGTGACTGGAGCGAGTCGAGCCTCACGTGGCTCAACGCACCTCCGGCGGGGACGCTCCTCGGCGAATCAGGGTCGTTCGAAGCGAACACCTGGACGAGCGTCGACGTCAGCCGAATGGTGACGGGCGCGGGCGTCTACAACATCGAACTGACGACGATCAGCCCCAACAGCAAGCACTTTGCCAGCCGTGAGGCGGGCGCGAACGCGCCGCAGCTCGTGGTCGAAACGAACGCGGCTTCATCGCCATCGTCGACGACCGCGCCGTCATCAACGACAACCAGCACGTCTTCGACGACGCCGCCGCCGCCCACCACCACGACAACCTCCTCTTCGACCACGTCGGCCTCGACCACGGCGCCCCCGACCACGACGACGGCGCCCGCCACCACGACGGCGCCCGCCACGACGACGGCGCCCGCCACGACGACGGCGCCAGCCACGACGAGCACGACGTCGACGACGTCCTCGACGACCACCACCACGGCCACGGCGCCTGCCACCACGACGACGCCATCGACGACGACGACCACGACGCCGTCGACGACGACCACGACGCCCTCGTCCACCACGACCACGTCGGCGACTACGACGACGGCGCCGACAACGACGACAACACCGTCTGGTGGTTCGGGCTCGTCTTCATCACCGCCGCCGGCGGATTTGAGTGGCTTCCCGATCCGCGCCGCCTTCTTCTACCCGTGGTTCCCGGAGGCGTGGAATCAACAGGGCATTTCTCCGTTCACGCGCTACTCCCCGTCGAACGGCTTCTACGACTCGAGTAACGCCGCAACGATCCAGGGCCAGATCCGGGCGATGCAGTACGGTCAGATCCAGGTTGGAATCAGCTCGTGGTGGGGCGTCGGACACAACACTGATCTACGTCTGCCGCTGCTGCTCAACGGAGCGACCACCATGGGCACCGGATTCCGCTGGGCGACGTACTACGAAAAGGAATCGCTGGGCGATCCTTCGATCACGGAGATCCAGAACGACCTCACGTACCTGCGTAACCACTACGGGTCCGACCCGTCGTACCTCCGCATCGGCGGGCGGTTCGTCGTCTTCGTGTACGCCGGCTCCGGTGACGGGTGCGGGATGGTCGACCGCTGGAAGGCCGCGAATACCGTCGGCGCGTACCTCGTGATGAAGGTCTTCGCGGGATACCTGAGCTGCGCATCGCAACCCGACGGCTGGCACCAGTACTCCCCGGCCGTAGCCGAAGACTCGCAGCAGGGCGCCTCGTTCTCGATCAGCCCCGGCTTCTACAAGGCGAACGAGATCTTGCCACGCCTGACGCGGGATCTGACGCGCTGGAATCAGAACGTGCGCGACATGGTGGCCTCCAAGGCACGTTGGCAGTTGGTGACGACGTTCAACGAGTGGGGCGAGGGAACGTCGGTCGAGAGCGCTATTGGATGGGCCTCAATCTCCGGTTACGGCGCCTACCTCGACGCGCTCCACTACAACGGGCAGGCGAGCGTCGCGCCGCCGACGACCACGACGACGACGCCCACAACAGCCACGTCGCCTGCGACCACCACCACGACCACGTCTTCCACAACCACCACCTCTCCTCCGCCTACGGCGAGCGATGCGACGGTCGCTGCCGGCGGCGATATCGCGTGCGATCCGGGCGACGGCGGGTTCAACGGCGGCCTCGGCACGACGTGGGTCTGCAACGAGCTGGCGACCTCGGATCTGCTGCTCTCGGGTAACTACGCGAAGATCCTGACGCTGGGCGACCACCAGTACGAGAACAACACGTACTCGGCCTTCCTCCAGTCGTTCGATCCGTCGTGGGGGCGCCTGAAGGCGCGGATCGCACCCGCGCTCGGAAACCACGAGTACCTGACGTCGGGCGCCGCCGGCTACTACCAGTACTTCGGCGCAGCAGCGCACCAGGCGTCGAACGGCTACTACAGCTACGACGTCGGCGCCTGGCACATGATCGCGCTGAACGCCGAATGCTCGCACGTCGGTGGGTGTGGCGCAGGTTCGCCGCAGGAACAGTGGCTGAAGGCCGATCTCGCTGCTCACACGAACGCGTGCGTTCTGGCCTACTGGCATCAGCCGCGCTGGTCGAGCGGACAGCACGGGAGCGACGCGGCCTACGACGTCTTCTGGAAGGACCTCTACGCCGCGAACGCCGATCTCGTCCTCAACGGACACGACCACGACTACGAGCGATTCGCTCCGCAGAACCCGAGCGGTCAGCTCGACACCACGCGGGGTATCCGCGAGTTCGTCGTCGGTACCGGCGGCAAGAATCACTACGCGTTCACGACGGTCCAGGCCAACAGCCAGGTCCGGAACTCCGATACCTACGGTGTCCTCCAGCTGACCCTGCACGCCAGCGGCTACGACTGGAAATTCATTCCCGTGGCCGGCCGCCCGTTCACGGATTCCGGTTCCGGAAGCTGCCACTGAGATCGACCCGGAGGGGCGTGGCGTCACCGCCACGCCCCTCCCGATCGGCGCCGTGGCTCGGCGCAGGTCTAGGCCCGGCGTCGCCGAAGTCGATCACAGGACGATGTTCGGGCCCCGAGCTCGCGCGAAAAGATGAAAGAGTCGGCCTTCGCCGGCCGAGCACCCCCGGTATGCCGTCGTGAAAGAACCAGACTCTGCACCTAGGGACCCCGGAGCGTTCGCCGTCGGAGAGCGTGCCTGGATCACGGAGCCGATCAGCCCGGAGCTCGCACTCGTCGACCCGGATCTCGCGCGGCGGGCCAGAGCGATCCTGCCCGAGCGTCCGGGCGCGGTGCCGGTGCCGACCGCCAAGGCGGCAAGCGCTCCTGTCGTCGCGGAGCCGCGTCTTCCGGTGCGCGGCGCGCGTTACCGCGCGGCCGCCGCGTTCGCGATCAAGCTCGCCGTCGTCGCCGTTATCGTGCTCAGCGTGGGCAGAGCCGGTGCCGTCGCGGATCACGTCGGTTCGGGATCGCAGGCGTCGACGCGGATTTCAGATCCAGAGCGGCAGGTGCGCGGCGTTGCCACTCCGCTGGAGTCCGGCGGCCGCCGGCTCGCCCCGTACTCTCAGCTTGCTCTCGTCGACATCCGCACCGGCAGGATCCGCACCGTGATGGCCTCCGGCGGAACACGACTCGTCGCGGGGCCGAGCTGGAACCCGGACGACCGGCGCATCCTCGTTGTCACCCAGGCTTGCTCGAGCTGCCCGGCCACGCTTGCGATTGTGACGACGACCGACGCGCACCTGACACGGCTGCAGCTCAACGGGCTGGACGCGGATGATCAGCCGACTGGGCGTACGGCTTGGTCGCCGGACGGCCGCGAGATCCTGTTCGCTGTGAACGGCCGTGACGGAGAGCGCGAACTATGGCGCGCGAGGGCGAAGGGATGGCGAGCGCATCGGCTCCCGACGGGCGACGACGCGGAGCAGCCGGCGTGGTCGCCGGACGGCAAGACGATCGCGTACGCGGCGGAGGTGAGTGAAATTCATCGCATCTTCTTCATGCCGGCCCGTGGCGGGAGTGCGCGCGTCGTGACTCGCGGACAATCGGCCGATCAGCCGGCGTTTTCCCCGGGCGGCCGGCGCCTCGCGTTCGTGCGTCTCGATCAGAACGTCTCGTGGGATCTGTGCACGCTGACGCTGCGGACTCGCGCCGCACGCTGCTTGACGCACGGCGGCGCGAACGAACGGGATCCGTCGTGGGCGCCCGGCGGGGGCCGCCTTGTCTTTGCGAGCGACCGCGCAGGGGGGACGATCGGGGCCCGCTCGCTCTATGTCGTCCGCTCAGACGGATCGGGTCTGAAGCGGCTTACCGGGCCCGCGTTCGACGCAACGATGCCCTCCTGGTCCCCCAGCGGTCGCTCGATTGCGTTCGTGCTCCGGCCGATCCTTGGCGGCCACGCCTGAGGCGGGGCAGAGAGCCGACCCTCGACTCCCGCGATGCCGCTGATTCGTGGACCTTTCCTGTTCGCGAAGTGGGTCGTCGTCGCCGTGAGCGTTGTCGTATGGGTGGTCGTTGCTCCGATCGCGGAGATCCTGAACGGGCTGCTGGAACGGGTCCGTGGGGCAAAACATGGGTGAACGCTTCCTCCACATGCTCAAGCCGAGGGGTTTGAAGACCGATGAAGAGGGGGGACTAGTGGATCGAGCGGCCTTGGAATCCAACTCTTGCCGGATCGGCGTTTCGTTCGTCGCGGCCTACCTCGGCAGCGCCCTGTTGCTGCTCGCGGGCTCTCGTAGTGGATTCGTGGTCTTCCTGGCGCTCTCGCAGGTTTTCGCCGTCGGAGCGGTCTGGCGCCGATTCCGCAAAGTCGAGGGTGGAACGGTGGCGCGGCCGTACGAGCGCGAACGGCTGCGCGAGATCGTCGCTGCATCAGTCGGCGCGCAGCGTTCGCTCGCAGTTGCGCGTCCAACGCCGCTTCGGAGCCGGTCCGCCGGAAGAACGATCGAGGCTCCGATCAACCCGGGGCCACTGGTGTCGTTCGGTCTCGCGCGAAGGGCGACGCAGAGTGTCGTCGCATTCTTCGCGGCCGAGTCGGACGCGCATGCCGCGTCGCAGCGCTACGGTGGCGACGACGTCGAGCTCGTCCGAATCGACTGGGCGAGTGGCGAAGTCGAATACCGCCCGCTGCACTAATCGTCGCGGCGCGCCACGAGCTGGGCGCTCAATGGCAGGTTCCCGAGCCGGAATCCGTAAAGGTGTGGTCGGCTTCGGGGAGGAATTTCCAGTCGTACCCGCTTGGGTGCAGCGTCAGCTTGAGGACGCCGAAGGTGTCCGCGTTGCGGACCTCGCTGTTCGCCGCGACGTTGGGGCCGAAGCGGTCGTGGTTCTTGCCGCCGGTGCCGACGATGAATTCGCGGATGCCGTTGGGGTCGGCGGCTCCTGAAGGCGTCTGCGGGGCGAAGCGTTCGTAGTCGTGGTCGTGGCCGCCGAGAACGATCTCGGCGTGGGCACGGTAGAGGTCGTCCCAGATCGGCCGCAGCTGACTCTGCGGGCCATGTCCTCCGGAGCTGAAGAGCGGGTGGTGCCAGTAGGCCAAGGTGCAGCGACGTGTGGTCGCTTTGAGGACGGCCCGCAGCCAGTTCTCCTGCGGTGATCCGACGAAGCAGCCGCCGACCGCAGAGCAGTTGCTGTTGATGGCGATGATCTGCCAGGCGCCTCGGCTGTAGCTGTAATACCCCTTGCTCCGGTCGCCGGCGAGCGATCCGAAGTAGTCGAAGTACGCCGAGGCTCCCGAAGTCAGATATTCGTGGTTGCCCGGAGCAGGTTTGGTCCGACTCTTGAACTTTCCCCAGGAGGAGTCGTAGCAGCGGAAGTCGGCTGCGGTCCCTGAGGGGTAGGCGAGGTCGCCGACCGCTGCGACCGTCCCGGAGGTCCCAGCGATGATCTGCGCGGTCGCTTCATCGCCGGTGCTGTCGCAAGACGCGACATCCCCCGCCGCCAGCAGGATCGCATCGCGCGTGTTCGGCGGCGTGACGCCGGCTCCGCCGTTGTCGTGCAGGGCGTCCAGGTACGCGCCGTAACCGGAGGGCGAGGCCCACTCGGCGGCACTCTCGACGGCCGTTCCCTCTCCCCATTCGTTGAAGGTGGTGATCAGGTGGAACCGAGCGCTCGAAACGGTCATCTCCCGTACGTCGCGGCGCCACCGGTCGAGGTCCCGCGTGAGTCGCGCGGATCCTTCGTTCGCTTTGAAGAACCCGGGGCTGATCGAATACGACGATCCGAGCGCCGCTGCCTCGACGGCAGGGCTGTACTGATGCCACGCGTCCGGTTGGCTGGCGCATGCTCGGTAGCCGTTGAAGGCCTTCAGCACGATGTACGCATTGCCGGTGTTGGCCTGCTTCCATCGATCGGCCATCCCACAGCCGTCGTTCGCGTCGCCGTACACGAACACGACCGGCCGCCGTGAAACCTTCAGGAAGCTGGGGCTCGACCCGTACCGCGAGCGGATGTAGTCGAGATCCGAGCGAATCTGCTCGACGCTGGGGTCACCCTGCGCTTCGTTCTCGTAGTAGACGGCCCAGCGAAAGGCGCTGTGCATGTTCGTCGTGACAGAGAGGATCTTTGCGAAGCGTATGTCGCTGATGTTGCCCTGCCCCCACCAGCTCACGATGCCTGCAGCAATGTTCCCGTACTGCATCGCCGCGATATGTGACCTGATGACCGCGGCGTTGCCCGAGTCGTAGAGCCCGGAGGTCGGATCGTAGTGCGTGAAGCGCGCAGCCCCTTGCTGGGACCATGCCTCGGGATACCAGTCGTAGTAGAACGCCGCGCGAATCGGGAAGGCGGGCTGATCCGGTCCCGTCTCGACGACGACCTTCGCCGCGTGACGGTCTTCGCGGCTCGCGAGGCGAACGGGTGCGCTCGCGGCCACGGAGAGGCTGAGCGTGCCGCTCCCGCGGATCAGCTGCGTCACGTCGATGCTCGTCCACGCGCGCGTTCGACCGACGGCGCCACGCGCCGTGGGGCCGGTGGGCCGTGGGGCATTGGCGAACGAGACGCGCTGCTCGCTCCATTTCTTGCCGGCGGCCCGCACCGAAAGAATGCCTCGTCCGCTGCGGACGAAGACGAGGAGGTTCGCTCTGAGGACGAAGCCGTGAACAGCGCGCAGGCGGAACCGGAGCAAGGCCCGCGTTCGAACCCCCACACGCAGGTCCTTGGCGGTGCCCAGCTTGAGCTGGCTGTGCGCCGGGTCGACGGTCGCATCGGCGAGGGCGGCGAAGCTCTGGGTCGTGGACCGCGGAGCCGATCCGCCGGTCGCTGCGTGGAAGCCGCCGATGGCGAGGACAACAATGGTGAGCAAGGCCAGACGCAGTCGGCGGAGCCACGTCGTCATGGTGCGATCGCCCCGATCCCGGGCGCGACGATCGCGCGTACGAGACGGCTGCCGCGCTCGACCACCGCGTGCGGGAGCACTGCCGTCCGCCTGAGAGACACGCGTGACGCCACCTGTGCATCGTGGCCGATGTGGACGAAGGGCCCGACCCGGGCTCCCTGGTCGATCGTGGCGCCTGGGCCGACAACTACCGGTCCCTCGAGTTCGGCGTCGCGGCTGACCCGCGCGAGGCGGTGAACCTTGACAAGACCCTCTTCCCGCGTCAGCAGGTCCAGGTGCGCCTGCAGGTAACTCGCCGGAGTTCCCACGTCCAGCCAGTAGCCGGGCAACGTGAGCGCGAACAACGAGCCCTCCTCGACGAGCCGGGGGAAGACCTCCCGCTCGATCGAGACGGCGACGCCGGGCTCTATCAGGTCGAGGACCTCGGGTTCGAGCACGTAGAAGCCTGCATTGATCTGGTCGGTGACGATCTGTTCGGGGCTCGGCTTCTCGACGAACCCCGTGACCTGACCGTCCGCGTTCGTCGTGACGAGGCCGTACCTCGAGGGATCGGCCGCGCGCGTCAGCAGAATCGTCGCCTTCGCGCCACGCTCGCGGTGGAATTCAGCGAGGACTCGCAGATCGGCCTCGCGCAGCGAATCCCCGTTCAGCGCGAAGAACGTTCTGTCGATGCCATTGGCGGCGAACCAGATCGCTCCCCCCGTGCCCAAAGGCTCGGGCTCGATGCAGTAGTCGATCGAGATGCCGTTTCCGCGGCCGAAGTAGGCCTCGATCGCGGCGGGGAGGTAACCACACGCCAAGGTGACCTTCTCTACGCCGGCTGTGCGCAGGTGGTCGAACGTGTAGGCGAGCAACGGCCGACCGAACAGGGGAAGCATCGGCTTGGGCGTCGTGTCCGTCAGGGGACGCAGTCGCGTGCCCTCCCCACCGACGAGGATGATGGCCGGAACGGTCATGGCCGAACCACCGCGGGCTTATTACGACGTCGTGATGACGAGCTGCGGCGCAAAGCTGCCCTCCTTCGACGAGTAATAGGCGCCGTTCGACGACGTCGACGTTGCGTTGACGCTGTAGGTGCCGTCACCGGCGATGAGCGACGTGACGTCGACCTCGTACCAAGTCTGTGCGGAAACGCCGCCGAGCGAGCCGATCGTTGCCGCGTCGGCGGCGGGAGCCGTGTTCCAGGTGACGCTCCCCTCGGTCCAGCTGGTGTCGGCGACGCGGTGGAGCGTGCCGCCCACGGGTGAGCCGTCGACGCAGAAGAGGCGGAGCTTGGCGCTCGTCACCTTTCGCGAGCCGACGCCCGCCACCGCGAACTTCAGCAGCATGTTCCTGATCGGCTTGTTGTCGGCGACGATCGTCGTCGTCTTCCCGAAGTTCGAAGCAGGAAGGTCGGATTGGACGTAGGTGTCGTCGGTAGGGGTGAATGTCAATGTCGAGCTCGGTGAAGGCGTCGTGGCAGTGGCGACGGCCGACGGCGCTGAAACGTTTCCGGCTCGATCAACGGCTATCACCGTGTAGCTGTACGTCGTGCTGGGCTGGACGGTGGTGTCGGCGAAGGATGTCGTCTGCGACGTCCCCACCTGCTGTGTGTCGCGGACGACGGAGTAGCTCGCGACGCCGACATCGTCCGTGCTCGAGCTCCACGACAGGTTCACCTGCGTTGGACCGACGGCCGTCGCGACGACGTTTCCGGGTGCGCTCGGCGGGGTCGTGTCCGGCGCCGTCGTCACGACCGCAGGATCCGACGCTGCGGACGTGTTGCCGGCCGCGTCGTAGGCGGCGACGGTGTACGAGTAGGTCGTCGCCGGCTGCGCAGAGAGATCGGCGAACGTCGTCGTCGTGGCCGTTCCCAACTGCGCGCCGTTCCTGAAGACCTTGTACCCGACGACGCCGACATCGTCGGTGCTCGAAGTCCAGGAGAGGTCGATTCTCCCCGCGTTCGTCGCGTCCGCGAGAAGGTTCGTCGGCGGCGTCGGCGAGGTGGTGTCGGCCGGCGCGCTCGACGTCGTGACGATGAGTTGGGGGGCGAACCCCGCGGCTCCTTCTTTCGACGCGTAGTGAGCGCCGTCGGACGACGTCGAGGTCGCATTCACGCTGACCGCGCCGTCGCCGCTCACGAGCTTGGTCACGTCGAGCTCGTACCAGGTGTTCGCCGCCACGGCGCCGAGCGAAGCCAGCGTCGTCGCGTCGCCGGCCGGAGCAGTGTTCCAATTGACGGTGCTCTCGTTCCAGCTCGTGTCTGCGACGCGGTGGAACGTGCCGCCGACAGATGACGGGTCGACGCAGTAGAGGCGCAGCTTCGCGCTCAGCACCTGACGTCCGCTGATTCCGGAGACGGCGAACCGCAGCAGCATCGTCTTGATCGGGCTGTTGTCGGCGATGATCGTGGTTGCAGTGCCGAAGTTCGTCGTCGGAAGGTCCGACTCGACGTACGTGTCCGCGGCAGGCGAAAACGTCAATGTCGTCGGAGGGGCCGGTGTCGTCACGGCTGCCGGAGCGGACGCGGCAGACGTGTTTCCGGTCGAGTCGTAGGCGACGACGACGTAGGTGTACGAGGTCGTGGCTTGCGTTGTCTGGTCGACATACGTCGAGCCCGTAGAGGTGCCGATCTGGGCTCCATCGCGGTAGATGCGGTACCCGACGACGCCGACATCGTCCGTGCTCGCCGCCCAAGCCAGGTCGACCTCGTTCGGCCCTGCAGCGCTCGCCACGAGATTCGCGGGAACCGAGGGAGGAGCCGTATCCGGCGGGGTCGTCGCGGAGGCTGTGTTCGATGCGGCGGACGGATTGTTGCTCGAGTCGTACGCGACGACGTAGTAGCTGTAGGTCGTGGCGGGTTGGGCCGTCGTGTCGGCGTAGGACGTGGTCGTCGAGACGCCGATCTGCGAGCCGTTCCGGTAGATCCGGTAGCCGGCAACGCCCGTGTCGTCCGTGCTTGCGGACCAGCCGAGGTCGACGCGGCCTGCGCTTGCGGTCGTCGCGACGAGGTTCGTCGGCGCCGTCGGCGCGGTGATGTCGGACGTCGAGCCGTGACATGACGTCGTGCCGGAATCGGAGAACGTCTTGCCGGCCTCGGGCTTGAAATGCCAGTCGTAGCTCGTCGGGTGGAGCGTCAACTCGAGAATCCCGTACGTCGAGTCATTTCGGACTTCGCTGTTCTTCGCGATTGTCGAAGTGAACGACGTGTGGTTGGCGCCGCCGGTTCCGACGACGAACTCGCGAATCCCGCGGGTGGTGTCCAGCGTCGCGTCGCTCCGCTGTGGCGCGAACCGCTCGTAGAGGTGATCGTGGGCCGTCAGCGCGAGATCTGCATTGTTGTCGTAGAGGATCTGCCAGAGCGGCTGCGTGTTGGACGCAGCCCGTCCTCCGGAGCTGTAGAGCGGGATGTGCCAGTAGGCAAGCGTGCAGACGTTGGTGTGTGCCGCCAGGTCGTTCTTCAGCCAGACGCCCTGCGGACTCGTCGCCCCGCACCCGCCCGCGTCGCCGCAGTTCGAGTTGAGGGCAACCAGGTGCCATGTGCCGACGTCGTAGCTGTAGTAACCCTGGCCCTTGACCCCGGCCGCGGTGCCGAAGTACTTGAAGTACCCGTCGGCGCCGGCGTTCGCCGAATTACAGTCGGTTCCGCCGGACGTCAGGTACTCGTGGTTGCCGACGACGGGATGGGTGGCGGCCTTCACGCGTCCCCAGCTTTGGTCATAGGAGTTGAGGAACGCCGTATAGCCACCGCAGTAGTACTGGTTGTCGCCGAGGGAGAGAACGGCGGCGTAGCTGCCGTTGACGAGCAGGTCCGACGTGTACTTCTGCCGGCACGAATCGCTCGAGCCGTTGCCGCCGTTGAAGTTCGCGTTCGTCGGATCGCAGGCGATGTCGCCCGCGGCTGCGATGACAGGGTCGGCCGCTGCCGCCGCGTGCGGCGTCAGGCTGTGGGTCGATCCGCCGGCCGCGACGAGCGCCGCGACGACGACGAATGCGACCATCGCGCGCGAGCGCCGGCCGGGCGACCACCGCCGCCCGGCCGCTCCCGCACGCGATGACCGCGTGAAGCTCACGGCTTGGTATCGACGATCACGTCGTCGAACACCGTGTCGTAGGTGCGCCCGGTCGTGCTCTCGCCGAGCTCGATTGCTCCGATCGCCGTCGTACCCAACGATTGGGTCTTGCTCAGATCCGTCACCTTCGTCCCGTTCAGCCAGATTTCGACCAGGCTCGAGGTGCCGTTGACGACGACGTGGGCCTTGACGTCGTACCAGACGCCTGTGCTGAGCGTCGTGGTGCTGACGACGGACGTTCCGGCGACGTCATTCCGGAACCCCAGCTTCTTCTTGTCCGTGTAGTTGACGGTGAGGATCGACGCGCCGGGATTTCCGGCCGTCCGGAACCGCAACACGTCGACGATGCTGGGCTTTCCGCCCACGATGAGGATGCGAGCGCGGTAGTAGAGGTCGGTCCTGGCCGTGCCGAGCTGCTTCACCGCGTACGCGGTCGTGCCCTTGTTGCTCGTTCCCTCGGCGGCCCATGAGCCGGCGAAGATCGTCGTGCTTTCGGTACTGAGGCCGACGGAGCTCGTCCAGCGGGAGAAATTCCCGCTTTCGAAGCCGTCACTGAACACGAACGTCGTCGCGCTCGCGGTATTGCTCGCCGCCGATGCGTTTCCGGCAGCATCGAGCGCTTTGACGGTGTACGCGTATGTGGTCCCGGCAGCCGACGTCGTGTCGGTGTACGTCAGAGCATTGGCGCCGATGTCCGCGAGTTGGTTGCCGTCGCGAAGGATCCGGTACCCGGTGACCGCGACGTTGTCCGTGGCCGCCGACCAAGCAAGGTCGACGCGGTCCGCCACGCCCGGAGTCGCCGAGAGGCCCGTGGGCGCCGTCGGCGCGACTGTGTCGGATGTGGTGACGGACGCCGTGGTGCTGTCGGTCGAGACGTTCGCCGCGGCGTCGACCGCTCTGACCGTGTACGTGTACGTCGTGACGGGTGACGTCGTCGCGTCGTTGTACGTGGTGCCGGGGCCCGTTTCCGCGATCTTGCTGCCGTCGCGGAAGATCTGGTACCCGGTGACGCCGACGTTGTCGGTAGCAGCCGTCCAGGAGAGGTCGACGCTCGCCCCGGAGCCGGCTTTCGCCGACAATACCGTCGGCGCCGTTGGCGCGATCGTGTCGCCCGACGATGCGGTCGCCGTGTTGCTTGCGTTCGAGGAGTGGCCGGCCGCGTCGAACGCTCTGACCGTGTAGCTGTAGCTCGTTGCTGGAGCGAGGCCCGTGTCCGCGTACGTCGTGGTCGAGCCGTCGACCTCCCCGATCGCGACGCCGTCGCGGTAGATCCGATAGCTGGTGACGCCGACATCGTCACTGGCGGCGTTCCAGGCGAGATCGATCTCGGTCCCGGAGACGGTGGTCGCCGCCAGTCCGGTCGGGGCGCTCGGCGCGGCGGTGTCGGCCACGAACGACGAGCTGACGACCACGTTGTCGAACGCGATGTCGAACGCGCGGCTCGACGAAGGATCGCCGAGCTCGAGCTTTCCGATCGGACTCGTCCCGAGTGATTGAACGTTGCTGAGTTCCGGAACCTTCACGCCGTCGAGCCAGACGTCGACCTGGCTCGCTGCGTCGTTGACGAGCGCGTGGACCTGGAGTTCGTGCCACGCAGTCGTCGAGACGCCGGTCGAGCTCGTTGTGGAGACGCCGGTCGTGTCGTTTCGGTAGCCGAGCTTGCCCGTGCTCGAGAGGAAGGTGGTCAGCAACGCCGCCCCGGTCGCCGTCCTGAACCTGCACAGGTTCGCGTTGGTGCTCTGGCTGATGACCTTGAAGCGGAGGCGGTAGTACAGCTCGCCGGTCGCCGCATCGAGCGCCTTCACCGCAGACGCGCCGACACCGGTGCTCGTGGCTCGCGCCGCCCAGGTGCCAGTGTCGACGACGTCGCTTTGGACGACGAGGCCGTTGACCGTCGTCCATTGCGACAGATTCCCGGTCTCGAAGTCGTCATGGAAGATGTCGCCGGTCGTAACGCTGACGCTGTTGCTGAAGCCGGACGTATTACCGGCGGCGTCACGCGCCTGCACCTTGTACGTGTACGAGCTGAGAGGTGACACGCTCGTGTCGGCGTAGGACGTCGCAGACCCGGCGACCGATGCGATCAACGTTCCGTTGCGGAAGACGTCGTACGCCGAGACGCCGATGTCGTCGGTCGCTGCGGTCCAGTTGAGGTCCACCTCGAGGCCCGACTTGACAGTCGCAGTCAGCCCGCTTGGGGTCGTGGGGCCGCTCAAATCGCCGATGAACTCGCGGTCGTACGCGACCTCGTCGAGCAGGGCGTCGAAGGTCCGAGCGGTCGACGGGTCGCCGAGCTCGAGCCGCCCCACCGGATTGGTCCCGAGCGATTCCGTCTTGCTGAGGGCGTCGATCTTCGTGCCGTCGAGCCAAACCTCCGTCTGGCTTGCCGTTCCGTTGATCAGAACATGCACCTGCAGCGTGTGCCAGGCTCCCAAGGTCGCGGCTGTCGTGCTCGTGGTCGAAACCCCTGCGGTGTCGTTGCGATAGCCGATCTTGCCGGTGCTCGAGACGAAGGCGGTGAGGATCGCCCCACCGATCGAGGTACGGAAGCGCAGCAGGTTCACGTTGGTCGACTGGCTGAGCACCTTGAAATGCGTCTGGTAGTAGATGTTCGTCTCGGTCTGTTGCAGCTGCTTGTACGCAGACGGACCGGCAACCGTCCCGCCGGTGGCCGTGGCGCGTGCGGCCCAGTTGCCGGCGAAGGCATCCCCCTGCTGGGCGACGAGCCCGGTGACGCTCGTCCAGTTGGAGAGGTCACCCGACTCGAAGCCGTCGTGGAAGAGGACGCCGGTCGCCGGCGTGGTCGCCGATGCCGAATTGCTCGCGACGGAGACGTTGCCTGCGGCGTCGCGTGCGCGCACCGTGTACGTGTACGTCGTGTTCGGCGCCACGGTCGTGTCGGCGAACGACGTCTGCGATCCGACACTGGTGAGCAGCGTCCCGTTCCGGTAGATGTCGTAGTTCGATACGCCGACGTTGTCGCTCGACGCCGTCCAGGCCAGATCGATCCTCGTCTTGTAGGTGCCAGTCGCCGTCAGATCGGCGGGGGCCGTCGGCGGTGACGAGTCGCGGGTCGCGTCACACGGGATCGATCCCGAGTCGCGCGTGACGCCCTGCGTGTTCACGAACTGGAAGCCGGCGCCGCCCTGGTTGAGATCGAGGCGCAGGGCACCGAACTCGAGCGACGATGCAGCCACCCGGCTGTCGTTCCTGGTGAAGACGCCGAGAGCATGGCCACCTGTCCCCGTGATGATCTCCGTGACGCCGGTGGCGTCGGGGTTGCCGGAGCCATCCAGAGGCGTCCACCGCTGGTAGGTGTGGTCGTGACCGTTGACGACGAGGTCGACGCTGTGCTGCGCGAGCAGCGACCAGATCGGCGCCAACGAGGTCGTCTCGCCTTCCTCACCGATGTTGTAGAGCGGATGGTGGTAGTAGACGAGGGTGCACGGCTGTGTATTGGCGTTGAGGTCGCTGGCGAGCCATTGGTACTGGGGCGTTCCCGGCGCGGTCTGCGCGAACTGGCCCGTGGAGTCGAGGCTGATCAGGTGCCAGCCGCCGACGTTGTAGCTGTAGTAGTGCGGAATGTTGTCCCAGTAGTCGAAGTAGCCCGGCGCCGCGCCGTTTTCGTACTCGTGGTTGCCGATCGTCGGGTTCGTGATGGGGTTGAAGCGGCCGTAGAACGTGTCCGACCCTCGGTACCAGTTGTAGAACTCCGTCGGCGTTCCCTTCTCGTACACGTCACCGAGATAGAGGAAGAGGTTCGGATTCCACCCGGCGATCACGTTCGTCACGTTGGTCTCGCTCGTTTCCCCGCCTGCGCCGTCACCCACCGCCGCGACCACGACCGAGCCGCCCGCGCCCGTCCCGAGCGTTGCGCCCCGCGTATTGGTGTTGGTCGGCGGCGTCGTGACGCCGTTGGCAAAGAGGAGGTTGATCGATGCTCGATCGGTCTTGAAGGTGTCGCGCATCAGCGCCTCGACCTCGAGTGTCTTCATCCCGTCGACGAACTTTGCTGTCGGGAGCGTGAACGTGTACGGCGCCTGGTAGTCCGTCAACAGGTACGCGCCGTCGAGGTAGAACACCATCCGCTGCACGCCGACAGCGCCGGTGGGGCTGACCGTGACGGTGCCGCTGACGGTCGTGTCCATCCCGACAGACGCGCCATCTGCGGGCGCCGTGAGACAGACGCTGACCGTGTAGGAGCCGGCGGCGGGGCCACTGGTCTGGCAAGCCGCAGCGTGTGCGCGGCCTGCGAAGGCCATGAACGCCGCGACGACGAGCGCCGTCACGATTACGAAGCGGCGACCGCTGCGGCGGACACGTTCGGGGACAGTGGCCATGGTGATCATTTGGTTGCTCCTCCTTGCCTTCTCGGCGCATGGATGCGCCGGTGATTGCGATTGACGTGACGACGTGTAAAGGCAACGAGGAGCGCCGCAAAGACAACGCCGCCGAGGCCTGAAAGGATCGGGAGGCCGTAGCCGATCCCGGTTACCGCGCTGCTCGAGTCGATTTCTCCGCGCGGGTCGAACTGCGTGTGCTGCATCTCTGCGATCACGTTGAGGTAGCGGTGGCCGAACCGAACACTCGGCTCGACGTGGCTGTTCTCGCTGAACTCGTTCCAGCTGATCAGGCCGATCGCGTCCGGTGACGACTCGACGGCCGCGCTGACCTCGCGGCGGAGCGTGACGCCGTCGCCCCTGGGAACGACGCGGCGACCGCCGATCAGTCGCGCGTCGAATCCAGCCGCTGCAGGCGCGATCCACAGCCCGTCACGCTCGTGGACGGCGCGGCTCATCGCGGCAAGCTTCTCGGGATACCCCGGGTAGGTCTGAGGGTTGACCGACGACCAGTAGTACGCGTCACCGTCGACCGCGTCTCGGACGCGTAGATAATCGGCGACGTTCTTCTCACTCGCGAGAATGAGGAGCTTCTTGCGAAGCGGCGTCGTCACCGCCGTGACGTCCGCAGCCGAGAACTTCCATGTCCCCGACCAAACAACGAGCGGCTTCTCGAAGATGCGAAACGCCGGATCCGAAGCGAACCGCCACGCGAAGAAGCGGAGATCGTGCGCGACACGCCGCGCCGGAAGCGGGTTCCGATCGAAATCGAGCCCCTGGTAGATGACTGCGAGCTTGAAATGGTGTCGGTTAGCGACTGCCAAGAGTTCCGATAGCCGCCGGTTCAATGTCGGCGTCGACTTCCAGCTGACGACGAAGCCCTGGATTCCTGCGCGCTTTGCCCACACCACGTGCTGGTCGAGCACGTCGAGGTCGCTGCTCGAATAGGGGCCGAGGAGCGGGTAATCGCGCTTCGCGCGAAGCCAAGACGACGGGTCGAACCAGATGTAGTAGTACGCGAGCAGAGGGACTGGATTCGTTCCCGCACTCGGCGTCGCGGCCGAGGCCGACTGTGCGGCTGCACCGACGACTGCGAGTACGCCGAGCAACGCGACGAGCCGTGTTGTGCGCCTCATGGCGCCTGCCTCTCGACGCGCAGCCGCCGTGCGAGCGCCGTCGGCGCGACGACGCGCACGAGCTTTCGGCGTAGGTGCGGGCGGCGGCCGAGGACGAGGATGATCGACACGGCTGCGAAGGCGATGAAGCCGACCGCGAGGTCGACGTAGCTGATGACCTTGAGCGGGACGTCCTGATTCCGCGATAGCGCGACCGGGACCGCCATTGAGATCCCCGCGCCGGTCTTCACCTTGACGCCGTATTCGCCTCGCGCAAGTGCGCGCAGCGTGACCTCGCCGTTGCCATTCAGCGGGTGCTCCTCCACCTTTCCGTTCGGAAGCGTCAGGAGAATCGCGCTCCCGATCGAGGTCCTGAACAGGAGGTCGTGAGTGCTGAAGTGCGCGCTGTACAGCGAGAGCCTGATGCGGAGCGTCGGCGTCTTCCCGACGTAGAAGCGCTGCTGCGCCTGGTTCACGACGTTCGATCCCTCGACGCGGGCGTCCATCAGCGAGTACCTGATCAGCGTCTTTTCGAGGCCGTTCAGGCGCCGCGAGACACGCGTGCCGTCGAGCCACGTCCTCGCCCCCGCTTGGAGACGGAATTTCTCTCCGACGCTGCTCACGAGCGTCACTGTCGATACCCGCCGCGCGTCGACTGGCCTGTTCTGGAGGTCAACGAACGTCTGGCGCACGCGGTAGCTGACGGTGTAGCCGACCTCGATCCGTGTGTTCCCGGAGACGTCGATCTTCCTGCCGGCGGTGAACGAATCGTCTCCCCAGCGCGAGAAGCTGACTCGGGTCCCCCAGTCCTGATGCCGCCAGGGCCTCGCCTTCAGAACGTGCATGCCGGGGGTCGTCGGGATGCTGACACGCCCGCGCGCATCGGACGTGTAGGGATGCCCGTCGAGCGAGAAGTCGAGGCCGCGCAGAGCGGGTACGGCCTGGATCGTCAGTCGCGCACCGGCGGCGGCCGCAGGTGTCGGCGCTGCAACAAGCGCTGCGGCGGCGATCACCGCGGCGGCCGCATACGAGAGTCGGCGCCTCACGCGCGCTCACCGGCCTCGGACGCACGCCGCCGCCGGCTCGCCGCAGCGGCCCACACCATGATTCCGGCGGGCAGTGCGACTGCGCCGAGGTAGAAGAGGTAGATCAAGTTGCGTTTCGGCCGAGCCTGTTCGGCGACGCCTCGACGGGCGGACACGAACTCGGCCTCCCGCGGCGGCCGCGAGAAATCGAAGCCGCCTGCAATGCTCTTCGCCTTTGCATCACGCTGCGTCAGCGGGCGCAGGCTCCAGTTGTCCTCGATGAAGCGAAGGATCGAGGTGAAGTCGAGCGTCGTGCTGTCGACGAAGCCGCGGCGGGCATACGGGCTCACCAGCAGCGACGGGACACGGAAGCCGTAGCCGTACGCGTCGACTTGCGGGGGCTTCACGTGATCGTAGAAGCCACCCCAGTCGTCGTACGAGAGCAGGAACGCCGAATCCTTCCAATCGCGGCTCCGCATGAGCGCGTTGATCAGGCTCCGGACGAACGCCTGCCCCGAGGTCAGGCTCGACGGCGGATGCTCGCTCGGACCAGAGGGTGCGATGTAGGAGACGGCCGGAAGATGGCCCGTCTGGAGATCCACGAAGTACTGATCCAGGTTGACGATGTGCCGCATGATCTTCGGGTTGTCGAGGTACCGGTCGAAGTTGAGCAACGGCACCCAGATGACCTGCGACGCGCGGTTCCCGGGGAACCTGTTGATCGTCCGCCGGTTCAGCTTTGGCTCGTAGTTCTGCACGTAGAACTTCCACGAGATCCCCTTCGCCTCCAGGCGGTCGAAGATCGTCTTGAGGTTTCCGAACCCGTTCGGCGGCACGCGGTCGTAGCCGTCGCCCGGGCTCGCGGCCGCCCAGTAGATGTGGTTCAGGAAGCTGCCGGCGCCGGCAGAGCTGAAGAACCGGTCGTAGAGGACGTACTGGTCGGCCAGGTTCCAGTAGTACGGGATGTCCCTGTCATCGCGGTAGCCCAACGCGAGGCGCCCATCCTGGTTCCGGAGGCCCAGGGCGCGGATGAAGCCGTCCATCCGGCCGCCGTTGTACTGCAGCCTGTACGTCATTTGGCTGTGGTCGAGGTCACGTTGGGCGATGGCGTTTTCGCCGACGTGGAACGGACGGAAGCACGGCTTCGGCTTGCGTCCGAGCGGGACGCAGGTGTCCTTCGGGATCCCGTCGACGCCGGGATAGGTCCCGAAGTAGTTGTCGAACGTGTGGTTCTCCTGCATCAGCGTGATGAAGTGCCGGATGGGCGTTCGCGGCGTGGGATCGGACGCGCGCGCCGGCATCGCGGAGCAGAGGACGACAGCCGCGGCGGCAAGCAGGAAAGCGAGGACGCGGGTCATCCGTGGACCTCGTAGACGAGGATCAGCGGCCGTTCGACCACCGCGCCAGTCTTCGTCCGCACCTTTACGGCTTCGGTGTGCACGATCCGCCCGTGGTACCGGTCCGCGTACCGGAGCAGGACGTTCGAGAAGAACGAGGTCCGTGCGGCCGAGAACGCGTCCCAGACGAGGTACTGCACCTCGTTGCGCCGGATCGCGAGGTCGGGATTGCCGATCGGCTCGTACGCCGGGTTGCGGCGCAGCGGATTCGGCCCCACGGAGATGCCGTACGTCTTCCGGTGGCCGTAGAACGAGACGATGTTGGCCATCGACGGCCCAATCGCGAGGAACTCCGCGCCGCGTGGTACGTGGCCCTTGATCCATCCGCCGAGCTCGCGCCCGCCCGGAATGCCACCGGAGCCGGCGAGGAACGTGCCGCTCTTCGACGGTTGGATCCGCTGCCAGCTGGCGACCGCCAGGCTCGCCGCGACGGCGACCGTCAGCGCACCGACGGCGAAGCGGCCGTTGAGCTGCACGCGGCGGAGCGCGAAACCCTTCGGGCGCCACAGTCCGAGCATGCGCGCGCAAAGGATCGCCACGGGCGGGGCCGTCGGGAGCAGGTACTGGAAACCCTTGACCGGCCAGAGCTGGAAGAAGACCGCCGGTACGATGATCCACGAGAGGAGCAGCGTCTCCCGCCAGGTGGTCTTCCGACGCAGGATCCACAGACCCGCGAGCGCGACGATCACGACCGCCGGCCCCATCGCCTCGGGAACGCTCGTGGGATAGAAGCTCCACTCGTGGTTCGGCCGGCGGAAGAGCTGCCACGCCAGGTAGTTCTGACCCGATCTCCCGCTGCCCGCCAGGCGCAGGGTGAGCGGATACGTCAGCGTGACGGCGGCCATCAGACCGCCGGCGTAGACGAGGTCGCGCGTACGCGTCTTCACCTCGGGTGAGAGGGCGAAGAAGACGAAGAGGCTGCCGACGACGAGCACGCTCGTCTCCTTCGAAAGCACGGTGAGGCCCATCGCGGCCCCCGCCGCGTAGAGCCATGCGCGGCGGCCGGAGGTCGCGTAAAGCGCGACGAGGAAAAGGCTCAGAGTGGCGAAGAACGTCATGGGCCCGTCGAGCAGGACCTGCCGGCTGACGACGACGTCGTACGGCATCAGCCCGATGAGCAGAGCGGCGATCACTGCGACGCGGCGTCCGTAGAGGAGCCGCGCCGCGGCGAAGGTGAGGAGGATCGTCCCGACCCCGAACGCGGCCGAGAAGGACCGCGCCATCAGGTCGCCGCCGCCAAGCCGGTATCCGATCGCCAGGAAGGTCTGGAAGAGGAGGGGATGCGCGCGAAACACCGGGAAGAACGGCGTGAGCTGCGGGTCGTTCGCGATCGCGGCGCCTTGGCCTGCGTAAACCGCCTCGTCGCTGTTGAATCCCTCGGCGTTCAGGTGCCAGAACCGCACGAACAGCGCTGTGCAGAACCCGGCCGCGACCAGTGCGTAGCCGTACCTCGAGAACGCCGGCTGGAGGCGCTCCCCGACGACGTCCAAAACGCGCCGCTCCGGAGGGGTTTCCTCCGGAGCGGCGACGATCGTGAGGTGGGCAGCACCTTGATCCGTCGCTAGCCGGGCTCGGCGAGCGGTCGCGCGTCGAGCCATTGTCAATCAACCGCCGGGACCGGAATGGCGCGTACAGGCGGCCACTCCTCTTCGGTGTGCGCAGTGTTGATTCCGATGGCCGACGGCATCTTTCGCCACCAGTCCATCGTCGAGCTGCGCAGCTGCATTGCGGGAAGACCGGAGAGCGCCGCCGCGACCAGTTCACGTTCCTTCTGGAGCAGGTTCACGCCGCCGTGCACACCCTGGAGGAAGTGCTCGATCGATTCGTAGGGCGGGAACCCGTACGAATCCGCACAGTTCTCCATGAGGGTCTCGAGCGCGTCTTCGGGAGCGAGCTCACGCGCGGAGTCCTCGTCTGAGCGCTCGATCACGATCAGTCCCGCCAGCTGCGACTCCCGCACCGTCTCGACGTTCGGGATCAACCGCTCGACGTGGTACTTCGGCGGCGGAACGATCAGCTGCACCAGCGTGTTGATCGTCGCGACCGGGAGGTGGAAGCGCGTGAGCAGCATCGCGAACTGCCGGCCGGACTTCGAGTGGACGCGGCTCTGGTAGAAGAGCAGCAGCCGCTCCTTGACCGACAGCAGCGGCGTCCGCACGGATTTGACCGTGTGCCGGCTGATCGTCAGCGGCTTCGGGTAGGTCAAGACTCGTCCATCCGCGCGGAGCAGGGTCAAGTCGTCCGACAGGAATCCGCACGGGTGGTGCTCGAGCGTCTTCAGGATCGTCGTCGTCTTGCCCGTGTCGGTGCGCGCCGTGATCAGGTAAGCGTCGTCTCCGAAAGCGACACACGCGCCGTGGACGAGCGAGTAGCCCTCCTTCACGAACGTCCAGCGGAGGATCGGCTCGACGATGTTCGTGTAGAGGACGTGAGGCGACCACCGCAGGAGCGGCGAAGCGAGGACCTCGATCGACTTCCCCATGGCGATCTCCATCTGAAAACCGAACGGGCCGAGGCCTTCGTCGTACCGGACGTGACGAACCAGGTTCGCCAGCGCGCTGACGAGGTCGCTCTGGGCGCGGCTCAGTCGTCCGATGCGGACGCGAACGGTCGGCGTCTCGATCATCCGCGGGACCCGGAACCGCTCCAGCTCCGGGAGGTGAACCTCCGACGTCACGCTCAGTACCCCGTGGATGTCATATGAGTAGGCGCGCCGGACACGCTTCTCGCCCGACCCCCAAATCCACGTGTCCGCGACGCCGTAACGGATCAGCGTCAGGCTCACGAGCGAGATGAAGTTCGCGAGCAGGCTGTCCATCTGCAGGACGGAGACGAGTCCGACCAGGAGCGGGCCACGGAGCGCGAGTGCCAGGTTGTTCATCAGGAAGAACAACCCAAGCCGAGCGCGGAGCGGTCGGCGGTGGGCCGCGCCCCGGAAGACCCAAGCCTCCGTGAACGCGAAGAGCCACGCCGAGGAGAGTTGCGTCGCCGCCGCCGCCGCGAGCAGGTAGTGCAGACCGAGCGGCCCCGCGAGCAGCCAGAAGGCGAGCATGTTCACCGGCAACCCGGATGCGCCGACGAGACCGAACCTGGCGAACCGAAGTGGGCCCTCGCCGATCCGCAGGCGCCCGAGCTGGAGCAGGTAGACGAGCCCTTCGCGGAGCGATGCCTTGCTCTCGCCCCCGTGGCGCGTGCCGAACTGAAACGCGACCTCGCGTACCCGCAGGGCGGGATTCCGGACGACGATCTCGAGCAGGATCTTGAACCCGCGCGGTCGCAGCTTGTCGAGCGCGACGGCGTCTTTGCGGACGAGGAAGAACCCGCTCATCGGATCCGTGACGTTCCGAAGGCGGCGGGGGAACATCAGCTTCGCAGCCCCTGTCGAAGCCTTCGACAAGAGCGAGCGAGCCGTACCGAAGCCGGTCTCGGCGTCGCCGTCACCGACATGGCGGCTCCCCAGGACTAGATCTGCGTCGTCGCCCCGCGCGGTCCTCAACATGGACTCGATGACCTCGGGCGGGTGCTGCAAGTCGCCGTCCATGACGCAGACCCACGACGCAGCCGCGGCTCGCAGTCCTTCGACGACGGCGCCGCCAAGCCCGTCACCGCGACGGTCTTCAGGGCGATGGATAAGGACGATCTCGCGGTTCGACGTCAGCCGCGCCTGCTCGATCGCCGCGGGGGTCGCGTCGTCGCTGTCGTCGACGAAGATGATCTGCATCCGCTTCTGCGGCAGCACGCCCTCGAGTCGAGCGACAAGGACCGCGACGTTCTCCGCCTCGTTCCGCGTCGGCACGATCACGGACAGGTCCGGCTTGTGTGGCGCGCTCCCGTTCCACCGAGAGTGCGCGCCGTTTCCGTTGGAGAGCATGACTCCGGCGGTCACACTGTTTTCAGAATCCGACACCTCGTGTTCCCTTCTCGCGCGACCCCCGTTTGCGTGATGCGCGTCGCCGTTCCCGCCTTGGGCGCCTGGACGAGCTCGACGCGCGTGGTTACGCGCCACGTGCGCGCCTCCCGATCGTGTGTCCGAGCGATGCACCTGTCGCTCGTCCGGTGACGACAGAAACGAGCGGCCCGTCGTCTGATGCCGCCTGTCCCGCCCTGTGCCGCAGATTGCTCATTTCCCCGCCTCCCTCGACGCCATTGCGAATCCCTGCCCTCGGCAGTGGGCACATCGATGATCCGGGGTGGCCCCTCCCGCGACAACTGGCCGTGGATCCAGTTTTCGCCGCATCCAGCGCCCCTGGACTGGTCGCCGGAGGGGTAAGGGCTGCTTCGCGGAACGCTTAGAGCTCCTGCGATCCTGCGGCCGCCTCCCGATCAATCGGAGGCGACCGCAGGATCGGCGCCTAATGAATCATCTTGAACGTGCAGATGCCCCGCGCCATCCCTCATCCGGGGGACGCGAGTGAATGCGTGGCGAGTGGACTCCCCTGCTTGATCTCCAGGAGCGCCCACTCGCCCTCTCGCCGGCCAGGCGGCCCTGGCGCGGCGGCACGACCCAGTCGCCTAGGGCGGCCGTCGTCGCCATGCCGACGCTACGACAACGGCTGCGCCGCGCCTACTCCACATCCGGATAGATCGATACACGATGCTGCCTCCGAACAACAAGGAGGACCGCGAACGGTCGGGCAACAGCCCGTGGTAGTTTGGAACAGGTTTTAGCCGAAGGTATAGAAAAGTTCCACCAGTATTTACAAGAAGCGGCCAGTACGATAGAACAGGTCTGCGGCACCCTCTACTGTTCAACTCGAAAGGCGGCCCTTTCGGTGAGGGGAAATGGGGATAAGACGGCGGTCATTCTGGACCGCCATCCACTGTGGCTCGATGCGCTCGAGCGTCTGCTCGATCGCGTCGGCGTCACCGTGGTGGGCGCAACGACGTCGCCCGCTGAGGCCTTCGACATGATCGAAGAGCAGCGGCCGACGGTGTTCATCACGGAATACGACTGCATCGCGCAGTCGGAGGACGGTCTTGCGTCTTTGCGGCGCGCGACCGCGAGCAATCCAGAGGTCCACTCTGTGGTCCTCTCGACGCAGGACGACGCGGGCTCGATCGAGGCGGCGTTCGCCGCCGGAGCATCGGTCTACTGCGTCAAGACGGCGGAGCCCGAGGATCTCGCCTCGGCGATTCGGCAGGCATTCCACAACTCGATCTACTACGCATCGGGTCGTGCACGGGACGCCGAGCCGGCACCCTCTCGCCAGTCCTCGGAGGATCCGGGGCTGACGAAGCGGGAAGTCGAGATCCTGCAGCTCGTCGCCGAGGGTTATTCGAACTCGCAGCTCGCGAAGATGCTGTGGGTGACCGAGCAGACGGTCAAGTTCCATCTCTCGAACATCTATCGCAAGCTCGACGTAGCGAACCGCACGGAGGCGAGTCGGTGGGCACAGCTCCACGGACTCCTGCCGACGACGCACCCCGCTACTGCGGCGGCGTAGCAGGAGCGAGAGCAAGAACGACGCGTAAACCGCGCTCGGAGCCGGGCCAGAGCTCTTCGATGAGCTCCCGGCCTGTGCTCCGAGCGGCATACGCAAGCACGGCGGCGACGAGAATCGCGTCGTCGAGCTGACCCGCCACCGGGATGAAGTCCGGGACGAGGTCGAACGGCATCAGCAGATAGAGCAGGAGAAGCGCGACGGCGGCCTTGACCCGCCGCGGAACGCGGGGATCCCGGAGCAGCCGCCTGAAGAGGACGGCGCAGTCCGGGACGAACGCGGCGACTTCGCGCGCCTCGTCGCGGCGGCCGAAGAGTGCGAGACAGGCGATCAGCAGGAGCCAGAAGGCGACCGCGGCGCCGACGGCGACCGCGAGCCAGGCCCAGACCGTCAGGCGGCGACCCGGCTCGGTTCGAGCAGGAGCTCGGCGATCTGGATGGCGTTGAGGGCGGCGCCCTTGCGCAGGTTGTCGCAGACGACGAAGAGAACGAGGCCGTGCTCGACGGTCTCGTCACGGCGAATCCGTCCCACGAGCACGTCGTCGATGCCGACGGACATCCCCGGCGTCGGAAACTCCTCGAGCCTGATTCCCGGTGCCGAGCCGAGCACTGTGCGTGCCTGCTCCGGGGAGAGCGGCTCGCCGGTCTCGACCCAGACCGCCTCGGCGTGGCCGACCATGACCGGCACGCGGACGGTCGTCGCGCTGATCGGCAGATCGGAGAGGCCGAGGATTTTGCGCGACTCGGCGCGGAGCTTCGACTCCTCGTCGAACTCGACGCCGTCGTAGTCCCAGTCCATGCCCAGGTCGGCCTCGCCGGGCGGGGTGGCGCGCAGCTCCTCCATCCGCTCGACGCCGGCGCCGGAGGCCGACTGGTACGTGCTCACGCGGACGCGTGCGAGGCCGGCGGCGTCGTGCAGCGGCTTGAGCGCCATCGTCAGCGGGATCGAGCAGCAGTTCGGGTTGGCGACGATGCCGTCGTGCTCGGCCGCGCGGTCGCCGTTCACCTCAGGGACGACGAGCGGGACGCCGTCGGCGAGCCGGTACGCGGACGACTTGTCGATCGCGATCGCGCCGCCGCGAACGGCATGCGGGACGAGCTCCTGAGAGAGCGCGGTGCCGATGGAGAAGAGACACACGTCGAGCTCGCCGGCGCCGAGCGCTTCCGGTGTAGCC
>Ga0137368_10000961_pt1 | contig 29790 bp, 19 predicted proteins | sample SagtaG_13_FD_104917 | JGI IMG/M metagenome (GOLD analysis project Ga0137368, IMG submission 104917) | Vadose zone soil microbial communities from Sagehorn Ranch, Mendocino, California, USA - Sage1_L_100_16 metaG | ecosystem: Environmental > Terrestrial > Soil > Vadose zone | place: USA...
AATTTTGTCAGATCGTCTCCGAATTCATGACGTCGAGTTATACAATGTTATTTTGGGCGTCTGCGCAGGCCTCTGGAATTTTTATCTAACTCATTGATTCTGAACATCGCAACAAGTCTAATGATTATGAAAATCAATAGACGGATACTATGTAAGCCCGCGCTCTTGGTCTCGCTCGCGAGTCTTTTTCTCGCGCTACCCTATTCGCGGGCTGATCAAGAAGCGATCAAAGTTACCTTCACCGACGCGACTAAATCCGCCGGCATCGACTTCGTCAACAAGTCTTCGTCCGAAAAGAAATACATCGTCGAGAGTATGGGTGGCGGCGTGGCGATGTTCGATTTCGACAACGACGGGCGGCTCGACATTTATCTGGTCAATTCGTACACGGTCGAGGCGGCGCTCGCCAAGAAGCCCCGCCCTCCCGCCGCGCTCTACCGCAATCTGGGCAATGGGAAATTCGAAGACGTGGCCGCGAAGGCCGGGGTCGCCGACCCCGGATGGGCGATGGGCGTGAGCGTCGCCGATTACGACAACGACGGCTACGACGACCTTTACGTGACCTGCTTCGGCCCCGACAGGCTCTATCACAATCGCGGCAATGGGACATTTGAAGATGTCACGGCGAAAGCGGGTGTCAGCGACGCGCGCTTCTCGACCGGCGCGGCATGGGGCGATTACGACCGCGACGGAGACCTCGACCTGTTCGTGACCAATTACGTCGATTTCAAACTCGACGACCTGCCGCAGTTCGGCAAAGGCGCGTTGTGCCAGTACCGAGCCATCCCAGTGCAGTGCGGCCCGCGCGGTCTGCCGGGCGCCGGCGACGCGCTCTATCGCAACAACGGTGACGGGACCTTCACCGACGTTTCGAAACAGGCTAAGGTGGACGATCCGAAGGGCTATTATGGCCTGGGCGTGATGTGGACGGATTTCGACGACGACGGCTGGCCCGACGTCTTCGTGGCCAACGACGCGACGCCGAATTACGCTTACCGGAACAACCACGACGGCACGTTCACTGAGATGGGGTTTATGCTCGGAGTGGCGGTTGACGAAAACGGCGTCGAGCAGGGGAGCATGGGAGTCTCCATCGGCGATTACGACCGGGACGGGCGGCTCGATCTGATCGTCACCAACTTCGCGGATCAATACAACACGATCTATCGCAAAGGCCCCGACGGCGCATTCACCGACGTGTCGCGCGCTACGAAGACCGCCGACGTAAGCCTGCCTTACGTCGGTTGGGGCGTGAAGTTCTTCGACTACGACAATGACGGGTGGCTGGATCTGCTCGTTGTCAACGGCCATGTCTACCCGCAGGTCGAGGGCGCTTTTCCGGGCGGGATGTACGGCCAGCGCAAGCTCTTGTACCGCAACTTGCGCGACGGGACTTTCGCCGAGATCGGCTCGTCAATTCCGGCCTTGGCCGAGAGGCGCGCGTCGCGCGGCGCCGCGTTCGGAGATTACGACGAAGACGGGGACGTCGACGTGATGGTCAATGAAATAGACGGCGCGCCTACGCTGCTTCGCAACGACGGCGGATCGAAGGCCGGACATTGGATAAGTTTGAAGTTGCAGGGGACGAAATCGAACCGCAACGCCGTCGGAGCGCGCGTCGAACTCAAGGCCGGCGCCTTGACGCAGGTCGACGAAGTCCACGCGGGCGACAGCTACATCTCGCATTCCGATTGGCGGCTGCATTTCGGCCTCGGCGCGGCGACGACAGTCGACGAGATCACGATTCGATGGCCCGGCGGCGCGGTTGAAAAATTGACTAAAGTAAAAGCCGATCAGGTCGTCAGGATCGTTGAGCGCAAATAACATTAACTACGCCTATCTCATCTCATCCTGGAACACCGCCTGCCTTATTGATATTGATATGACAGACCTGTTGAAGCTGCAGGTTTGTATTCATTCAATCTAAAATAATGTGGAGGTGTGTTATGGGAATCTTTGACAAGATGTTCGGGCGCGGAGCGGACAGCGCCGCTCCGGGAGCCGAGCAGAAGTTCAACCAACTCAAGCAGAAATATCAGTCGGTGCTCAACGCAATCGAGCAACAGAACGTGAGGCTGCAAAACCTGCACGTCGAAAACGACAAATTGTTCATCAGAGGCACGGCCCCGTCCGAGCAGGCCAAGAACGCGGTCTGGGATCAGATCAAGCTGGTCGACCCGGCCTTCAGTGACCTCACGGCCGACATCACTGTTGAAGCGCCTCAGCAACGAGCGGCGGCCGTAGGAGGCGCCGAGACGGGCGGTCAAACCTATACCGTCAAGTCCGGCGACACACTCTCGAAGATCAGCATGCAGTTTTACGGCAGCGCGAACGAATACATGCGCATCTTTTACGCCAACATCGACAAGCTCTCTGACCCTGACAAGATTCAGCCAGGACAGCAGTTGATTATTCCGTCTGAATAACAGCGATCGAGGATCGAGGATCGAGGATCGAGGATCGAGGATCGAGGATCGAGAACCATCATCGTATAGCGATCCTCCATCCTCGATCTTCTATTCTCGATCCTCGATTCTCTTCCGCGTTACGGTTTCGGCGTGCGGGAACGGTCTTTCTGCAGTTGCTCTGATTTGATGCGCTCCACCTCGGCGAATTCGCGCGCGGCGTCCTCACGTCTTCCGAGCCGTTGATAAACGCGAGCCAGCGTATAGCGCGCCTCCTGATCGACAGGTTTTTTCGCGGCGGCGAACTCGAGCGGCTTTACGGCTTCGGCGATCTTGCCCTGTTTGAAGAGAATCCTGCCCAGCAGCGCGTTGGCTTCGGGCGATTGCGGATCGAGTTTGAGCGCGGCTTCTATGCGCTCTCGCGCCGAGTCGGTGTTACCGTCCTTTTCCAGCGCGTCGGCCAGATAATATATGGTCGTGAAATCCTGCGGGCTGCGTTTGGCTTCTTCCTCGAAGGACGCGACCGCCTCTTTGTTGTGGCCGAGTTGATGATGGGCCAGCCCCGTCGAAAAATGCAGGCGAGGCAGATCGGGGTTGAGTTTGGCCGCTGACTGCAATTCTTCCAGGGCTTTCTCGAACTCCTGATCGCGCAGGAACGCCTGACCTTGCAGCAAGTGGAGCGCAGGACGGCCTTCGGGGAAGGCCGCCAGACGTTCGAGCGTGGCGCGAAAGCCCGGTTTGCCCAGACGCAGGTAAGCCAGGCCAAGGCTGTAAAGCACAGCCGCGTCCGGCGGGGCGGCGTCGAGCGTCTGTCCGAGCTGCTTGGCGGCTTCTTCATCCCGCCCTAGCGCGGAGAGCGAGAGGCCATAAAGCTGACGCGCCTGCGTCACATCGGGCTTCTGTTCCAAAAGACGTTGAAAGGCGGCTATGGCCTGATCGAACTTCCCGGCGCGGTAATAGGCGATGCCGAGGTTGAGCAGGATCGGAGTCAACTGCGGCGCGAGCTTGAGCGCGGATTCGTAAGCGGCCACGGCCTCATCGTATCTGCCCAGCCGCGCCAGCACGACGCCCAGATTGGCCTGGGCTTCCAGGTAGTCCGGCTTGATCGCGAGCGCGACGCGATATTCGGCGGCGGCTTCGTCGAGCTTGCCTTGTTGTTGAAGCTCGACGGCGCGGTTGAATTTCACGGTCGCGTCTTGGGCCTGCTGAAACGCGACCAGCGCCGCAATAATGAATGCCAGAATGGTTTGACTCACAGTCCGATTCTACATCGCGCAATCGCAGCGCGGCAAAAGATGATGAAATTCGCCCCTGGGTACGCATCGCTTCCAGCGTGCAGTGGTGGATGGTAGATCTATTGGAGGACCGCAGCGTGATTGGAACCAGGCGCCCTCGCTCGTAAGTCATAAGCGATCAAAGCAAGCAAGGCGACTCTGGGGGCTGGTTCCGATCAATGCGTCTTTCGCCGAGACTGCACGCTGGAAGCGATGCGTACCCAGGGGATCGCTTTCTTGCAACTTCCCAAAAGATCAAACAACTTGTGGTTCGGCGCCTACGTAGCGGCGGATCAATTTTGATTTTTTGCGCCCTTGGCGCGGGCCCGCCAATCGGATTCCATCTTTCGCAGGTCGGCGGCGTCCGCCGCGTCGGGTTTCAAGGTCAAATACCGGCGGATCGAGTCGGCGGCCTCATTGAATTTCTGTTCGTGAGCGAAGACTTCGGCCAGATAAACGTGGGCGCGCGCTGAGCTCTCCGGCCCCAGCTTCAATGCTTCCTCCAGACACTGTTTGGCCGGTTCGTAGCGGCTGAGCGAAAGGTTGGCGTAGCCGAGCAGCAACAATGTTAGAGGGACTTTCGGCTCAATCACGAAGGCCCGCTCCAGGTTGCTCACCGCCGCTTCGAACTGCTTCTGCTGAATCTGGCAATAGCCGAGGCCGCGCAACGCGGGGACGTATTTGTCGTTGAGTCGCAGCGCCCGCTCGAAATCGGCTGCGGCCTCGGTCAATTTGCCGCCCCCCATCAGGAGGTTGGCGCGTTCGGTCAGCGCCTGAAAATATTCCGGGTAGAGTTCGACGGCTTGATTGAACGCGGCGAGCGCTTTCTCGCTCTGATTCTCTTTCTGCAGTGTCACTCCTTGATCGTAGGCTTTGCGCGCCGCTTTAGGAATGTTTTGCGCCGCTTCGGCCGCGCTCACCGTGCCGGGCTTGGCCTCGCGTTTGCCGCTGTGCAGAGGCAGACGCAGGTAGACGTCAATCTGCACGCGATTGGAAAACGCTCGCGTGCTGTCTGATTCGGCCCGCTCGCTGTACTGTTCGGGGGCGTCCGGGTTTGTGGCCGAGACCTGATAACGCCCCGCGCTCACGCCGCGAATTTCGTAACGCCCGTAATCGTCGGTCATGATATCGCGTTTCAATCCGCTGGCCATTTCGAGCTTGACCTGGACGCGCGACGCCGGTTTGCCGTCGGGCAGACTGACGCGGCCAAAGACCGTGATGTTGCCCTGCCCCACGGCTGTGGCGATTAACGCATGGCAAATCGCGAGCGCGAATAAGGCCCTCAGGCTTACCGCCTGGCGCCGACTTTTCAGGAATTGTAAGCTCGCCATACACCTCCTCTACGTAGTAACGACTAAAGTCGTTACTACGTGGCGCGTTTTCATTGTTTCAGGGCGTGGCCAAACAACATGGAGTCCCCTGAGAAAAACGGGGGCTGCAAACGTGTTGCAACCCCCGTGAATGGCTTATTGCAGTCGCAGTTTGCGGTTAGAAGTAAATCTTGAGCGCCAACTGTATTCGCCTGTTGTTAGAGACATAGTCGGGTTGTCCGCTGAACTCACCAACCGCGCGGCCCAGACGACCAGTGGCCGGTGAGACTCCGGTGCGCGTGTTACGTATCGACTGAGGCGAACCCTGTTGGAGTTGCCTGTAGCCGCCGCAGGTGCGAGTAGGATCACCGGCTTCTAGTGGGGTTTTGAAATCGCTGCAGATATTGAACGTCAGCCCCGTATTGATGTTATCGAACTGCGCGTGGTTGAAGGCGTTGAACATTTCCAGGCGCAATTGGATGTAACGTTGACCGTCGCCGCCGAGCGGGAAGCTCTTGAAGAAAGACAGGTCAGTGACGTTGATGCCGGGCCGCCGGATGAGGGTGCGCGCTTGCGGACCGGGGTTGATGTTCGGAATGCTGAGCTGCGTGATGTCGAGCGAAGACCCGCCTTGCGTCGAACCGCCCGTGACGTTGGGCTGCGCGTTGCCTGTGAGGACCGGCCGCGGGCCTTCCGTCCACGAGCCGGTGATGCGTTGGTTACTGTCGGTGTTCGGAATACCGAAGCCGAGTTCGGTCGGCACGCCCGATTGGAAGGTAGTGATGCCGGTCACCTGCCAGTTGTTCACGACGCCCTTCACGAGAAAGTTGTTGGTTTTGAGCTTCGGAAGGTCCCACAAATAGTTGATGACCAGGTTGTGCGTGCGGTCGAAGCTGAGCACCCGATAGTCAAAACAACGCGAGCAGATGATGTTGATGAAGTTGCCTTCGACGTCAGAGGCCGTGCCCAGCGCCTTCGACCAGGTGTAGGCCGCGCCGAGACTCAACCCCTGCCTGAACCGCCGTTGCACTGTGGCTTGCAGTGAATGATAGTTGGACGAGCCGCCGAAGGTTTTGAAATCTATCGTGTTGTAGCCAGGGTAACGGCGCAGGAAGTCGGCGGGCAGCGCCTTCGATCCGTCGAAATTCAACCCGGCGTCCTTGTAAACCTGCGCGATGCTCGAATCTGCGTTCGGGACGCCGCCCGCGAATCGCGACGGGTCTTGCGCGGCTTTGGTGAAGAGGAAGCCGTAAGGAATCGCGTTGAGGTTGATGTCTTCCGGCAGATGGCGCGAGAGCGTGCCGACATAGCCGACGCTCAACACCGTATCGAATCCGAGGTCATGTTGCACTTGCAGGCTGAAGCTTTGCACGTTCGGGACGTGGCCGCCGAAATCGGCGCCGCGAATCGTGCCCAGCGTTCCGAGCGCCGGTAACCCCGTCTTCGGGTCACGCGGGAGATTCGAGTTCCCGCCGGTGGCGACAGTCTCGAGGGCGCCGAAATCGAAGCGTGGGTTGACGAAGGTCGGCGGTTGCTCAACCGACGGGAAGATCACGTTGTTGCCCGATACGCGGTCGTAACCGATGCGGTAACCGCCGCGTATAACCGTCTTCTGATCACCGAACAAATCGTAGGCGAAGCCTAAGGCCGGGCCGTATTGGATGCCGCGATTCTGGAAGCCGCCGCGGTCAATGTTAACGTCGGGGCGCAGCATACCGTTGAAAGGATCACCGGAACTCGGCACTACGCGCCCGATGACAATACTCTCAAAGGTGTTGTCCACCGTCGGAGTGACCCCTTGCGTCAACAGTATTGGGTCAATGGCGCGGCGATTGGTACAACTGCCAGACGCGTTGAAGGTGAGGCAGACCGGCCTGAACAGCCGCACCGCTTTTGTCGGGTCATACTTGCTCGGATCGAAGAAGCCGCCCTGCAGCCGTTGATCGAATTGTGGCTGAATCAAGTTGAAGCGCAGTCCGTAATCGAGCGTCAACTTCCTGTTGACTTTCCAGTTATCCTGCAAATACCACTCGACGTTGGTCGAACGATACTGGCCCTGGTAAATGCCAGTCGTCGGCTGGTTCAGGTTGTCGAAGTTACCGAGCAGCGCATTCGCGTAAGGGTGCCCGGTGTTGGCCGAGTTGGCCGATGTGTTGCCGAAGTTGATGCTCATCGAATTGCCGGCCGCCTGATCCTTGCGGCTGCGGTTGATGTAAATGCCGGCCTTCGCCGAGTGCGTGCCAAAGACCTTGCTGACGTTGTCATAAAAGTCGAACGTCGTGTTCGAGTTCTTGTAGGGGAACTGCGAATAACCGTTCGTCCCGGCAAAGTTTTGATTCGTAATGCCGCTGCCCGCACCGAAGCCGATGTTGATGAATTGCTTCGCCGGATAAGGGAATGGCGTCTGCCAGGTGAAGCCGAAGCCCTTGTAGGTCGCCGCGTCCGCATTTGTCGGATCGAGCGTCAGGTTGTTCTGGCTGCCGCCGAAGACGAACTCGTTAGTCAGCGTCGGCGAGAGCGTCGTGGTCAGGTTGTACGTGCCGTTGAAGGCCGGAGCCTGTTTGAAATCGAGCACGTCGATCGGCACCTGATTGTTGCCGCCCGTCCAGCCCAGGCCGTAGGGAAGAAGCTGTTGGTCGGCGTCGCGCGTGTAGCGCACGTACATGCGCGTGTTCTCGCTCAGGTTGTAGTCGAAGCGGAGGTTGTATTCCTTACGCGGGTAACCGGCGCTGAACTGCGATTGGTGATTGAAGCGGAAGCCGTTTTGGGGGCCGCCCAGTGGGGTGTTCGCGAATTTGTTGAAGTAACTCAAAATCGACTGACCGTTCTTCGAGAACGGGACGAAATTGGGATTACTGGGATCGGAGCAAATCACGTTCGCAGTCTTCCCGTCGCATCCCATAAACTGCGATTTGGTCTTCGGATTGATGATGGTGATCAGGTTGCCGTTACCATCTCTAGTGTTGCTGAAATCGCCCGCCACTTCCGCCGCAGTCGGCACGCGCGATTGGCGCGCGCTGCTCGGCAGTAACTGCTCCTGCCACTCCTGCGAGAAGAAGAAGAAGAGGCGTTCTTTCAGGTATTTGCTGCCGATCTTCGGCAGCCAGACCGGGCCGCCGATGTTGTAGCCCTGGTAATTGTAACGATAGAAGTTGCGCTGGAGGTTGTCGGCGTTGTTGTAGTAGCTGTTGGCGTTGAACTGTTCGTGGCGGTGGAAGTAGTAGCCCGTGCCGTGAAATTGGCTCGTGCCGCTCTTGGTCAGCACCTTGATGTCGCCGCCCGCCGAACGTCCGTACTCGGCCTGATATGCGGAAGAAAGAATCTTGAACTCGGCGATGTTGTCTAGGGCCAGCGCGATGTGCTGTGTGCCGTTCGACCCGGTGTCGACGTTGGTCGTGCCGTCAATCGTCAGGTTGTGCTGATTGGCGCGTGTGCCGTTGATGTTGAATCCGCCAAGGCCGCCCGGCCCCGCCGTCTGCGCGTTGACGAAGCTGACGACTCCTGGGGTGAGTTTAACCAAGTCCAGATAGTTGCGCCCGTTGAGCGAGAGGTTGCGCACCTGTTCGCCGTTGATGGTCTGGCTTATTTCGCCGCTCTCGGTCTTGACCAGCAATTGCGCGGCGTCGGCCGTCACTTCGACGGTGTTTTCGATGCCGCCGACTTCGAGCGCGATGACGCCCGTAGATTGGCGGTCCGCGATGTTGAGTATGATCCCCGATTTAACGGTCTTCTTGAAACCGTTGGCCTCAACGGTCACGGTGTAGGTTCCGGGAGGAACCGTGGAGAAAGAGAAGGTCCCTTCAGAGTTCGTCTTGGTTTCGAGTTGAAACCCTTTGTTGGGGTCGCTGACCGTCACTTTCGCGCCTGCGAGCGCCCCGCCGTTGGGGTCCTGCACGATGCCGCTAAGGCTGCCGGTGTTCTGCGCGAAGGCGGAAACGGCCAGCAATAGCGCCAACGACAAGAGCATAGGCGTCTTCTTGCGAAGCGAGTTGATACGCATAATTATCTCCCTGTCATGTTAAACGCGAGCCGGAATGGCTGCGCATCGGGTTGAGTCACCACGCCGCTCGGGCCAACCAGGATCCAGTAGAGCTGACGCGACGCGGAATCCGAATTTGAATTATTTCTTCGCTTGATCTGTCTCTTTGAGCAGAAACGGTTCAGGTATGCCTATTATCCCAGCAGCGAATCATCCATTAACCGCGCGGATTATCAAATTGATTGGACATGCTGTCAAGCGATTTTGTTCGAGGGGCCAACAAATGCTCTTACCTGGCATTGTTGCTTGAGACGCAAGTCAAGTTATGAACTTCCTGCGTTCGATTGATGGATTATGGTTGCCCGCATCGGGCAGACAACCACTCAAGAACAAGCCCAACTATTTTTGAAATCAGAGATGTGGAGGAATTATTTGTCTCAGCGTCTTCCAGCAAGCAAGCGGATTTTGAATCTTGGTGTTAGTTTGAACTACGTCAGCGGGTGGATTATCGGCCCGTTCCATCAAACTGTCAAGATTTGGTCAAGCCATTTGGATATTCGGCCCGCTGACCATCCATTTTTGTCAGTGTTCGGATCATCGGCTACAATCCGGGCAGTTTCACAATACCAGGGATATGTAAATCAGCGCCTAAGTTGGATTGCCGTTTATGCGAATGATTCGGCAATCGTAGCGCAAAACAGTCCAGTTTGTGTCGCTTCGTTCAATGGGCGAATGAAGGAGGCAGGCTGACAATTGGGTTTGCGCAGTTTCCGGCAATGATCAGGCGAACGAGAGACGCAAACCGGACCGCTTTGCGCTACAGCTTCTCGCAGCTTCATCTGCATAGATCGAAAATATTGTGGCTCGATGGGTTTAGCCTGGGAATACAGGGCGCTTTTCACATCAGTGTACGAGTTAATAGAACGCTGATAACGCGGATAGAGCGGAGCGCCGCCTATCTTCTTCGGATTTTATCCGCTATGATCCGCCGCATCTGTGTCATCCGCGTTCCATCGACACGTCCTTTGCAGCAAACACTAATTTGTGAGTATTCGTGTTCATTCGTGGCTGAAATTCTTTCTCTCAACTCATATATCAAAGGAGTGTCCAATGACTTCACGTCGTGAATTTCTATATTCCGTTTCCGCGATGACGGCGGCGCCGTTTATCGAATCCGTCGCCAAGTCCGCTATGAAGAGCTACGGCATCGCCTACACATCTTTCCCGATCCGAACGCGCCAGGCGCGCGAAGCGGCGGGCGGCCCGGGCAATCAAGGCCCGGCGATCACGGCGGAAAAATTCATTGACCTCTGCCAGAGCTTCGGCGGGGACGGATGCCAGCTGGATTTTTCGCAACTGGCATCGACCGACGCCGAGTATTTGAAACGCGTTCGCGCTCAGCTCGAAGCGAAGGGGATGTTCATGGAACTGGCCGTGAGGGCGAGGGCGCTGGAGAGCGAAGAGGAGGTCGCGAAGATCGCGGCGGCGGCTCATCAGCTGGGCGTTTCGCGGCTGCGCGTGGCCTGCTTGAGCGGGCGGCGTTACGAAGACTTCCACGAGATGGCTAAGTGGAAAGAGTTCGCCGCGCAGTGGCAAAAGACGCTCGAAAAAGCCGAGCCGATGTTGAAAAAACACAAACTGCTGGTCGGCGTCGAAAATCACAAGGACTGGCTGGCGGACGAACAGGTCGCGATGCTCAAGCGCATCGGCAGCGAGTATCTTGGCGCGTGCGTGGATTTCGGAAACAACCTGGCGCTGCTCGAAGACTCGGTCGAGGTCGCCGAGAAGCTCGCGCCATACGCCGTGACCACCCATTTGAAAGACATGGCCGTGCGGCCTTACGACGAGGGCTTCGAACTTTCCGAAGTCGCGTTGGGCGACGGCGTCACGCCTCTGGCGAAGATCATATCGATGCTGCGCAAACATCGCGGCGACATTCACATCTGCCTGGAAATGATCACGCGCGATCCGCTGAAGGTCCCATACAAGGCCGATCATTACTGGATCACGCATGAGCGACGCGACGAAGCGCGCATCCGCAAATTCGAGAACACGGTTCTCAAACAGGCATGGGCGAAGCCGCTGCCGCGCGTCACGGAACTCGGCGCCGCGCAGGCGCTGGCTTTCGAGGACGAAAATCTGCGTCGCTGCGCGGCTTACGCGAAACAGACGCTCAAGCTTTAGCGAACGAGGACAGACAGGATTTACAAGATTTGGACAGGATTGGCTTCTGACCTTGAATAATCCTGCTTATTTTCTACGGAGTAGTTAATGTCGCAATGAGCGACGCCCTGAAACGATGAAAATGCGCCCTGGGTACGCATCGCTTCCAGCGTGCAGTCTCGGAGAAAGACCTATTGATCGGAATCAGTCGCCCCCGAACCTGACGCGACGCGTATCCAAGTCTGGTTCCTATAAATTCGTCTTTCGCCGAGACTGCACGCTGGAAGCGATGCGTACCCAGGGATATTCCGCAGGAGGTAGACGAAGATGGACATGCCGAACGGCTCTCATAAAAATGTGATGGAACTTTTTCGATTGGACGGCCACATCGCGCTGGTCACTGGCGGGTCGAAAGGGCTGGGCCGCGTCATCGCGCAGGCATTCGCCGAAGCGGGCGCGGACGTGGCCGTTGTCAGCCGCACGCTGGAAGACTGCCGCAAAGCCGCGAATGAAATCGCCGAGTCAACCGGGCGTCGCGCCGCCGCGTTCGCCGTCGACGTGACCAGCGGGGATGAGTTGAAGCGTTTATCCGCCGAAGTCGAGGACTCGTTCGGCGCCGTAGACATTCTGGTCAACAACGCAGGAATCAACATTCGCGGGCTGATCGACGAACTCAGCGAGAGCGATTTCGAGGCGGTGATGGCGACCAACGTGACAGCGCCATTCATCTGCTCGAAAGTCTTCGGCTCGAAGATGGCCGAACGGGGCTGGGGGCGAGTTATCAATATGGGATCAATTATGTCGGTGGTCTCGCTGCCGGGCCGCGCCCCTTACGCCTCGTCGAAGGCCGCGATTATGGGGTTGACGCGCACGCTCGCGCTCGAATGGGCCACGAAGGGCGTGACGGTGAACGCGATCTGCCCGGGACCTTTCGCCACCGAGATGAACAAACAATTGCTTAACGACCCGGCGAAATACCGCGACTTCGTTTCGAGGATTCCGACGGGGCGTTGGGGCGATTTACACGAGATTGCGGGCGCGGCGGTCTTTCTGGCCTCCGACGCCTCTGCGTTCGTGACGGGCAGTGCGCTGTTCGTCGACGGCGGATGGACTGCGCAGTGAGCGGCGGCCGCGGGATAAATTCATCCCAGCATTTTTATCTGGCGCCCGCGGCCACCGCGAGTCGCGCGCCCCTAGGCTTGCAGGTTGTTCATAACCTTGAGCAGCGCGGTCTTGAACAAGGAAGGGAAAGAGCAATGAAATCGAAGACGAAGACAAATCAGAGCAAAGCGACGATGAGCAGCGTGAATAAGAAAGCTGCTGTCTATGTTCGCGTCTCAGGAGAGAGCGACAACCGCACAGCAAGTCTCAGCACACAGACAGACGCATGCAGAGCGCTCGCTTTGCAAAATGGGTTTAGTGTTGACGATGATGATATTTTTGTGGAGCGTCGCTCCGGTCGCTACCTACGCGAGCGTGCTGAACTGGAAAAACTCAGAGCGTTAGTTGATGAAGAGGTTTATTCAGCGGTTGTATTTTACCAGCTAGACCGCTTTTCACGCGGGGGAGCAAAGCACCTATGGGTGCTCCTTCCCCATTTCAGGGAGCGCGGTATAACGCTCTTGTCAGTCAAGGATGACTTGAGCGACAACCCTTACAACAACATCGCACTTACGATCAAAGCAGAACTCGCTTCACAAGAGATTGAACATATTCGTGATCGGGTACAGCGGGGTCTACAAAAGAAAGTCGAGTCGGGGAAGCATCCCGGTAACGGGGGAAACCTTTATGGGTATCGCATGGATAAAGAGAGTTGGAAGCGTGAAATATATGAGCCGGAAGCGGAAATAATCCGAGAGATTTTTGCTGACGCTGCAAATGGAGTCTCCACAAAAAAGATTGCATCGAACCTAGCAGCCAAAGGAATCCCCTCGCTTGGAGAGTCGCTTGGTAGGAAAAAAGCATCGCATAAATGGTTCAGCGCGGGAGTTGCGAGAATCATTCGCAACCGTTCTTACATCGGAGAAACCGTCATCAATCGCTCCGACAAGGAAGTCGATCTAGGTGAAGTCACTCCACCGATTGTGAGTGATGATTTCTTGAACGGTCTGAGTATTGAGATTCGAGAGAGGGAGTCAGAGCAGATAGACATCCCGTCGCTTCTAGAACTACAGCTTCAGTTCCAATGGGGAGACCCAGGATGGAGCGAGCAGCAGAAGAGAGCTTACCTGCTCAACTGGGGATTTTCGATCTTCATTGACGGTAGAACGTTTGAGATCAGAATGCGGAGCGGGAAACTTCTACGCTCGTTTGATGAGTCATCTGCGCTGATTGCGAAGGGGAATGCTCCCTGTGGTGACGAAACAATATCAAAAGAAATTGTTATGGCCGGAAACGCAGCAATCGCTCAGTCCTGAGCTGCGCCGACTGCTCGCGCTCGATGATCCGTTGAACGACGAACTGAGCGCGGGCTTCAGCGGGCGGAGCGGATTTTTGAAGTGAAGAGAGAATATGGCATCACTAGCGTCTGACACCGCGCCGGTTCGCGCGGGCGAAGAACTCGATTGGGAATCGCTGGAGGCTTATCTCCGCGAGCGTCTGCCGGAGAAACTCGACGGCAACCTGGACCGCGACGCGCGGATCGAGGTCACGCAATTTCCCGGCGGTCATTCGAACCTGACTTACTGCGTCCGGCTGGGCGACCGTGAATTCGTAATGCGCCGCCCGCCGTTCGGCCCGGTCGCGCCGACGGCTCACGACATGCCGCGCGAATACCGGCTGCTCGCCGCCATCAATCCGCATTTTCATCTCGCGCCGAGGCCCTACCTGTTGTGCGAAGACGCGAGCGTGATCGGCGCGCCGTTTTATCTGATGGAGCGACGCCGAGGCGTCGTCGTGCGCCAGACCATTCCGCCGGAGATCGGCGAAGATTTGGAACTCCGCCGCAGAATCAGCGAGAGCATGGTTGACACGCTCGCCGATCTGCACGCCGTAGACATCCAATCGACCGGCCTGGTAAACATCGGCAAACCCGCCGGCTTCGTCCGGCGCCAGGTCGAAGGTTGGGCCGGGCGTTGGGAGCGCTCGAAGACGACCGAACTGAAAGAGATGAATGAAACCGCCGCGTGGTTGATCGAGCGTTTGCCGCCGGACTCCGGCGCGCCGACGCTGGTTCACAACGATTATAAATTGGACAACGTGATGCTCGACCCGCGCGACCCTGCCAAGGTCGTGGCGATTCTGGATTGGGAGATGTGCACGGTCGGCGACCCGCTGATCGATCTGGGACTGCTGCTCTGTTACTGGCCGCAGGCGGACGACCCCGAAGTCTTCGCGGGCAGCCTGCGCAGCGTGACGATGGCGCCCGGCTGGATGAAGCGCGCCGAGATCGTCGAACGTTACGCGGCGCGCTCGGGGCGAGACCTCTCGGACATCGGTTACTACTATACGTTCGCAACCTTCAAACTGGCGGTGGTGATTCAACAGATTTACTACCGCTACCACGTGGGACAGACTCAGGACGCGCGCTTCGCCGAATTCGACAAGCGGGTCGAGGCGCTGGCCAAATGGGCTCACGCAATGATGCAAAAGAAATTCTGATGCTACGGCCGGATTCCTCAGTTCCGTCGAGATTGCTCAAAGCGGTCGTCGCAAAATCCTTCATCGAAGTCGTCCTGGTTTGCGCCGTCGCGACGCTCGCGGCGTTTTCGACCTTCAGCCCGCGGCTGCGCGGCGCGCTTGACGTCGCCGATCAGACGCGAGTGGCCGGTTGGGCCGTCGCTCCGGAAGCGCCCGATGTCGCGCTTGAAGTCCAATTGTTCATCGACGAAAAATTAGCCGCGTCGAAACTCGCCGACGAGGAGCGGATCGATCTGGTCAGCGCCGGCGTGACGTCGAACCCCAATCACGGATTCAATTTCGATTTAACTCAAATCAAGCTTGCGCCGGGCCGCCACACGGCGCAGGTTTACGCGCTCCGCCCCGCCGCCGGCGCAAACAAGATCCTACTGCCCATAGCGAAACAACCGTGCGTTTTCGAAGTCGGACATTGACCTTGGCCAAATCTTCTCACCTGCGCGCCCTCCTTCCGCCGCGTAGCGGCGCCTGAATTTAGCCGTGGGTTTCAACCCACGGTAAGGACGTGACATGAGCTCCGCGTCGCGTCAGCGACGATTGAATCTCCCCACTTTGGATGTGATGGCAGATTCAACCGTCGCTGACGCGACGCGGAAAATTTTTTCACGCCCACCGTGGGTTGAAACCCACGGCTAAATTCAGGCGCCGCTACGCGGCGAGGAGACGCGAGCCAGTGTTATTCGCAGAAATCCGGGTAATGACAAGATTGAATAATCCACCACCTGCCGGTGGTGGATTTCACAAAGCCTGAACTTGCGTAGAAACCAATGGGACAAGCCCGCGGCATTTGTCTAAACCTTTCCGCAACGGAGTGAGCGCCTTCCAGATTCGCTTTTCTCTCTTCCTGCGGCTCCTGCTTGCCGTCACTCCACTGGGGTAGTAGCATACGGATTGGCTTTGCCAAACGACGTTCGCGCGGCTGTTTAAGCGCCATTTCAAAGAATTCAATGTAGAGAGATGTTCCAATTCGAGGTTTGATATGACACCGCTCGCGCCAGGCGCCACATTCTCACACTATCGCATCGTTGAACAGCTTGGTCAGGGCGGGCAAGCCATCGCCTACAAAGCCATCGACACGCGCCTCGACCGTTCAGTCGTCATTAAAATCCTGTTGCCGGAGCTGGCTTCGAGCGAAAACGCGCGCCGCCGCTTCGAGCGCGAGGCCAAACTGGCCTCCGCGCTCGACCACCCGAACATCTGCGCGATATACGACATCGGCGAGGGCGACGGGTTGTTCTACATCGTCATGCCGTACGCCGAAGGCCGCACGCTCAAGCAGGTCATATCCGGGCGGCCGATGGACGTCCTGAGCGCGCTCTCGATCGCCGTTCAAGTCGCCGACGCGATCACGACGGCTCATGCGCGCGGCATAGTCCACCGTGACATCAAGCCGAACAACATCGTGGTCAACGATCAGGGCCAGGTCAAAGTGCTCGACTTCGGTCTGGCCAAGATGCTCGCGACCGATCAGGAAGCCGTCGCCGACATCGACAGGTCGATGACTGAAATCGGCGTGCCTTACGGGACAGTCGGGTACGGGTCGCCGGAGCAGGCCGCGGGCGAGCGCGTCGATCACCGCACTGATATTTTCAGCCTCGGAGTCGCGCTCTATGAAATGATCACGGGCCGCCAGCCGTTCGGGGGCCGCAATCGGATCGAAATTCTGCACGCCGTAATCAACGACGAGCCGGAGCCGGTCACCGAAGAGAATCCCGGCGCCCCGCCGCGTCTCCAAGTCATCCTCGACCGCGCGCTCGCCAAGAAGCCCCGCGAGCGGTTCGGGACCATGGCCGAAATGCGCGACGAATTGCGAGGCCTGATGCGCCAGCTTTTGCAGGATGCTGGCCTCGAGCTTGCGGGCGTCGGCGCGATTTCGCTCGCCCCAAGAAGCGCGCGCAGTTCATGGAGATTGAGCGGGGCTCTCGGCAGGGTCTTCGGCAGCCGTGTTTTCAACAAAATTCGCAACAGCCAATCGCCCGGCAGGGCGTCTAATTCGCCCGGCGGAGGGGCCAATTCGACGTCCAGTCAATCGGACTCTTCGCGCCCGGCCTCTTCCAGGCCTCCGAGTTGGGGGAGCGAAGACAAACAGGCCATTGCGGTGCTGCCGTTCAAAAATCTTTCCGGCAACGCCGAGGATAATTTCTACGAATTCTCGCTGGCCGACGGCATCATCGCCGAGCTTGCGAGCGTGCGCTCGCTGGTGGTGCGCCCGTCGCAATACATCGCCCAGTACGCCGGGCAGAATGTCGATCCGCGCCGGGTCGGCGAAGACCTGGCGGCGGCCGTCGTCCTCACCGGGAGTTTCATCAAAACGCCCGATCGCTTTCGCGTCACCGCCCAACTGATCAAGACCGCCACCGGCGAGATACTGTGGAGCGAGAAGATCGATTCCCACGCGCGCGACCTGATCACGCTGCAGGACACGATCGCCGAGCGCGTCATCTCGGGGTTGAAACTGAAACTGACCGAAGAGGAGCAGGAGAAAATAGAAAAGCCGTTCACGGCCAGCCCCGAAGCCTATGAGTTCTTCCTGCGCGGGCGCGACCTGTTGTTCCAGTACATGTCACACACGTTCGACGACAGCGATCTCGACGTGGCGATCAAGATGTTTCAAGAAGCGATCAGGCTCGACCCCGGCTTCGCGCGCGCTCATTACGCTCTGGGCCGGTGCTACGTGCATCACGCCCAGGGGTACGGGGGGAGCGAGTATTTCGACCTCGCGGAAAAATCGCTGCTGCGCGCCCTCGAATTGGACGAAAACCTGCCGGGGGCGCGGTTGCAGATGGTCTACGTCTATCTGCACCGCGGCGAGAAGGAGCAGGCCCTGGCCACGCTGGCCGAGGTGCGTCGAGAGGCGCCCAACGACCCGACCGTCTTCATCATCGCCGGAATGCTCTATCGACTGAACGGCCTCTACGACAAGGCGCTCAGACAATACGACCGGCTGCTCGAACTCAACCCGAACGACGTCGTCATCGCCGGTTACAATCGCGGGCGAATTTACACCTACCGCCACGAATACGATCAAGCCACCGCCGAACTCGAAAAAGGGCGCGCGGTCGAACCCGACCACCCGTTGATCAAGACCTTCCTCGCGCTGATCTATTTCAACCAGGGGCGCATCGAAGAATGCCGGAAGCTGGCCGAGGAGACGCTTGATCAGCACCCGCATTTCGACCCGCTACAAGTCATTCTGGGCTGGTGCCACAGCGCGCGCGGGGAACATGACCGCGCCCGCAGCCTGATCACCGATCACGTAAAACAGATCGCCGCCGCCGATCACGACGTGGCGCTCTGGCTGGCGTCGCTTTACGCCATGGAGAACATGCGCGACGAGGCGGTCAAATGGATCAGAACAGCCATTCAGCTCGGCAACGAAAATTACCCGCTCTTCGCCGACAACCCGCGCCTCGACAACCTGCGCTGTGACCTGCGTTTCATCGACCTGCTGAATGAGTTGAAGAGGAAGTGGGAGGAGAGAAGGTAGACCGCCGCAGACAAGGGGACAAGGAGACAAGGAGACACCCCGGTCCCATAAGTCCCATAAGTCCTATAAGTCCTATTTCGACGGAAAGGAGGTATGTGAATGACCACGCTGGAGGAGTTGCGCGAGCGGATCAATCTTCGCCTCGACGAGAGTTTCGTCGGCATCAGCGAACAGGTGGCGGATCTGCCGCCTGAAGATCTGGTCGAGTTGCTCAACCAGTTGAAGCTGATCGAAGCATCGACGGTGGTGATGATGCTGCCCGTAGCGCGCGTCGTCGAATTGTTCGATCAGCCGACGATGACGCGCCGAGGCGCGATACTGGAAAAACTCGACCCGTCACGGGCCGCTCAGGTGATCGAGGGGCTTTCGGCGGACGAGCGGACGGACATCATTCAGCAGATGGGGTTGACCGAGCGCCGCCGCGTGCTCTCCAGAGTCGGCGAGGAAGCCAAGACGGAACTCGAACACCTGCTGCAATACCCCGAGCACACGGCGGGCGGCATTATGACCACGGAGTTCGTCCGGCTCGACCCCGGGATGAACGTCGGCGACGCGCTCAAACACATCCGCTCGGTCGCGCGAGATAAAGAGTCGATCTACGCCTGCTATGTGCTCGAGCCCGAAACGGAACGCTTGCTCGGCGCGGTCAGTCTGCGCGACCTGGTGATGGCCGAAATGAATCAGCCCATAACCGAAGTGATGCGCCGCAAGCCGGTGACCGTTCACACCGGCGACGACCAGGAGACCGTCGCCAACAAGATCGCCAAATACAACCTTCTGGCCGTCCCAGTGCTCGAAGACGACGGCGGCGTCGTCGGCTTCGTCACGGTTGACGACGTGATCGACGTGCTGATCGAAGAGCAGACCGAGGACATTTTGCGAATGGCGGCGGTCGAGCCCGGCGCGCTCGACCGGCCCTATTTCGACAACCCGATCCTCCGCGTCGTGCGGAAGCGCATCGGGTGGCTGCTGTTCCTGTTCGTGGCCGGGACCTTGACGAGCAAGGTGTTGCACAGCTTCGAAGACGAGCTGGCCGCGGTGGTCGCGCTCACCTTCTTCGTCCCGTTGCTGATTGGCACGGGCGGCAACGCCGGCGCGCAGACGGTGATGACTGTCATCCGCAGCCTCTCGCTGGGGGAGATCGGCGTCAAAAACGCCTGGCGCGTGGCGCTCCGCGAGGCGACGACGGGGCTGCTGGTGGGCGTAATGCTCGGGGTAGTGGCCTTCGCTCAGGCGTACTGGGTGACGCGGGATTTCAAATTGGCGCTCACCATCACTGTCACAGTCTGCGCGATCTGCGTATGGTCGACCGCAGTCGGATCGATCATCCCGATCGCCGCGCACCGCGTCGGAGTCGACCCGGCGGTCCTGTCCGCGCCGTTGATCACGACTTTGGTTGACGCGACCGGATTGTTAATCTATTTAACGATTGCGAAATTGATCCTGGATCAGATTTAATGGGAACAACCGACATTGGCGCGATGTTCAAACTAAAAGCCGTCAGGGGAGAGCGTTTAGAGTACCGACTTCAGTCGGCCGCGCTTGGATTCCAAGCCCTGCCGACTGAAGTCGGTACTCTAAACGCTCTCCTTCGGTGGTTGTAATTTTATTCGATGCGCCAATGTCATATGTCTTGATTTAGGTATTAGGCCGCCATAGTAGGTACACGCGGGAGGTTTGTGATGTGTCATCATCGAAGATCGCTACGTCTATTTGTAGTCTCCGCATTTGCCGTTGCGGCCATGCTCTGGCTGGCGCCCGGTTTCAGCGCGCAGCAACCTCCATGGAAAAGCTCGATTCCGTTAGGTCTCCCGGCGGACACCTGGGATTACTACGTTCCGAGGAACAATCCGATGACCGCCGCGAAGATCGATCTCGGCCGCAAGCTCTTCTTCGACCCCCGGCTGTCGGCCGACGGCCGCATTTCGTGCGCGTCCTGCCACGACCCAAAACTCGCGTTCACCGACGGTCGCGCCACAGCCTCAGGGATCGCGGGGCGCCGCGGCGCGCGCAATTCGCCGACGCTGCTCAACGCGATGTTCAACACGGGCCAGTTCTGGGACGGGCGAGCGGACAAGCTCGAAGATCAGGCCGTCCAACCGCTCGTCAACCTGCTGGAGATGGGGAACGGCTCTTACGACGAGGTCGTCAACCGGCTGCGCGCGATCCCCGAATATCGCGCCGAGTTCCGATCCGTCTTCGGCTCCGAAGCGCGGATAGAGTTTGTAGGCCTTGCGCTCGCGGCTTATGAGCGCACGCTGGTTTCGGGCGACGCGCCGTTAGACCGCTTCGTCGCCGGCGATCAGAACGCGATCGGCGAAGCGGCCAAACGCGGATTCGCGCTCTTTCGCGGCAGGGCCAGGTGCTCGCGCTGCCACACGTTCAGCGACGCGCTGCCCTTCTTCACCGACTTCAACTATCACAACACCGGCGTCGCCATGAACCACCCCAACTTCGACAAACTCTCCAGACAGGCCTACGCGGCCACCGAAACCGACAAAGCCAGGGAAGTGATCGACGCGTTGGCGAAACAAGAGGGCGGACAGGAGCTGGGGAGAGTCTTGATCACCTATCAAGTCTTCGACATCGGGTCGTACCGCACGCCCAGCCTACGCAACATCGCGCTGACAGCGCCCTACTTCCACGACGGCAGCGCGAAGACCCTTGCCGACGTAGTCAGGTTCTACAACGAAGGCGGACGCCAGAACATCAACCGCGAATGGGACCTGGACGCCCTCGCGCTCGCCGAAGACGAACAGCGCGATCTGGTGGCTTTTCTTGAGTCGTTGACCGGGAGAACGCCGAATGCCGATAATGATCTTGAGCGAATTTCAGCAAAGAGGTAGAGAAGATGAGTCACACAATGACGTTAGAGCTTCCGAGTGAAATTTATGAAGCGGTGACGAGAGCAGCTTCTATTAAGGGTTTACATCCCGCGGAGTGGATCGTTGATACTCTGCGCCAACAGTTTGTTTCTCCCCCTCCTGGTTCTCGGCAAGCCATCCTTCAGGCTGTGCTTCAGCCTCCCCATTTATCACCTGAAGATGTGGCTGCGCTGGAGCAGGCTATTGAGGAAGGAAATTTGCCCGTGAACTGGGACAGCATTTTTGAAGAGGATAGCGAGGAGCGAGATTGATATTCCTTCTGGATACAAATACATTTAGCGATCTGATGCGCGGAGATCCAATCACGATTTCTCGCTCGGAGGCAATCACTGATAAGGACCTGGCTGTCATTTGTCCGATTGTGAAGGGCGAAATACTTTTCGGAATCGGCCGGCTTCCTCTCGGAAACCGTAAGCAAGACCTACAGCTAAAGGCTGACACACTATTCGCACAATTACCTTGCTACCCAGTTCCGGCGTCAGCATCCAATTATTATGCTGACCTGAAAGTTGAAAGCCGGAGTAAAGGCATTGGCCTAGATGATAACGATCTTTGGATTGCGTCTACAGTATTTGCTTTTGGCGCAACGTTAGTTACTCGCGATAAAGATTTTCTGCAAATCAGCGGTCTCGCTACGACAAATTGGTCAGTTTAATAATCGCCCTGCGTTCAGTGACGCAACCCCACCTTTTGATCACGGGAAAAACTTCATTACCATTCATTACTGTGAACGACGAAAGCGCGCCCCGAATTTGCGCTCGATCGCGCCGGTCAATTGGGTAAGCTCTCCGACCTTCAACAAACGCGCGACAAGATAAAAAACGGCGACGCCGACCGCAATTGAAGCGCCCACATTGATCAATCGCGCGAACAGCCCGTCCATGCCCAGATAATTTTCGATCCAATAGCTGAGGAGCCAGCAGACCGCGCCCATCGCCGCCGAGGCCAGCGTGACTTTGGCGAAAGTGGAGAGGATGCCGCGGCCTTCGATCCCGTCGAGCTTGCGGCGCATGAAGAAAAAGAGGATGGCGAAGTTGACTATAGAAACGGCCGAGTTCGAGAGCGCCAGTCCGATGTGGCCTTGCTTCAGGTAATCGACCGTGAACTTCGCCACGGCGTAATTGATGACTATCGAGAGCAGGCTGGCGATCATCGGGATGCGCGTATCGCGGAGCGCGAAAAACGACGGCGCCAGCACGCGCACGAGCGAAAACGCCGCCAACCCGATCGCGTAATAGGCGAGCGCCCTCGCCGTCTGATTGGTGTCGAGCCCCGTGAACCGCCCGTATTGATAGATCAACGCGATGATCGGACGGCTGAGAATGATCAGCCCGACCGCCGAGGGGATCGTCAGCAGGAGCGTCAGCCGGAGCGAGCTTGCGAGGGTCCGGCGGAACTCGCCCAGGTTCTCCATCGCCGCCGCGCGCGCAGTGACGGGCAGCGTGGCGGTCGAGATGGCCACGCCGAAAATTCCGATCGGCAGATAGATCAACCGCTGCGCGTTGCCGAGCCAGACCACCGCGCCTTCGGCGACGCCTGTGGCGAAGGCCACACTGACCAAGAAGTTCACCTGCAGCGCCGCCGAGCCGATGATTGCGGGCCCCATCATCCGCATCACCTGTCTGACGCCCGCGTCCCAGAAACTGACGATCGGGCGCCAGCGGTAACCGACGGCGCGAAGGCTCGGAACCTGGATCAGCCATTGCATCATTCCGCCGATCAGCGTCCCGACGGCCATCCCGATGATCGCCGCGGCCGCCCCCAGATCGTCTCTCGCGGGGGGTTGGCGCTTGAAGAGCGATGCGGCGGTGCTGGTGATGTATTCCGGCGCCAGCAGGTAAGCGCACGCCAAACCGCCGATGATCGAACCGACGTTGAACATCGTCGAAGCCGACGCCGGAACGCCGAAGCGGCCTTTGGTGTTAAGCACCCCCATCGCCACGGCCGCCAGCGAAACCATCAGCAGAAAGGGGAACAGTATGCGTGTCATCTTGACTGCCAGGTCGAACATCAGTCGCGCCCTGGCGGGTTCCATCGGGACGTCGCGCATCAGAAGGCCCACGATCTCCGGCGAGAAGATGATCCCGAGGAGGGCGATGATCGAGAGGACTATGACAAGGCCGTTGTTCACCATATTGGCCAGCCGCCACGCCTCGCGCTCGCCCTTTTTGGCGAGGGTATGCGAAAAGGTGGCGACGAAGGCCGCCGACAACGCCCCTTCGGCGAATAGGTCGCGCAGAAGATTCGGGATGCGGAAAGCGATCTGAAAGGCCACGTTGGCCAAGCTCGCGCCGAAGAACGATGAGAAGACCTGTTCGCGGACCAGGCCTAGAACCCGGCTCCCCATCACGGCGACGCTGACGATGCCCGCCGATCGGGCGATTGATTGCGGTCGCGAGGATCGAGGATCGAGGATCGAGGATCGAGGATCGGAAGAGTCCGTCTTATCCTCCGCGCTGGCGGTTGGCTCAACCTGCAGTTCATTTTTTTCGTTATCATTCATCATTTGTGATTCCGCAACTCCTCGATCCTCAATCTTCGATCCTCTATCCTCTATCCTCGTTTTCCCGGTTCGCCTCGACCAGCAGAAACATTATCGCCTTCTGAGTGTGCAGGCGGTTCTCGGCCTGGTCGTATACGATGGAGATTTTGCTGTCGATCACGTCCGCGTCAACCTCGTCGCCGCGGTGCGCTGGCAGGCAGTGCATGAGGAAGGCGTCCTTCCGGGCGCTCTTCATCAGCTTTTTAGTGACGCGGAACGGGGAGAAGATTTCGCGGCGGCGCTCGGTTTCGGCCTCGAACCCCATCGAGGCCCAGACGTCGGTATAGACGGCCTGCGCGTCTTCGACGGCGTCGAACGGGTCATTGACGACTTCTATCTTCGCGCCAGTTTTGCGCGCGTCTTTGCGCGACTCTTTTAAGACGCCGGCGTCAGGCTCGTAGCCTTTCGGACATCCGACGGTGATGCGCGCGCCGAGCTTCGCCGCGCCGAAAATCAGCGAATGGCAGGTGTTGTTTCCGTCGCCGACGTAGGCGATGTGAAAGCCACGCAGGTCGGGGCCGACCTTTTCGGTCAGCGTGAAGTAATCGGTCAGCCCCTGGCAGGGGTGTGAAAATTCAGAGAGGCCGTTGATCACGGGGGCCGACGAATGGGCAGCCAGCTCGACCACGGTTTCGTGGCTGTAAGTGCGCGCGACGATCGCGTCGACCCAGCGCTCCAGGTTGAGCGCCATGTCCTTAACCGATTCGCGCTCGCCGAGCCGCACGTTCTGATGGTCGAGATAAACGCACGAAGCGCCCATCTGCGTCGCGCCCAGGTCGAAGGTCACGCGCGTGCGCAAACTGGGCTTCTCAAAAATCAGCGCGACGCTGCGTCCGGCCAGCGCTTCGCCGTAATTTCGCGGGTTGGCTTTCATATCAACCGCCGTGGTGAAAATCTTCCGGATTTCCGTCGTGGTCAGGTCATTGATCGAGATCAGGTCTTTGAGGGCCAATTTTCACTCCTTGAAGGTAAGCGCAAACGTTCAATCCAGTTTTTTCCAAATCGTTATCTCCGCCGGCTTGACAAACATCTCGGCGCAGTTCTGCCTGAAGGTTTGAATGTGCGCCGATTTGGCATGCCGATCCAATCCCGTCATGCCCGTCCAATTTTCATAGGCGACGAAATTAGTGGACTGCTTGACCGATTGATGAAAATCGTAGTTGACGCAGGCCGATTCGGCTCTCGTCGCGGCGATGAGCTTATCAAGCTCCGCCTTGAAAGCCTCTTCCGTCCCGGGTTTGATTTCAATATAGGCGATTACGGTGACTTGTTCTTCGTACATTGGCGTTTCCTTGTTCTCCCTTCCGAGTGGCGTTTTGAAGCGAAAACCGAGATTATAGGTAAGCGTCGCCCGGCAATCCAGACCCGCCGGATTGCGGCGCTCCCCCGGCTGATGGATAACAAGGTGTTGACTATGAGTTGGCTCATTTTTCTGGCCCTCCTGCTCCCCGCGCCACAAGACCCGCAGATTCCCCCCATAGGGATTATTGACCTTTACGGGCTCCGCAGTATTTCCGAGCGGCAAGTAAGAGAATTACTTCAAATCAAAGAAGGCGATTCGCTATCGGGCCCTCCGAAAGAGGCGGAGCGCAAATTGGAATCATTACCGGGTGTTCAGGCGTCCTTCGTATTGTTAGGGCGTGTCGTCGGACTTCCGGAAGATGAAATAACCGCAGCATGGGAACGCGGCGACCGCGCGACGTTTATCGAGGCGGCGGTGAAAAGGGCAAAAGCGAAATGACCAGAGCCATTTTCGGTCCTACCTTCGAAGAGATGCTCCATCCGAGCGCGATTGATCCGGCGATCCGTCAGAGAGCGGTCAAGGCGTTGACCGAATCGCCGCTCGATCCGGTCAACCTCTACAACATTACGTGGCGCGGCGCGGACGACAGTGTCAAATACGAAGTTCTGCCCGTGGAGTTGACCGGCGTTGACGCGCCGATCGTGGTTTTGTACGGTCGCGATTTTCCCACCGGCTCGCACAAAGTCGGCGCGGCCTATTCGGTGTTGGCGGAGGCGCTGCTCTTCGACCAAATGGACATTGACCGGCACACGGTCGTCTGGCCGAGCACCGGCAATTACGGCATCGGCGGCGCGTGGGTGGGCGGGCGAATCGGGGCCCGGTCTGTCGTCGTCCTGCCGGAAGGGATGAGCCGCGAGCGGTTCGAGCGCATCGAGAGTTATGGCGCGCAGGTGATCAGAACTCACGGCGTCGAATCGAACGTCAAAGAGATTTATGACAAGACCTGGGAATTGCGCCGCAATCCCGACATTCGCGTCCTCAATCAGTTCGAGGCGATGGGCAATTACCGGTTTCACTATCATGTCACGGGCAATACCGTCGCCGAATTGGCCGCCGATCTGAAGCGACAGGGCGTCGGCGACGGCTCCGTCGCAGCGTTCTGCTCGGCGATGGGCAGCGCCGGGACGATTGCGGCCGGCGACCGCCTCAAACAGGTCTGGCCCGATCTGCGCATCGTCGGTCTCGAACCGGTCCAGTGCCCGACGCTTTATAACAACGGCTACGGCGGACACGACATTCAAGGCGTCGGCGACAAGCACGTAACCTGGATTCACAACGTGATGAACATGGATGCGATCATGTGTCTGGACGACGTCGAGTGCAAAAAAGGGTTGCAACTGCTCACGGGCGAGGCGGGGCTGGAGACGATTACGCGGCGCTACGGAGTCGCGGAGTCGAAGGCGCTGCGGCTCGCGTCCATCTTCGGCGTTTCGGGCGTCTGCAACGCGCTCGGCGCGATCAAGACGGCGAAACATTACGGGTTCGGCAAACGAGACGTGATCGTCACAATCTGCACGGACGCGATTGACCGCTACCATTCGGTGATGAAAGAGATGCCCGACGTTTATGGAGAGATTGACGACGCCAGGGCGGCGGCCTACGTGGAAGCGATCTTTCACGGCGCAAAGACCGATTGGATCAAGGACGGGACGCCCGACGCGCGCCGACAGTGGCACAATTTGAAATATTTCTCCTGGGTTGAACAGCAAGGCAAAACGGTCGAAGAGTTGGATGCGCAGAAAGACCCGGAGTGGTGGATCGGGCATCAGCGGTTGATACCTGAAATGGACGCGCGCATCAGAGCCTCGCGCTCGGTTTGAAAACGCGTCCGCCGGTGATATTCTCCGGCCCAACACCCCCCAGATGAAACCTGACCTTTACGGGAAAAGGAGAACTATGACTTTGAATGCGATTAAGCTTGGAACATTCGCCCGCAACGCGATACGCGTATCAGCGGCTTTGCTGGCGGTGTTTTTTGTCGGCGGCGGTCTTTCCCACGCGACTCCTCAGCGGGGCGAAGGAGTATTTTGCGCTTCGGACAACGGGCGGCGTAACTATTGCGGCGCCGATACGCGCGGCGGCGTCCGCCTGTGGCGTCAGCGCAGCGATGCGCCCTGTATTGCGGGGCGGACATGGGGTTATGACCGGCGCGGCATCTGGGTGGATCGCGGCTGCCGAGCCGATTTCGTGACCGGTACGAATTATCGCGACCGCGATAATGACCGCGACCGTGACCGTGATCGTGACCGTGACCGTGACCGCGATCGTGACCGTGACCGTGACCGTTATCGTGACCGCGACCGCTTCGTTCAGAACTTCTATTGCGAGTCCGGCGACGGGAAGATCCATTTTTGCGTCGAAGGCGCTCGCGGAGACGTCCGCCTGATCCGCCAACGCAGCAAAGCGCCCTGCATTTTCGGCCGCACTTGGGGACGCGACCAAAACGGAGTTTGGGTGGATAAAGGCTGCCGCGCCGACTTCGAAGTCAGACGATAATCGCAACCGCGCTGCGACTGTTATAAGAGGAACCCTGTTTGACCACAAATTTGCGTTTTTGTGGTCAAACAGGGTTCCTCTTTTATTGTTTGAAGCGCCTGTCACGTGTTAACATCCCCTCGCAATCCTCTCAACAAAACAACCGTTCCCCGGTTAACCAACCGTTCCCGGTTAACCAACCGTTCCCAACTGATCAACTATCAACTCTCCCCCGAAATCAAAAAACATTTTTCAAGGAGGACGTGTGTTCATGCGTATTGAAATGAACAAGCTGGGGAAGTTTAGACATACAGTATTCATCACGGTCGCGTTGGCTTTGTTGTTGGGGATTGTCTGGAGACAAGGCGCTTCGGTTTCGCAGGCCGCCGGAGAAGGGTACTGGCATACTAGCGGCAATCAGATTCTCGACGCCAACAATCAGCCGGTGCGCATCGCGGGGATCAACTGGTTCGGCATGGAGACCTCGAACTTCGCGCCGCACGGGTTGTGGACGCGGGGTTACAAATCCATGCTCGATCAGATCAAGAGCCTCGGCTATAACACGCTGCGGCTGCCCTATTGCAATCAACTCTTCGACGCGGGCAGCGCGCCTAACGGGATTGATTTCAACCAGAACCCCGATCTGCAGGGGCTGAGCGGCCTGCAGATCATGGACAAGATCATCGCCTATTGCGGCCAGATCGGGTTGCGCGTGTTCCTGGATCGCCACCGCCCCGACGCCGCGGGGCAATCGGAGCTTTGGTATACCGCCGCCTATTCCGAGACTCGATGGATCAACGACTGGAGGTCGCTGGCCGGCCGTTACAACGGTAACCCGACGGTGGTCGGAGCCGACCTGCACAACGAGCCGCATGGCGCCGCCTGTTGGGGCTGCGGCGACATGAACCGCAATTGGAGGCTGGCTGCGGAGCGGGCCGGAAACGCGATCCTTTCAGTCAATCCGAACTGGCTGATCATCGTCGAAGGCGTAGACGCCTTCAACGGTGATTTCTACTGGTGGGGCGGCAACCTGATGGGCGCGGGCGCGGCGCCGGTGAGATTGAACGTTCCGAACCGCCTCGTTTATTCCGCCCACGACTACCCGTCGTCGGTTTTCGCGCAGCCTTGGTTCAACGCGCCCAACTACCCGAACAACCTGCCCGCAGTATGGGACGCGCATTGGGGCTATCTGCACAAGAACAACGTCGCCCCGGTGCTGCTCGGCGAGTTCGGCACGAGGCTGCAAAGCATGTCAGATCAGCAATGGCTTGACACGCTGGTCAATTATCTGGGCGCGGGCGTGAACGGAATCAATTGGACTTTCTGGTCGTGGAATCCGAACTCCGGCGACACCGGCGGCATCCTCGCTGATGACTGGCGGACGGTGAACACCGCGAAGCACAACAAGCTCGTTCCCATTCTCTTTTCCCTGACCGGCGGAGGCCCGACGCCAACACCAACGCCGACGCCAACGCCTACACCGACGCCAACACCGACGCCGACTCCTACACCGACGCCGACTCCCACTCCGACTCCGACTCCGGGCGGAGCGAGTTGCGCCGTGACCTATTTCGTGCGCGATCAATGGCAGACCGGCTTCGTCACGGATGTTACCATTGAGAATCTCAGTGGCGTGGCGTTGAACGGATGGCAATTGACCTGGACGTTCCCCGGCAATCAACAGATCACAAATCTGTGGAACGGAGTGTTAAACCAGACGGGCCAATCGGTGAGGGTCAACGACGCAGGCTTCAACAGCAACCTGCCGCCCAATGGAGGTAGAGCTGTATTCGGCTTCCAGGCGAGTTACATCGGCTCAAACGCGGCCCCGAACAACTTCGCTTTGAACGGCGTTCCCTGCGTTAGGAGATAAGCCGGCGCAGCTTCTTCGTCGCGGAGCGACGGTTGAGATTAGGCCGGCGTTTCAACGCCGGTTTAGGGGGGAATGATTATCCAGTCGCGGAGCGACGGTTGAGATTGTTGTGAGTTCGTCCCTAGATTCAACCGTCTTTTCTTCGCCTCCTTCAACCGTCGCTCCGCGACTCACGGATTTCTCCCACACTCGACACCGGCGTTGAAACGCCGGCCTAATCTCAACCGTCGCTCCGCGACGAAGAATAAATCAGTACACTGATCTGATAGTCGCTCTAGAGGTTGGCCGAGTTGAATAAATTGGCCAACCTCTCTGTTTATCGAACCGCTTCGCTAGCAGGGCAATCGCCCTATAAAGGTCTCCCGGTCATAACTTTACAAGCAGTAGATTGAGTAGCTAAAGTGGGCGCCGAGAGGACGATCCCACAATGGCCACGAAAAAAGATAAAAAGGCAGAAA
>Ga0137368_10000970_pt1 | contig 29643 bp, 25 predicted proteins | sample SagtaG_13_FD_104917 | JGI IMG/M metagenome (GOLD analysis project Ga0137368, IMG submission 104917) | Vadose zone soil microbial communities from Sagehorn Ranch, Mendocino, California, USA - Sage1_L_100_16 metaG | ecosystem: Environmental > Terrestrial > Soil > Vadose zone | place: USA...
TCCGGGAAGCCGCCGCATCTCGCCTCGGGCACGGAGCTCCGCCGGCATCAGGTCGACGCGCTTGCCGGCATGCTCACCGAGCTCATCGCGGCCGCTCAGCGGCAGCCGGAGAATGGCAACGGTCCGGCCGAGGCTCTCGAGGCCGAGCTCGAGGAGGAGGAAGAGGAGGAAGAGGAGCTGGCCGAGGAAGGCGACGAGCTCGAGCCGGCGGCCGCAGATCCGGGTGCGTCCAGGCGCTACCGCTTCCGCCACCCGACCGCATCGGGCAAGACCATCGCGGCCGCGGGCTTCGTGGAGGCGTCGCGCACCATCGGCGTTCTGATCCTCACCCACCGGCGCCTGCTCGTCTCGCAGTTCAACCGCGAGCTGGCCGCCGAGGGCTACGGCGACCGCATCACGCCCGAGATCATCCGTGGCACGCGGCCGCCTCGCCAGGATCCGATCACCATCCAGACCTACGCGTGGTTCGCCCGACACGTCGGCGACCTCGAGCGGACGGCCTACCACCTGGTCATCTGTGACGAGGCCCACACCGCGCTCGGCGAGAAGACCTCCGCCGCGATCCGGAGCTTCCCGGAACCGCTCTACATCGGGATGACGGCCACCGAGCAGTTGATCGCCAAGCAGGTCTCCGACGTCTTCCCCGCGTCGGTCGACGACCTTCCGCTCCAGGATGCGGCCCGCCGTGGGCTGATCGCGCCGCTCCGGTGCCTGCGCGTGCCGCCGGCCGCCGCGATCAACTCGGTGCCGATCGTCGGCGGCGACTTCGACCAGGACGCCCTGGCCAAGGTGCTCGACCACAAGGCTCTGAACCAGGCCGCCGCGAGCCTGTACCGCGAGCGCTTCGACTCCACGCCCGGCGTCGTCTACGCGGCAGGTGTCGAGCACGCGTACAACCTCGCGCAGGAGTTCCGGGCCGTCGGCCTGAAGGCGGAAGCAGTCTCCGGCCGCACCCCGCCCGTGAAGCTCGCGGAGATCCTGGCCGCGTATGAGCGGGGCGAGATCGACGTCCTGATCAACGCCATGCTGCTCGCCGAGGGCTGGAACTCACCGCGCGCGACGGTCGTCATGCACCTCGCACCCACCGCGAGCCGGCGCGTCTACCAGCAGCGCATCGGCCGGATCATGCGCACGCACCCGCGCAAGGAAGCCGGCATCGTGGTCGACTTCATCAACAAGGGCGCGACCCACAACGAGCGGGTGGTCACGCTCCACTCGCTGCTCGACGCCGACTTCTACCGCGAGGGCGCGCGCGTGACGCCAGCGCCCAGGCGCCGCATCCAGCGCCGGGCGAGGCGCAAGCTGGCTCCCGCGGCCTGGCTCGTTCCGGTCACGCCGGACGTCCGGCGCCGGCTGATGGTCATCCAGCGCGAGTGGCAGCGGATTGACCCGCGGTACCTCGACGAGGACGAGCAGCGCTACTGGGCCGCCATCGCCGGCCGCTCCGTCCGCTTCGACGAGCGCGCCGAGTTCGCCAAGAAGTTCACCGAGGGTGGATCGACCAAGGCCGCTCTCGAGCAGTTCCTGTTCACGTGCGCAGCGGAGAACCCGAACCGGCGGCTGCGGATGATGGCGCTCTCCGACCGCGTGTCGATGACGGTGGACCGCGCCAGCTTCGACGACCTGGTCACGCTCGTCACGCAGGCGCCTCCGTGGGAGAAGGACCGGGTCTCGGGCGTGCGGGTGCTGCTGCGGGCGATCGGGGAGGGCAAGGCCGACGCCCCGGAGCAGATCCTCGCGCGGTGGACCTGGCGGCTCGCGCGGGCGACGCGCAAGGTTCAGGACCGGCGTGCCAGCGCGGAGTTCCCGGAGGCGAAGCGACTGCTCGGGGCCCTCGCCAACTCGCGCGGTCACCGCCACGAGGAGAACGCAGCCAAGCTCGTCGCGGCGCTTCGAGAGTTGCCGTTGCCGGTCGCGGCTGCGCTCCTGGCCTCGGCGGAGGGGTACACCCCTCGGGCGACGAAGCTGCTCGACTCGGCCCGCGAGGAGCTCGCCTCGATCGAGGAGGTTGCGCTCGCCCTGGCCGAGAACCTGCCGCTGCCGAAGCTGCAGTCTCGCCGCTCACGGCGCAGGCGGCGGCGCAAGAAGCGCGGAGCTCAGCAGATGCCCGTAGAGGCGGGGACGGCACAGAACGGGCAAGTGAAAGAACAGAACAGGGCAGCGGTCCCGGAAGAGCAAGAGCAGTCCTCCGGCGCAGCCGCGGCGGAAGCGTAAGAATCTCGTAACGAGGGGCGAACTACCCTGTCCGCTGCCGGATGATCGTTCTTCTCGGTATCGCGTTCCTCGCGGGCGTCGTCACTGCGATCTCGCCGTGCGTGCTGCCCGTGTTGCCCATCGTGCTCGCCGGCTCCGCGGCCGGGGGCCGGCGCCGTCCGTACGCGATCGTTGCCGGGCTCGCGGTGAGCTTCTTCACCTTCACGCTCTTCGCCGCCTGGCTTCTGGACGAGCTCGGCCTGCCGAAGGACCTACTCCGCAACATCGGCATCGCCCTGCTCTTCGTGCTGGCCACCTCGCTCGTCTTCCCGCGGTTCGGCAGCGTCCTCGAGCGCCCGTTCCTCCGCTTCAGCCGCTACGGAGGAAACGACGCGCACGGCGGCTTCGTGCTGGGCGCAAGCCTGGGGCTCGTCTTCGTGCCCTGCGCCGGGCCGGTGTTGACCGTGATCACGGTCAAGGCGGCGAGCCTCGACTTCGGCTGGCGCACGATCGTCCTCACCGCCGCCTACTCGCTCGGCGCCGCGACCGTCATGCTCGTGTTCGCGATCGGCGGGCAGCGCGCGGGCGAGCGCACGAAGGCGTTCAGGGCCCACGCCGCCCAGGTGCGGATGGCGCTCGGCGTGGTCATCGCGCTCGCCGCGGTGGGGATCGCCTTCGACCTCGATCGCAAGGCCCAGACCGCGCTCAGCGACTACACGGGCTGGTTCCAGTCCAAGGTCGAGAAGAGCGCCTACGCCAAGCGCGAGCTCGGCAAGCTGACCGGCGCAGGGAAGGGAGTCTCGAGGGCCGCAGAGCACTCGGAGCTGCGGGACTACGGCCCCGCACCCGAGTTCCTCGGCATCTCGCACTGGCTGAACACACCCGGCGACAAGCCGCTGACCATGCACGGGCTGCGCGGAAAGGTCGTTCTGATCGACTTCTGGACGTACTCCTGCATCAACTGCATCCGCACGCTTCCCTACCTCGAGTCCTGGTACCGGACGTACACGAAGGACGGTCTTGTCATCGTCGGTGTGCACACGCCCGAGTTCGCGTTCGAGCACGAGCTCTCGAACGTGCGCTCGAACGCGCGTGAGCTGGGAGTGCGCTACCCGGTCGCCCTGGACAACGAGTACGGGACGTGGAACCGCTACGGCAACCAATACTGGCCGGCGGAATACCTCGTCGACCGGCGAGGCCACGTGCGCCACGCCCACTTCGGAGAAGGCGAGTACGACCGCACCGAGCAGATCATCCGTGAGCTGCTCGCCGAGCCGGGGATGAAGCTGCCGAGAGCGCTCGACCTCCCTGACCGCACGCCCACGGGCTTGATCACGCCGGAGTCGTATCTCGGCTACGTGAGGCTCGACCGCTACGCCGGTTCGCCGGTGAAGGAGAACCGCCTGGCGCGCTACGAGCTACCGGCCTCGCTCGGTCAGAGCGAGCTCGCCTACGGAGGCTTCTGGAAGGTCGGGCCCGAGCGCATCGTGGCCGGTCGAGACGCCCGCGTCGAGCTCCGCTTCCGCGCCCGCAAGGTGCATCTCGTGCTCGGCGGCCGCGGACAGGTGCAGGTTCTCGTGGACGGGAAGCCCGAGCGCATCGTGCGCGTAACCGGCGACCGGCTCTACACGCTCGTCGAGCGGCCGAAGCTCACGGACGGGTTGCTCGAGCTGCGCTTCGCCCCCGGCGTCCAGGCCTACGCCTTCACGTTCGGCTAACCTCGCGCCCTGGGCGCCGCGGCCCACGGCCGGCGAAGCCGGCCCTTCGCCCGCGCCCAGCGCCCCTCGCGGCAGGATGCTTCACCCTCGCCTCCCTTGCGAGCGTCGCCCCAGGACACGAGGTCATCTGTGTTTCCGGCCTGCCAACTCCCGGTACCTGAAGCAGTCGACCTCGTGGTCGTTGACAATCCCGGTCGCCTGCATGAACGCGTAGCAGACCGTCGGGCCGACGAAGCGGAACCCGCGCCGTTTCAGATCCTTGCTCATCGCGCGTGACTCCTCGGTCTCCGACGGAATCTCCCCGAGCGAGCGCCACTCGCCCACGCGCGGCTCCCCGACGAAGCTCCAGAGGTAGTCGGCCAGCGACGGGAACTCCTCGCGCACCTCGAGCACGCAGCGCGCGTTCCCGATTGCCGACTCGATCTTCGCCCGGTTGCGGACGATCCCGGGATCTGCCAGCAGACGCTCGACGTCCCGGGCGCCGAAGCGCGCGACCGCGTCGACATCGAACCCTCTGAACCCCTGACGATAGCCCTCCCGCTTGCGCAGGATGGTCGACCACGAGAGCCCGGCCTGCGCGCCTTCGAGCACGAGCAGCTCGAACAGGTGACGATCGTCGCGGGAGGGAGTTCCCCACTCCTCGTCGTGATACGCGACGTAGAGCGGGTCGGCCTCGGGTACCCAGCCGCAGCGCGCCGGCACGTTCGGTCGGCTAGGAGGCGCCGCCGGGAGGCGGCGTGCCGTCCCCCGACTCGCGCTCCTCGAGGAAGCGTGTCAGCTCGGCCGCGAGCGCATCGCCCGACGGCAGCTCCTCTTCCTCCTGCAGCTCGTCTGTGCGCTGCTCGAGCTCCTCGACGTACGCCACCGTCTCGGAGTCGGACGCAACCGCCTCGGTCACCTGCTCGGTGTACGAGTCGACCGCGTCCCGGAGCTCCGCGACGTCGATCTCACCGCCGAGCAGGAGCCCCAGCCGCTCGCACAGCGCCAGTGCCGCGCGCGGGCTCGGGGCCAGCGAGACGTAGTGGGGAACCGCCGCCCAGAGGCTGCACGAGGGCAGGCCCTCGTGCCGGCACGTGTCGTGCAGGACTCCGACGATGCCCGTCGGCCCCTCGTAGCGCGACGCTTGCAGGCCGAGTCGCTCGATCAGCTCTCGGTCGTTGGCGCTGCCCGTCACGGTCGCCGGCCGCGTGTGCGGCACGTCGGCCAGGAGCGCGCCGAGCGTGACGACGAGCTCGACGCCCAGGTCCTTGGCCAGGCCGACGACGAGCTCGGTGAATCCGCGCCAGCGTAGGCTCGGCTCGACCCCGAGCAGGAGCACGGCGTCGCGCCCCAGCTCGTCCGGCTTCGCCTCGTAGAACGCGTTCTCCGGCCAATCGACCTGCCGGGTAACCCCGTCGACCAGCGAGACGTGTGGGCGCGTAGCCTGGAAATCGAAGAACTGCTCCGGATCGATGTCGGCGAACCGGTCGGCATCCCAGAGCTTGGCCAGGTATCCGACGGCGAGCGACGCCCCTTGCCCCCCGTCGTTCCAGCCGCGGAAGGCCGCGATCAGAATCGGTCGACCGAGCGTCGGGCGCCGTGCCATCCGGAGCTGGCTCTCCATCGGGTCAGTCTACGTAGCGCGGCGCGAACCACGCGAGGGGTCGCAGGAAGAGAGCGGCGAGCGCGACCATCCCGGACCAGACGGCCCCGGCGACCGAGACGTGGACGAGCACGAGCCACCAGGGTAGGTGCGTCCGGTACTGCGTCTCGCCGATTGCCATCTGGACGAGCAGGAGGCCCAGGACCGCGAGCGCCGCGAGAAAGAGGCGAGGCGATCGGTCGCGCCTGGCGGTGAGGTAGCCGAGCACGAAGACGAAGCACGCCGCGAAGACGGCCGTCGCGCTCGCATGGACGTAGATCGCGCTCCCGAGCCGCCAGAGCCGGCGCACCTCCGACGAGTCGCCCGCGTGCGGGCCCGCGGCCGTCACGATCGTGCCACTGACGAGCAGGACGAGGCAGGCGCTCGCGGCGACCAGGATCAGGCGCCGAAGCTCCAGCGGGACGAGCGGCGGCACCCGGCCCACCCGCAGCTCGAGCGCGGCCAGCAGCACGACGATCGCGCCGGCGAGGACGACCGCCGACAGCAGGAAGTGCGACATCACCAGATACGGGTTCAGGTGGAAGCGGACCGTCACGTACCCAAGCGGCGCCTGGGCAAGGGCGCCGATGAAGACGAGCACCGCGAGCCGGCGCGCGTAGCGCGGCAGCCCGCGCACGAGCAGGCCGCCAAGGGCGGCGAGCAAGGTCAGCACGATCGTGACGCCGCCGATCAGGCGGTTGCCGAACTCGATGTACGAGTGGAAGCCCTTCTCGGGAAACGGCTGGCCCGCCTGGCAGCCCGGCCAGTGCTCGCAGCCCAGACCGGACCCGGTCAGGCGCACCGTGGCTCCCGTGACGAGGATCAGGTACAGAGCGGCGACCGACCCGCCCGCCAGCCAGCGCAGGAGGCCCGGACTGACCTCGAGCGCGCGGATGCGCTCGAGCCGGCCCGCCGCGACGTGGACCTCAGGCGAGGACAACGCCGCTCCCCTCCTCGACGCGCCCGATCCGCTGGAGAAAGAGGTCGGCGGCATCGAACGAGGCCTGGAGGACGGCCGCACGATCGGCGGGCAGGCACACGAGCAGGCCGCCCGACGTCTGCGGGTCGTAGGCGAGCGTGACCAGCTCGCCGGGCACCCCGTCGGCCGCCACGTGCGCGGCGGCGAACTCACGGTTGCGCCGGTCGCCACCCGTTTGCTCGCCCGCCCGCACGACTTCGAGGGCCCCCTCGAGGGCCGGCAGAGACTGCGCCTCCAGCACGACCCGTACTCCCGAGCGCTCGGCCGTCTCGTGCGCATGCCCGAGGAGGCCGAACCCCGTCACGTCCGTGACCGCACTCGGCTCGAACGGACGCAAGGCCTCGGCCGGCCCGCGCGCGAGCAGGCGCATCCACCCGACCGCCTCGGCGAGCTCGTCGTCTCCGAGCAGGCGCTTCTTGTGGCCGTGCAGGACGAGCCCCGTGCCGAGCGGTTTCGTGAGGAAAACCGCGTCGCCGACGGCCGCCGTAGATTTCATCCAAACGCCCTCTGGATGGGCGATCCCGACCACGGCGAGCCCGTACTTTGGCTCCTCGTCGCGGATGGTGTGGCCTCCGGCGAGGATGGCGCCCGCAGCCCGCACCTGCTCGTCGGCCGCGGCCAGGACGCGGGCGACCAGCTCGAGCGGCAGCTCCTCCGGAAACGCGGCAATCGAGAGTGCGAGCAGAGGGGTCCCGCCCATGGCGAAGACGTCGTTCAGGGCGTTGGCCGCAGCGATGGCTCCGAAGTCGGCCGGGTCATCCAGAAGCGGAGGGAAGAAGTCGACCGTGAAGACGAGTGCCCGCTCTGCGTCGAGCCGGTAGACGGCCGCGTCGTCGGCCGGGTCGAGCCCGACGAGCAGGTCTTCCGCCTCGACCGGCACGAAGCCGGCGAGCAGCTCCTGGAGCCGTGCGGCCGAGTATTTCGCGGCGCAGCCGCCCGCCTTCGCCAGCTCGCCGAGCTTGAGCTCTCCGGTCGCCATCTCCCGAAACTCTACGCTCGAACAGCGCGACGGCGGCTCGTAGCCGCCGCCGCGGGGGAGAGGGGGAGAAGATGGTGCGCCGCCCATATTCGCCCACGCGCCGGACATCCCTCTACAGGATTGCGAGAGAATCCGCACGTGGCGAAAAGCGCGCTCGTCACCGGCGGCTCGTCGGGAATCGGACTGACGATCGCGAGGATGCTCCGCGAGGAGGGTTACGAGCTGACGCTCGCGGCTCGCAGACCGGAGCGGCTGGCCGCAGCCGCCGGCGAGCTGGCCGCCCAGGGTGTCCAGGCCGATCTCCGCGAGGAGGCGGACTGCGAGCGGCTCGTGTCCGCCCACCGTGAGCGCTTTGGATCGCTCGACGTCCTCGTCAACTCTGCCGGCGTCGGCATCGGCTCGCGGGTCGAGGATCTGCAGGCGAAGCACGTCGACCTCCAGCTCGACGTCAACCTCCGCGGCCTGCTGCTCGTCACCCGTGCCGCGCTGCCCATGCTCCGCGAGGCCCGTGGCCTGATCGTGAATCTCTCCTCGCTGGCCGGCACGATGCCCGTGCCCGGCCTGTCGGTCTACGCGGCGACGAAGGCGGCCGTGATCTCGATCACCCATTCGCTGAACGCGGAGCTCGAAGCGGACGGCGTGCGCGCGACCGCGCTCTGCCCCGGTTTCGTGGACACGCCCATGACCGCGTGGTCGGGCGTGCCGGGAGAGCGGATGATCCAACCCGAGGATTGCGCCGAGGTCGTCCGCGTGCTGCTGCGCCTCTCGCCCCACGCGAGGATCCCTGCCGTGGTCATCGAACGGCTCGGGGCGGGGGCGGGCTACTAGGGCTACGACTTTTCTAGAGCTACGGCTTTTCGATCGGCACGTCGACGAGGTTGCCCCACTCCGTCCACGAGCCGTCGTAGTTCTTGACGTTCTCGTAGCCCAGCAGCTCTCGAAGCACGAACCAGGTGTGCGCCGAACGCTCGCCGATGCGGCAGTAGGCGCGCACCTCCTTGTCCTCGGTGACGTTCTTGGCGCCGTAGATCTCGCGCAGCTCGTCCGCGGACTTGAAGGTGCCGTCGTCGCGGACCGCGGTCGCCCAGGGAACCGACTGGGCGCCCGGAATGTGCCCGGTTCGCGAGGCTCCTTCCTGCTCGTACCCGGGAGGCGCCATCAGCTCGCCCGAGTACTCCTGGGGGCTGCGCACGTCGACGAGCGCGATGCCCGCTCCCTGCAGGTCGGCGAGCACCTCGTCCCGGTAGACGCGGATCGACTCGTCCCGGTCCGTCGCCGTATACGCGGTCGCCACACGCCCGGGAACGTCCGTCGTCAGCTCCCTGCCCTCGTCGATCCACTTCTGGCGGCCGCCGTCGAGCACGCGGACGTCCTCGTGCCCGTAGATCTTCAGGTACCAGTACGCGTAGGCTGCGAACCAGTTGTTCTTGTCACCGTAGACGACAATCGTGGTGTCGTTGGAGATGCCCAGCCTGCCCATGAGCGCCTCGAACGCGTCCTTGGAGATCAGATCGCGCTCGATGGCATCCTGAAGATCCTCGCGCCAGTGCAGCTTCACCGCGCCCGGAATGTGCCCCTCGTCGTAGACGTCGGGATTCTCGTCCACCTCGGCGACGACGACGCCTGCATCGTCCAGGTGCTCCTCGACCCAAGCAGTCGTGACGAGTACTTCGTTCGCGTAGCCGTCCGGGCTCATCGCTCCCCCTCCCCGCCGCCTTCCAAGCGGGGCGATTATCCCACAGTGATGCTCAGGTGACGAGATCCCGCCGGACGGCTGCGGCCAGCTCTCCAGCCGAGACCGAGCCCTCGAACTTCGCCTTGATCCTCCCGTCCCGCCCGACCAGGAACGTCCAGGGCTCGGTCGGCAGGTGCCATTCGCGCATCCAGCGGTTGTAGCCCTTCGCCGGGTCGTTGTCCCTGTAGACCTCGACGTGAATGAAGCGGATGCCGCTGCCCCGAAATCGGCGCGCGACGCTCTGCACGACGTCCACCACGGGTCCGCAGGTTCGACTCGTGCAGAGCTTCGGCGTCGCGAAGGTGACGACGAAGGGAGCGTGCGCCGCCAGCGAGCCGGCGACCGAATAGCGGAGCAGCGCACGATCCGGAGGGGTGCGGGTCGTGAGGGCCCTGACGTCGCCGTGCGTGCTCGCGAGCGTCGGCGTCTGAGAGGAGATCGCCCGCGAGCCAATCGCCGGCGACGCCGCGCGCTCCTTCACGTCGAGCTCTCCGGCCGCCTGGATCGACACGCCCCCGAGAGGCTCGGCGGCGACCACGTAGGCGCCAGCCTTCGGGACCGCGAAATGGGCGACGTACAGGTGCGTCACGTCTCCCGACTCGAGGGTCGACCCCGGGACCCCGACGGGCTCGAGCCGGGCGATCGTCGTCCTGAACGGCACGGAGTCTCCCGACCGGGCGACGAAGACCCGCGCTCGGGGAGTGTAGACGGGGGCCCCGTTCGGACGGACGACCAGGAAGGAGAACCGGACGCGGCCGGGTGCATAGTCGGACGTGCCCGGGACGAGCTGGACGTCAGGTCCCGGCCGCTCGAGGATCGACTTGATCGTGGGGCCGGATCCAGAGAAATGCTCCTGGCTCTTCGAACCTCCGCAGCCGGCCGCGAGCACGACGGCTACCAGAGCCAGGGCCGAAGCGCGCACCGAGCGAGTCTAGCCGGGGGCGCGCAGCTCGCGGCTACGTGGGTATGTGCTAGTGCCCGTCGACGAAGCCCGGATGAAAGTGAAGCTGCGCCACGAAGGCTGCAGTAGCGACGAGCCAAAAGATGACGATTGCCTTGCTCACCGTGGCACCTCCTTTCGCGCGTCCTAGAAGCGGAAGTCCTGCAGCGTCTCCGCCGCCCGCCGATAGAGCCTGGCCGCTTCGGTGTCGTCGCCGCGCCGGGCGACGAGATCTCCGAGAGCGACCCAGGCGGCCGCACGGTGGCTTGCCGAGCTGAGCTGCTCAAAGCTTGTATCGGCAGCTCGCAGAATTTCTTCAGCCTCATTCAAGTGACCCTGTTCGAGGAGCGCGCGACCCAGCACGAGCTGGGCGTTTCCGATCTCATGCAGGTAGTCCACCCTGCCGCCGAACAGGTCAAGCGCCTGGCGTGCCTCGGCCTCGGCCTGCGTCGCGTCGCCGACGCCGAGATGCACCTATGCGAGCGAGCACATGACGTGGCCGGCATAGGGCTTGGAGCCGGTCTCGAGTGCGACTCGGAACGAATCCTTGAGGAAATCGACCGCCTCGTCGGGATTGCCGAGCAAGTACGCGAGACCGCCGAGGTTGTTGAGCAGGCGCCCGACGTTCTCGCGATCGGACAACTCCTCGTAGTAGGACCGGGCGCGCTCCGCATACTTCCGTGCCAGAACCCAATGCCCTTCCCGCTCGGCCACGAGCGAGGCCTGGAAGTAGACATGGGCGGCGTTCCGCCGGTCGTTCAGACTCTCCGCGAGCTCGAGCGCCCGTTCGACGTCCTCGCGCGCCGCCTCCCAGTCACGCTGGCGCCGGTAGCAACGTGAGCGCCAGCCCAGGATGTTCGAGCGCAGGAGATCGCACGGAAGCCCCGAGCGCTCGGCCAGGCCGAAGGCCTCGTCGAAGAGACCAAGCGCGGTCGAGATGCTGGAGAGCTTGTAGCGGCACACGCCGAGACGGAACAGGACCTCGGCCCTGTCGACGTCCGAGAAGATCTCCCCCTCGGCCAGCTCGCGCGCTTCCTGCAACAGCACGACGGCCTCGCGCACCTCGCCACGCTGGATTCGTGTCCAGGCCTCCCCGCTCAGGGCCCGCAATTCGATCTCGGGTGCGCCGGCCCGCCGGAGAGCCGGCCGGACCTGCTCGAACTCGGCGATCGCCTCGTCGTGGCGATTCGCCTCCGAGAGCGCCTCGGCGCGGGCCAATCCTGCCTCCACCCGGCTCCGCTCGGCCGAGGAGACGCCGCTCCCCAGGAAGGCACCGTCGACGCCCAGCCGCTCGGCCAGCCAGTCGATCGTCTCGGGTGTGGGGCGAGTCTTGCCGCGCTCGATCTGGCTGACGTACTCCTTGGAGAAGCGTCCGTCGGCCAGTTCCGTCTGGGTTAGCCCGGCTGCCACGCGAAGGCGGCGCAACCGTTCGCCGAGGGGTTCGGAGGAGGCGGCGGAGCGGGTCTTGCCCACCTCGCGAGCCTCAGCCGGTGTCGTGCCCGCCGCGGCTGCGTTCATGGTCTCACTCAACTCGTCTACCGGCCTCGTCGCATCCCCTGGATGGGGCATCCCCCCGCCGTTTCGCTGGTGAAGTGAGTCTAGCCAAAATTACTTGACTTGACCACTTGACAGTTCCGGACATGACTTCTATAGTCAGTTCACCTTGCAAAGGCCGAAGACCTGAGCGGGGGGCGCGTCACAACGCGCGATCGACTCAAAGGCGCGGCTGGGCCGCAGAGTCGCGCCGGAGACCGTCGCAGCAGACGTGACGAGCAGGTCTGATCAGGGAGACCCCCGGAAGCCGCAGCCGGGGGTCTTTCCTTATACCGCCGAAAGTCCGACTGGCTTACGCCTCGGACTTTCGGCGGAGTCTGTAGTCATAATCCCCCGCCGCAGCGCTAAGATTCGGGGCCGCACATCCAGGCCCGGCGTGAGGCCCGGATGCGATCGAGGTCGTCGCCGGAGAGCAGGCCGCCGAGACGACGGGCCACAGTGACGAGCAGGCCGACGGCGAGGAAGATCCACGCCTCGGCCTCGGGATCGCGTTCGCGCTGCACCGCGCCCTCCTCCTGGGCTCTGCGCATAACGCCGGCGACGTAGTCATGAACCTCCCGCATCTGGCGGCGGAGGAAGCGCCGGATCTCCGGGTCGTCGTTCGCGACGGAGAGCGCCTGGATCCAGAGTTCGGCGAGCACTGAGCGTCCGCCGGGTGCGTGCAGCGCCACCTTCGCCATCTGCGGGATCCAGCCCTCGGCGGGCTCGGACTCCGCGGCGACGACGTCCCACGCCGCCCGCATCTCGTCCCAGGCCGACTGCAGGACCGCAAGATAGAGGTCTCGCTTGGAGCCGAAGTGACGGTAGAGAATCGGCTCGCTGACGCCGCTCTCGCGGGCGATGTCGGCGGTCGTGACGCCGCGATAGCTACCCGCGGAGAAGATGCGGCACGCGGTCTCGAGAATCGCCTTGCGGCGCTCGACCGCAGCCAGACGAGGACGCGTCACGCTCACGCAGCGGCCTCCACGAGCGTCTCCTGGTGGCGGTACTTGCGAACCGTGAGCACGGCGACGATCGCCGCCGCGAAGGCGATTCCGGCGGCCACGTGCAGGGAGGCCTGGAAGCCCTCGACGAACTGCCCCGGGAATCGCGGGCTGAACTGCGGCACGCTCACGTAGGAGCCCAGGATCGCGCCCATGATGGCGACGCCCAGCGAGCCTCCGACCTGGCGCATGCTGTTCAGCACGCCTGAGCCCACGCCCGCCTTGTCCACCGGCACCGAACCCATAGCGGCGGAGGCGGTCGGCGTCATCGCCAGGGCCATTCCGGCTCCACCGACGAGGAGCGCCGGGAAGAGGTTCCAGAAGGACGAGGCCTGATCCAGCAGCGAGAAGAGCAGAAGCGAGCAGCCGACGAGGGTCATGCCGCCGCCCATCAGCCAGCGCGACCCCACATGGTCGGAAAGCTTCCCCGCCACCGGAGCGATGAAGACGATGCACATCGTCATCGGCAGGAAGGCCGCGCCCGCCTGTACCGGTGAGTAGCCGAGGATGTTCTGCACGTAGAGCGACACGAAGAAGAAGACGCCGAACATGGCCAGGGCGACGAGCAGCATCGTCGCGTTGGCACCGGCGAAGGTGGCGTTGCGGAACAGCGACAGGTCGAGCATGGGCACCCGCTGCCGCAGCTCGAGCATCACGAACGCCGCCATGCTCACCGCCGCGAGGGCGAACAGGGCGAGGATCTCGGCGGACGTCCAGCCCTTGTTGTTCGCCTCGATCAGCGCATACGTCAGTGCGAAAAGGCTGGTGCCCGAGGTGGCGAGACCCGGCAGGTCGAGCCGCTGCTCGGCGGACGTGTCCTTCGTCTCGGCGACCACGAGCCGGGCGACGACCATCGCGACCAGGCCGATCGGCACGTTGATGAAGAAGATCCAGCTCCAGTCGGCGTGCTCGGCCAGGAGGCCTCCCGTGATCGGCCCCAGGGCGAGTGCCATCGCCGAGACGCCGACCCAGATCCCCATCGCCATCCCGCGCTGGCGCGGGGGAAAGGCGGCCGTGATGATCGACAGCGTCGCGGGGTTCATCAGCGCCGCTCCGACGCCCTGCACCGCGCGGGCCGCGATCAGCACGTCACCGCTCGTGGCCAGCCCGCAGGCGAGCGACGAGGCGGTGAAGATCGCGAGGCCCACGATGAAGATCAGCCGGCGGCCGAGGAGATCGCCCAGCTTGCCGCCCGTGAGCATAAGGACGGCGAAGGTGAGGAAGTAGGCGTTGACCACCCACTCGAGCTCTGACACGTCGACCTTCAGGTCGCGCTGGATCGACGGGAGCGCGACGTTCACGACCGTGTTGTCGAGCATGATCATGAACAGCCCGAAGGTGACCGCGACCAGGGTCCACCACTTTCGGTTCTCGGGTGCGAAGACGTGTGCGGCGATGCGTGCTCTCACGGGCAGCCTCCTCGGAGCGGCGGAAGTTAGCTTCCACTAAGTTAGCAAGGACTAGCTTTTCGCGTCAAGGCAGGCTTCTCTAGGCTTGCGGCGTGGTCGAGGTGACATGGACGCCCGACGAGGAGACGCTTGCGCACGCGAACGTGACCCGCCTCATGCGCCGGCTCCGAGTCTCCGATTACCGCGAGCTCGTGCACCGCTCGGCGGAGGATCCCGAGTGGTTCTGGCCTGCGGCGGTCGACGACCTGGGACTCGAGTTCTTCCGCCCCTGGGAGCAGTTGGTCGACCAGGCCGCCGGCCCCGAGTGGGCAACCTGGTTCGTCGGCGGCCGGCTGAACATTGCCTGGAACTGCGTGCACCGCTGGGCGGAGCGCCGGCCCGGGGCGATCGCCGCGGTGGGCCTCGGGGAGGACGGCGCCCGCAGCGAGCTCACGTTCGCCGGCATGTCCAAGCAGGTGACGAAGCTCGCCGAAGCCCTCCAGCGGCTGGGCGTCGAGCCCGGCGATCGGGTCGCCCTCTTCCTGCCGATGTCACCCGACGTGGCGATTGCCTCGCATGCCTGCGCGCACATCGGAGCCGTGCAGGTCCCGATCTTCTCGGGCTTCGCCGCGCCCGCCGTGGCCCAGAGGCTTCAGGACTCCGGGGCGAAGGTGGCGATCACGACTCGAACCTCGCTCCGGCGGGGCCGTGAGGTGCCGATGCTGGCCATCCTGGAGGAGGCGCGATTGGCGGCGCCGGTGCTCGAGCACGTGATCCTCGCCCCCTGGGACGAGCTCGTCGCGGATTGCCCGGGCACGCTCGAGCCGCTTCCGGTCGACTCCGAGCACCCGTACCTGCTCACTTACACCTCGGGTACGACCGGGCCGCCGAAGGGAGTACTCCACGTCCAGGGCGGCTTCCTGGTCTCGATCGCCCGCGAGGTCGCCTACCAGGCCGACGCCCATCCCGAGGACGTCCTCCACTTCGCCACCGACATGGGCTGGATCATGGGGCCCTGGACGGTCGTGGGCGGCGGGGCCGCCGGCTGCACGCTGGTCTTCGCCGAGGGCGCGCCCGACTTCCCGGCCGACCGGCTCTGGCGGATGGTCGAGTCCGAGCGCGTGTCCATTCTCGGCTGCTCTCCGACCCTGATCCGCGCCCTGATCCCGCACGGCGAGCCCCAGGCCGATCTCTCCTCGCTGCGGGTGATCGTGACCACGGGCGAGCCGTGGAACCCCGATCCCTACCGGTGGCTCTTCGAGCGGGTGGGCGGAGGCCGCTGCCCGATCATCAACTGCTCCGGCGGCACCGAGGTCGGGGCGTGCTTCCTCTCGCCGACCCCCGCGATCCCGATCAAGACGTGCTCGCTCGGCGGACCCGCCCTGGGGATGGCGATGGACGTGGTGGATGCCGAGGGGCGCTCGCTGGTCGGCACGGGCGAGGTGGGCGAGCTCGTCTGCCGCAAGTCCTTCCCCGGGATGACGCGCGGCTTCTGGCGGGATCCCGAGCGCTATCTCGACACCTATTGGCGGCGCTTCCCGGGGATCTGGACGCACGGCGACTGGGCCTCGGTGGACGAAGACGGAGACTGGTTCCTGCACGGGCGCTCGGACGACACGCTCAACATCGCCGGCAAGCGCGTCGGGCCGGCGGAGCTCGAGTCGGCGGCCGTGTCGCACTCCGCCGTGTCCGAGGCGGCCGCCGTCGGTATCCCGCACGAAGTGAAGGGCGAGGTCGCGTGGATCTTCTGCGTGCTCGTGCCAGGCGTCGAGCCGGGCGAGGACCTGGCCGCCGAGGTGAGCGGGTGCGTGGCTGCAGACCTCGGCAAGGCCTTCGCTCCCGACCGAGTCGTCTTCGTACCCGCGCTGCCCAAGACGAGGTCGGCCAAGATCGTCCGGCGGGCGGTGCGCGCGACTGCGCTCGGGCAGGATCCGGGCGACATGTCCTCCGTCGAGAACCCCGACGCCCTCGACGCGATCGAAGCTGCCGTACGGTGAGCAGGTGAGCCTCGCGCCGCAGGAGTACGAAGGGGGCAACGCCAGGGGCTACCTCGACACGGCGGCGTACGGCCTCCCGCCTCAATCGGCGATTGCGGCGCTGGAGAAGGCGCTGGCAGCCTGGCGTACCGGCAAGCACTGGACGTCGTGGGAGGAGGACGGCGAGGCGTGCCGATCGCTCTTTGCCTCCCTCGTCGGGACCCGAGCCGAGAGCGTCGCACTCCTGCACGCGCTCTCGCCCGCGGCCGGGCTCGTCGCGGCCAGCCTGCCGGCCGGCCCGGGCGACAACGTCGTCCTCCACGAGCGGGACTTCGCCTCGACGCTGCTTCCGTGGCGGGGCCTCGAAGGTCGCGGAGTCGAGCTGCGCCTGCGCCCGCTGGACGGTCTCGCCGAGGCTGTCGACGACAGGACCGCCCTCGTCGTGGTGAGCGCCGTGCAGTCGGCCGACGGTGCTGTCGCGGATCTCGCGGGACTGAAGCAGACCGGTGCGCGCGTCTTCGTCGACGCAACCCAGGCGGTCGGCTGCGTCCCCTTCCATGTCGGCGATCTCGACTACGTCGCAGCCCACCCGTACAAGTGGCTCTGCTCGCCGCGTGGCCTCGCCTTCCTCTACGTCCATCCCGAGCGACTCCACGAGATCGAGCCGTGGACGTCCGGCTGGAAGGCGAGCGCCCAGCCCTACGACGACTTCTACGGCCTGCGGGAGCTTGCCGACGACGCCCGCCGACTCGACGTCTCGCTCGCCTGGCTCTCGGCGGTCGGGGCACGAGCGAGCCTCGAGCTGATCGCGAGCCTCGGCGTCGACCGGGTCGCGGAGCACGATCTCCGCCTGGCACGCCGCCTCTGCGCAGGGGCCGCGCTTCCTGAGCCGAGCGCGCCGATCGTGCGGATCGAGACCTCCGACGCGGAGGAGCTCCTCGGCACGCTCCGGCGGGCGGGCGTCCGCGCGGCAGGCCGGGCCGGCGCCGTCCGCATCTCCTTCCACTTCTACAACGACGAGGAAGACGTGGCGCGAGCGCTCGAGGCGCTGCAGGTTTTAGACTCTAAGGCGTAAACTTCGGTCATGAGGCTTGCGCTCGCCCAGATCGACACCGTCGTCGGCGACCTCGACGGCAATCGCGAACGGATTCTCGCGCGCCTGGAGGAAGCCCGGTCGGCAGGGACCGACCTCGTCCTGTTCCCGGAGCTCTGTGTGACGGGGTATCCGCCCGAGGACCTGCTCCTCCGGCCCGCCTTCGTGCGCGCGGCCGAGGCCTCGCTGCGCCAGATTGCGCGCGAGGTCCGCGGCACGGTCGCGCTCGTGGGCTGCCCGCTGCTCGAGAACGACCTCTTCAACGCCTGCGCGGTGATTGTGGACGGGGAGGTCAAGGCCGTCTACCGCAAGCGCTTCCTGCCCAACTACGGGGTCTTCGACGAAGACCGCTACTTCGCACCCGGTCGCGAGCTCCTGCTCCTCCGCCACGACGACGGCCTGATCGGTCCCACAGTCTGCGAGGACCTCTGGCAGCCCGGCCCCCCGGCCACCGACCTCGCACTCGCCGGCGCCCTGGTCATCACGAACATCTCCGCCTCGCCGTTCCACGTGGGCAAGAACGTGGAGCGCGAGGAGATGCTCGTCACCCGGGCACGCGACAGCGAGTGCTTCGTCGCGCTCTGCAACGCCGTCGGAGCTCAGGACGAGCTCGTCTTCGACGGCCATTCCGTCGTCATCGACGACGAGGGCGAGATCGTCGCCCGGGCCCCAGGGTTCGAGGAGGCACTGCTCGTCTGCGACATCCAGCCCGAGGTCGCCCTTGCCCGGCGCCTGCGGGACGTACGGCCTCGTGCGCTCGCCCGTGAGCGGAACCGGCTGCCCGAGCCGGAGATCGTCGAGCTGGGCTCGGCACCCGCGCGGAACGGGAAGCCCATCGAGCCGCTGGTTGCTCCACACGAGGAAGAGCTCGAGCAGATGCGCCTCGCGCTCGAGATGGGATTGAGCGGGTACGTCGACAAGAACGCCTTCCGCGACGTCGTCATCGGCGTCTCCGGGGGGATCGACTCGGCGCTCACCGCGGCTCTGGCCGTCGAGGCCTTGGGGGCGGAGCGCGTGCACTGCGTCTCGATGCCCTCGCCCTTCTCGTCCGACGAGACCCGCGCCGACGCTGGGCGTCTGGCCGAGAGCCTCGGCGCCGACTTCCGCGAGCTTCCTATCAACGCCATCGTCGAGGCGGTGGAGTCGGCGCTCGCACCCACGTTCGCGGGACTCGAACGCGACCTGGCCGAAGAGAACGTCCAGGCCCGCATCCGTGGAGTCCTGCTCATGGCGCTCTCGAACAAGTTCGGCTGGCTGCTGGTGGCGACCGGGAACAAGTCGGAGCTCTCCGTGGGCTACTCGACGCTGTACGGCGACATGGCAGGCGGCTTCGCGCTCCTGAAGGACGTTTACAAGACCGACGTCTGGCGGCTGGCGCAGCATCTGAACGAGCGGGCCGGCCGCGAGCTGATTCCGCAGACGGTCATCGACCGCGCTCCGAGCGCCGAACTGCGGCCGGACCAGCGCGACGAAGACTCCCTCCCGCCCTACCTCGCGCTCGACCGCGTGCTCGAGGCCTACGTCGAGCTCGACCGTTCGCGTGAGGAGCTGGCCTCGGACGGGTTCGACCCCGAGCTCGTGGAGCGGGCGATCGCGATGATCGACCGCGCCGAGTACAAGCGTCGGCAGGCACCTCCTGGCGTGAAGCTGCGGCCGAAGGCCTTCGGTCGCGACCGCCGCACGCCGATCACCAACCGCTGGCGCGGCTAGTCACCGACGTCGATCGGGTTTTTCGAGGGACCCTCCCGCAGCAGGGACTCGGCGGCCGCCCCGGCGGATTTTCAGACCTTTGGGATGCAGCAGATCGTGCAGCTCGCGGAACCAGCGCAGGCGCTCGACGTAGGGAACGGCGGCGTTTGCCGGCGACGTCGAGGGAAGGACGAAGAGAAGGGTGTCGACGAGACGGCGCTCTTGGTATCCCAGCTCGGGCCGTTCGCGGAAGACGCCGCGGTAGGCCTCCTTGCCGACGAAGGCGATGGCGAGGGGTCGAAGATCGCGGGCCAGGCGTTCCAGCCGCTCGGCCGAGTCGGCGAAGTCGGCGGCGCGCAGGTCGCCCGAGCCGGGAGTGGTTCGTGGGGCCGCGTTAGTCAGCCCGATCCCGTACTCGAGCGCCGCGAACTGCTCCTGCGGCTCGAGCCGGCGCGGGGTGAAGCCGGCGTCCCGCAGAAGCCGCCAGAAATCGTTGCGAGGGTTGGCGAAGTGCGCGCGGGCAGCGGCGGAGACGCGGCCGGGATTGATGCCGCAGAAGACGACTCGAAGCCCGGGGGCGAGGACGTCCGGGACGGCACTCCGACCAGTTCCGGCCGAGCTGTCGGCCTTCACGCACACCCCCCAAAGGGGGCTGCAAGGCCCCCAGGACGAACGCTATCCCGCCAAGGCAGACGCGTCTGTGTCGACATGGAGCCGAAAGCCCGGACGCTCAGAAGCCGCCCGGATCGCCCCACGCCTGCGGCCCGCACTCCGGGCAGGCGACCTCGAAGGCCTCCAGGGCTTCGAGAATCCGGGGCACGTCGGGGTGCGGCCCGCGCCAACCGACCCTGCCGAACCGGCTGGCGACCGTTACCGAGGGACGCCCGAGCGCGGCCGACAGCGGCCCCGCGGCCCGCTCGACGACCAGTTCGGCGCGCAACCCGTCCAACTCTCGCCGCACCGTCTCGAGCTGAGTCGGGTCGTCCACGCAGGCGACCACCATGTGACGCCTCTGGCGGAGCGGCCAGAGCGCCTCCACCGACCGCACGTCCTCCACTCCGCCATCCTAGGCTGCCTCCGGCTCCATGACGTCCGCCTCTCGCGCGTCGAGCCGCTCCTCGAACAGGCGGCGGCTTCCCCGCTCGGGCCGATCGCGATCCGCGCCGAGGGGCCGGGTGCCATGACGGTGACCGTCGATTCCCAGTCGCCGTACAGGCGCGTGTAGCACTCGGCCTCGCTCAGCGGCCTCAGCCTGCGCATGGCCGGACGCTACTGCCGCAGCCGGACGGCGCACCTTTCTGAGAGCATGGCGTGCCGATGCCCACGACGACCCTCGACGTCGAGGCCGCCCGCCGCCGCTTCTCCGCGCTCGACCGGGAGATCGTCTTCTTCGACGGGCCGGGTGGGACGCAGGTTCCCGACGAGGTGATCGAGGCAGTCGCCTCTTACCTGCGGGAGTCGAACGCCAACGTGAGCGGCGGTGCGAGCTCGGTGGAGACGATGCGCGCGACGGACGCGCTCTTGGAGTCCGCTCACGCCGCCGCCGCCGACTTCCTCGGCTGCACTCCCCGAGAGATCGTGTTCGGGGCGAACATGACCACGCTCAACTTCGCCCTGACGCGCACGGCGGCCCGCGACTTCCGGTCCGGCGACGAGATCGTGGTCACGCGCCTGGACCACGACGCCAACATTGCTCCCTGGCTCGAGCTGGCGAGCGATCGCGACCTCACCGTTCGCTTCGCCGACATCAGGGAGGACGGCACCCTCGACCTCGAGGACCTCGAGCGACAACTCTCGGAACGCACGCGGGTCGTCGCCTTCCCGGTCGCGTCCAACGCCGTCGGGACGGTCACCGACGTGGAGCGGATCGTCCGGCTCGCCCACGAAGCAGGGGCACTCGCCTGGGCGGACGCGGTTCACTACGCCCCGCATGGCCCGATCGACGTCTCCGCCTGGGGAGTCGACCTTCTGATCTGCTCGCCGTACAAGTTCTTCGGCCCCCATCTGGGGATCGCCTTCGGCAGGCGCGGCCTGCTGGAAAGCTGGAGGCCGTACAAGGTTCGACCCGCCCCGTTCGAGCCGCTGGGGCACCGGTTCGAGACCGGGACGCAGCCACACGAGCTGATGGCCGGGTTCGTCGCCGCCGTCCACTACCTCGACTCGCTGGGCTGGGAGGCGATCGCGGCGCACGAGCTGGAGCTCGGCGGCCGTTTTCTGGAGGGGCTGCCGCCGACGGTCCAGCTGTACGGGCCCGCCACGATGGAGGGGCGTGTCCCGACCTTCGCCTTCACGGTGGACGGGATCTCGCCACACGAGGCGGCCGCGCGGCTGGGCGAGCGGGGCTTCGCCGTCTGGGCAGGGAACTACTACGCGCTCGAGGCGATGCAGCGTCTCGGTCTCGAGGACGGCGCAGTACGCGTCGGGTTCGTCCACTACAACACGCACGGCGAGGTCGACCGGCTACTCGAGGCGCTCGCGCAGCTGGAATGAAGCTGCTCGTCCTCGGCGGGACGAAGTTCCTCGGCCGACGCGTCGCCGAAGCCGCCCTCGAGCGCCGTCACGAGGTGACGATCTTCCATCGCGGGGAGACGAACCCGGGTCTGTACCCGGAGGTCGAGGAGCTGTGCGGCGACCGAGACGGAGGCCTCGAACCCCTCGCCGGCCGCCGCTTCGACGCGGTGGTCGACACGAGCGGGTTCAAGCCCGGAGTGGTTCGTGCCTCGGCCGACCTTCTCGCCGACTCGGGGCACTACGCCTTCGTCTCGACCGGGAACGTCTATGGCGACTTCGGGCACGGTCCGCTGCGCGAGGACGATCCGCTCGCCACGATGGGCGAGCTGGACGAGGACGATTCCCAGGCGTACGGACCGCTAAAGGCCGAGTGCGAGCGGGTGGTGTTGGACGTCTTCGGCGAGCGCGCGCTCGTCGCACGCTCGGGCCTCCTCGTCGGAGCGCACGATCCGACCGGCCGGTTCACGTACTGGCCGCACCGGATCGAGCGAGGAGGCGAGGTGCTCGCACCCGGTCCGCCGGAGCGGCTCGTTCAGTTCATCGACGCGCGAGACACCGCCGCCTGGCTCGTGTCGACCGCCGAGAGCCGAATTGGCGGCGTCTACAACGTGGTCGGGCAGCGTATGCCGTTTCGAGGCCTGCTCGACGCGTGTTGCGCTCTCGTCGGGAGCGACGCAGAGCTGGTCTGGGTCGATCACGAGTTCCTGCTCGATCGCGAGGTGGACGAGTGGATGGAGCTGCCGCTCTGGATCGCCGACCCCGACTGGAAGGACTTCATGAACCAGGAGATCTCGCGGGCACTGGCCGCCGGCCTCGTCTTCCGCCCGCTCGAGGACACGCTCCGCGACGCGGTCGAGCGCGCCGAGACCGTCGAGGGGGTCGGGCTCTCGCCCGAGCGCGAGGCCGCGCTGCTCTCCGAATGGTGCGCCCGCACCTGAGCTGCGTCAGCGGCCAGGCGGATCGAGGCCGGCGGCGCTGATCGCTCGCTCGGCGAGCGCCTCGTCCTCCTCGCCCGGCAGACCGCTCACGCCGACGGCGCCGACGCGACCGCCTTCCTCGAAGGCGGCGACGCCGCCCTTGAAGAACGAGAAGAACGGGTCGAAGCTGGCCAGCTCGGCCGGGTCTTCGCGCGCCTTCTCCGCGAGCGCGCTCGTCCGGCTCTGGTCCGAGCGCGCGGCCGTGTACGCCTTGCGCTGCGCGTTCAGCCGCGTGTCCGGCGCCGCCCCGTCCATGGTCGCTGCGGCCACCAGCTCACCGTGATCGTCGGCGACGAACACCGACACCGGCCCGGACGCTTCCGCGACCACGAAGGCGACGATCCGCAGCCTGCTCGTGCCTCATCGGTGCGCCTCGGCCGCCCGGACCCAACGTTCGTCGTCGCGGTGGATGCGATCGGGGTCGATGCCACGCGCGGCGGCGAGATCTACGGCGAGCAGTTGGAAGAGCACGATATCCACGACCGGGTGGCGCGTCGGCACGAGCGCGGCCTCGCAGCCCAGCTCTCGGAGAGCTGCGACGGCGTCGCCGGCGCGCTCGGCCGCGCGGCCGTCGCCCTCGAGCACGAAGCAGCGCACGGACTCGTCGACCGCGGCCAGGTGCCCGTGCAGGAGCTGCTCCGTCTGGTGCGCCTCGGCTGCAACGTGAGCGCCTTCACGGAGCTTCAGCACCGCCTCCTGCACGGTCGGCCAGTCCCGGCCGGCGCCGGCAACGAGGAAGCGGTCCGCGTCCGTCACCGGGAACCGCGGACCGGCGAGCGCGTCCGCGACGGCGGCAGGGAGCCATCCGATGTCCTCACCGCGGAGAGCCACGAGGCAAGCGACGGCGCAGGTGTAGCTCGCGGTGTGGCACCAGCTCTCCTCGACAGCAGGGGTGCAGACGACCACCTCCTCGCACAGCTCGCCGAGCGGCGAGTCCGGCTTGCCGGTGACGAGCCACCGAGGCCCGGGCCAGGCGCGAGCGGCCTCGAGCGTGAGCCGCGTCGTGCCTTCGTGGCTGACGCAGACGAGGATCTCGGCGTTCCGCTCCGGCTCCAGCACGAGCTCGAGCGCCTGCACGGCGTCGCCGCCGGTCTGGGCGGCGTGGAAAGAGGTGCCACAGCCCGTGTGCAGGACGCGGACGCCGCCGGGCAGACGCCGGTCCGCCGGCACCCCGGCCAGCCACTCCGGCTGCGCCGCCATCGCTTTCCGGGTCTGTCCGCGGCCCATCTGCGTGGTCTATAGCATCCGAGCGATGGCCACGTTCGAGCGATCCGCACTGCCGAACGGCCTACGCGTGCTGACGGCTCCCATGCCTCAGGCGCAATCGGTTTCCTGCCTGATCATGCTCGCGGCCGGCTCCCGCTACGAGACCGCCGACACCAACGGCATCGCCCACTTCGCCGAGCACATGTTCTTCAAGGGCACCGAGCGGCGGCCTCGCGCGCGCGACATCTCCGCCGAGGTGGACGGGATCGGCGGCGAGTTCAACGCCTTCACGTCCAAGGAGTACACGGGCTACTACGTGAGGTGCTCCGCCGAGTCCCGCGACGTCGCCCTCGACGTGCTCGTGGACATGCTTCGCCACTCGAAGTTCGACGCCGAGGAGATCGACCGCGAGAAGGGCGTGATCGTCGAGGAGATGAACATGTACTACGACACGCCCCGCGACTTCATCGGCGGCGTGTACGACGAGGTCATCTTCGGCGACCATCCTCTGGGCTGGGACACCCTCGGCCGCAAGGAGACGGTGGAGGGCGCGACCCGGGAGACCTTTCTCGACTACCTGGGGCGCTGGTACCGCCCAGAGCGCATCGTGGTCGGCCTCGGCGGCGCCGTGGGAGAGGGACTGCTCGAGAAGCTCGGCGAGCTCCTGGGAGACCTCGATCCGGCCGAGACCGGATCTCCGGACCCCGCGCCTGCCGTTTCCAACGGGTCGCGCGTGAAGGTGCACTCGAAGCAGGCTGACCAGGCGCACCTCTGCATCGGCGTTCCGGGCTATCCGCTCCTCCATCCGGATCGCTACGTGCTCGAGGTGCTGCGCGTGGTGCTCGGCGGGGGGATGTCGTCGCGCATCTGGACGGAGGTGCGGGAGCGGCGGGGGCTCGCCTACTACTGCTACGCCATGAACCAGGCGTACACGGATACCGGCACTCTGGTCGCCCAGGCGGGCGTCGACATCAAGCGCATCGACGAGGCGGTGACCACGATGGCCGGCGAGCTGCGCAAGATCGCCGCCGACTCTGTGCCCCCCGATGAGCTCGCGAAGGCCCGCGCCTACGCAAAGGGGCGCTTCGTCCTCCAGCTCGAGAATCCGCACGGCATGAACATGTTCGGGCTGCGGCGTGAAGTGCTGGAGGGAGGCGCGGTCGAGCCGACCGACGTGCTGGCGGGCCTCGAGGCCGTCACCGCGGAGGACGTGCAGCGCGTCGCGCAGGACCTCGTCCGCGAGGGCTCGATCCGCCTGGCAGTGATCGGCCCGTTCGACGACGCCGAGCGCTTCGAGAGCCTCCTCGCCTAGTGCTTCGTCCCGGAAGTCCCTTGATGCTCCGGCGCGCGAAAGGCGAGCCGGGCAAGGACGCAGGGAGCGCCCACATGCAGGTCATATGGGCGCGACCGAGGACACAGCACAGCGACGCTTTGCAGCCGCCGGAGCGCGAGACGACTTTCGGGGCGGAGCACTAACCGGCTCGCGTGGCGCTCGCCGCCGTCCCGGCCACCCCCACAGTCCTACGTCCGCCGGCTCTCATCGCCCCGGCTCCGCGGGAGGCCTCCTTCGGGCGCATCGCCGGGAAGGTGCCGCCGGGTACGCGGTGGCTGATCGTGCGCGCCGGCCGGAAGACGCTCGTGGTGCGCGCGGTGCACCGTCACTCCGTCGACTTCTCGGTCGACCTCCCCTTGCGCGAGACGACCGTCCGCGTCACCGCCGTGGACGGTCGCGGGCGGACGGCCGTCACCACGGTGCCCCACGTTCTCGGACTCCCGCGCCCAGCTCGCCCGCACGAGGTCCGCGGGCGGCTCGACCGAGGCCTGCAACGACGGCTGCGCGATGCGCTGCACAGCTTTCCGGGGATCACCGCCGCCTTCGTCCAGGACCTCACGACCGGTGCAGGCGCAGCCTGGAACGCCCGCGCCCGGTTCCCCGCCGCCTCCACCCTCAAGGTCGCGATCGCCGTGGAGGTCCTGCGGGAGCTCCGCGGGAAGCCGGAGCCTGGCTCATCGGTGGACCACCTGCTGCACGACATGCTGGTCGATTCGTCGAACGACGCCGCCAACTCGCTCGAGGTCGTGCTGGGCGGGTCCACCAGCGCCGGCGCGGCCCGCGTCACCGCGCTCATGCGCTCGCTCGGTCTCCTCGACTCTGAGATGTTCGGGGGGTATCTGCGGGGGACGTACGGGCGCACGCCGATTCCCCGCCGCGTCGACGTCCAGCCCTACTTCGGCCGCGGTAAGCACACGAGCGCGAACGACCTCGCCCGCCTGCTATCCCTCGTCCACCTCGCCGCCGAGGGGAAGGGGCTGCTCGCCGAGCGTTACCGCGGCGCCTTCACGCCCTCCGATGCCCGGTTCCTGCTCTACATCCTCGCCCACGTCCCGGACCGGGGCAAGCTCGGCCGCTTCCTGCCCCCGAGCGCCGTGCTCCTGCACAAGGCGGGCTGGATCTCGGACGCGCGCCACGACGCGGGGCTCGTCTACTGGCGCGGCGGCGTCTTCGTGGCGGCCGTGATGACGTACAAGCAGCGGGCGGGTGGCTCCTCCGACCTCCTCGCCGGTCGGGTCGCGCGGATCGCGCTTCACGTGCTCGGCGGCTAGGGCCGCACGAGCCGCAGCTGAGGGAAGACCCGGAGGAACCCGGCATCGGTGAGCGCATCGAGGCGGCGCAAGCGCCAGTGCCTAGCACTGGAGGTGTGACGATTAGAGACAAATGTTCCACGGCCTCGTTGTCTACCCGTGCAACAACTACCATGAACCGCGGCGGGCCGCGTGCCGCGCACCTCGCTTCCGGACGGCTACTTTCACGTCTCCGCGCGCAGCGTCGCGGGGAGTCAGATCTTCGTCGATGACGCCGACCGGAGGGTCTTTCTGCGCCTCCTTAGGCTCTGGGGACAACGACAGGCTTGGAACTGTCACGCCTTCTCCATCCTGTCCACTCACTACCACCTCGTCCTCGAGACGACGCGCGCAAACCTTTCGGCGGGGCTCGATGGCCTGAACGGCCGCTACGCGCGGCACTTCAACAAGCGCCACGGGCTCTTCGGGCACGTGTTCGCGGAACGCTTCTCCGCCCGACTGATCGACGGCGACGAGTACCTGTACGACGCCTGCGAGTACGTCCTTCTCAACCCGGTGAAAGCTGGCCTATGCGATCGATCCGAAGAGTGGCCGTGGTCGTACAGCCGCTTCGGGCTCGACGCAGGCTGACGACCTGTGGCTCCTACTCCTCGGTCGCAGTCGAGGCCGAGCGCTCCCTGATCTCGTCGACCACGGCGGGGTCGGCGAGCGTGGTGGTGTCGCCGAGAGGGCGGTTCTCGGCCACGTCGCGCAAGAGGCGCCGCATGATCTTGCCCGAGCGGGTCTTGGGGAGCTCCGGCGTGAAGAGGATGTTGGCCGGTTTGGCGATCGGCCCGATGACGTGGGCGACGTGGTCGCGCAGCTCGTCCAGCTTCTCCACAGAGCCCTCTGCGCCGCCCTTGAGCGTGACGAAGGCGACGATCGCCTGGCCGGTCTGCGGGTCGCTCCGCCCACACACGGCAGCCTCCGCCACCTCCGGGTGATCGACGAGCGCGGACTCGACCTCGATGGTCGAGATCCGGTGGCCCGAGACGTTCATCACGTCGTCGACGCGTCCGAGCAGCCAGAAGTCGCCGTCTTCGTCGATGCGCGCCCCGTCGCCGGCGAAGTACGCGCCCGGGAAGCGCGACCAGTAGGTCTCGACGTAGCGCTCGTGGTCCCTGTAGATACCGCGGAGCATGGCCGGCCAGGGCCGCCTGAGTACGAGGTACCCGCCCCCGCCCGGGCCCACCTCCTCCCCGGCCTCGTCGACCACAGCCGCATCGACGCCGGGAAAAGGCCTGGTCGCGGAGCCGGGCTTCGTGGTCGTCACTCCCGGGAGGGGGGTGATGAGGATCATCCCGGTCTCGGTCTGCCACCACGTGTCCACGATCGGGCAGCGGCCGCCGCCGATGTGCTCCTGGTACCAGACCCAGGCCTCCGGGTTGATCGGCTCGCCGACCGTGCCCAGCAGACGAAGCGAGGAGAGATCGTGCATCGCGGCGTGCTCCGGTCCCCACTTCATGTGCGTGCGGATTGCAGTCGGGGCCGTGTAGAGGATGTCGGTCTTGTAGCGCTCGACGATCGCCCACCAGCGGTCCTTGTCGGGATAGTCCGGCGTGCCTTCGTAGATGACGCCCGTCGTGCCGTTGCAGAGCGGCCCGTAGACGATGTAGCTGTGTCCGGTGACCCAGCCGATGTCCGCCGCGCACCAGTACACCGAATCGGGCTTGACGTCGAAGATGTAGTGGTGGGTCGTGGCGACGCCGACCAGATAGCCGGCCGTCGTGTGCACGATGCCCTTCGGCGTCGCTGTGGTGCCGCTCGTGTAGAGCAGGTAGAGCAGGTCCTCCGAGTCCATGGGCTCGCACGGACAGGAGGCCGGGTCGCCGTTCTGTCCGTCGACCAGCTCGTGCCACCAGACGTCTCGCCCCTCCTGCATGTCGACGTCCCCGCCGGTGCGGCGGTAGACGACGCACGTCCGCACGGTCGGCGATGGGGCGAGTGCCTCGTCGGCGTTGCGCTTGAGGGGAACGCACTGTCCACGGCGCCAGCCCTCGTCCTGGGTGATGAGCAGCTCGCACTCCATGTCGTTCAGCCGGCCGGCGAGTGAGTCGGCCGAGAAGCCGCCGAAGACGACCGTGTGCGGAGCACCCAGGCGGGCGCACGCGAGCATCGCAACGGGGAGGCACGGCACCATGCCCAGGTAGATGCCGACCGGTGTCCCCTTCCGGACGCCGAGCGCCTTGAGGGCGTTCGCGAAGCGCACGACCTCCGCCTGGAGATCGGCGAAGGTCAGCTCGCGCCGCTCCCCTTCGGGCTCCCCTTCCCAGAGGATCGCAGCCTTGTTGCCGAGACCCGCCTCGACGTGACGGTCGACGCAGTTGTAGGCCACGTTGAGCTTGCCGCCCACGAACCACGACGCGTACGGCTCCTCCCACTCCAGGACGGTCTCGAAGGGCTCGAACCACGTCACCCGCTCGCGCGCCTCCCGGGCCCAGAACTCCTCGAAGGGGAGGTCGTAGATCTCGGGCCCGGCGTTTCCCTGCCTCGCGAAGTCGGGAAGAGGCGGATACCGACGCTCCTCGAGGAGCAAGGTATCGATGCCCTTCGCCACGACTACGGGTTCAGATCGTACGGATAGTCCGTGAGGTTCTCGGCGCCGTTCTCGGTGACGACGAGCAGATCCTCGAGGCGGCAGCCGCCGAAGCCCGGCCGGTAGAGCCCCGGCTCGACCGTGACCACGTCGCCGGCGACGAGGGTCGCCTGGCTGGCGATGCCCATGTTCGGCTCCTCGTGCACCTCGAGCCCGACACCGTGGCCGAGACCGTGGAAGAAGCCCTCCTCGAGCACCTGGTCCGGCTCCTTCGTCAGCCCCGTCGGGTAGCCGTGGCCCTGGAAGAACTCGCAGGTCTGGACGTAGAGGTCGCGGCCGCCGACCCCCGCCTTCAGCGCAGCGTTCGCCCGTTGCAGCGCCTCAAGGACGAGGCGGTGGTACTCCACGAGCTCCGCGGGCGGCTCGCCGACGACGAAGGTGCGCGTCATGTCCGCGTAGCACGCCGTCTCGCGGTCCCGCGGCCACAGGTCGACGACGAGCGGCTCGCCCGGCTCGATGGGCCCGGAGCCCATCTCGTGGCCGACCGCGCTCTGCGGCCCGTGGGAGACGATGAACTCGTCGGCGGTCATGTCGCGCTCGCTGAACACCTCGCCGATCGCCCGCTTGAGGCGCTCGCACGTCAGAGGCTGCCCGTCCAGGACGAGCGCGGAATTGCTCGAGTCGGCGCCGCGAAGCATCTCTCGCACGACGTCCATCGCCGCCTCGGCGGCGTGCTGCGCCCGGCGGATGCCGTCGAGCTCGACGGAGTTCTTGACACGCCGGCGGTCTGCGAAGAAGCGGCGGTCGGCCTCGACCTCGATCCCGTTCGCGCGCAGCAGGTCGGCCAGCTCGAGCGGGAACGTCGGCGGACAGACGGCCTGCTCGACGCCGAGGCGTTGACACCCCCGCAGCGAGACCTGGGTCGGGATCTCCTCGCGCGGCA
>Ga0137368_10000972_pt1 | contig 29616 bp, 30 predicted proteins | sample SagtaG_13_FD_104917 | JGI IMG/M metagenome (GOLD analysis project Ga0137368, IMG submission 104917) | Vadose zone soil microbial communities from Sagehorn Ranch, Mendocino, California, USA - Sage1_L_100_16 metaG | ecosystem: Environmental > Terrestrial > Soil > Vadose zone | place: USA...
GGATCGCGCCACCGAGGCGCGGCCCAAGGTCGAGCGACGTGGGCAGCGCTTGAACGTCAACCCCAAGCGGTGCCAGGGACCGCTCCACGGAGCTGTCTCCAAGGAACGGCGTTTCGTGACCGCGACTGCGCAGCGCCATCGCCGCGGCGACCAGCGGCTGCAGATCGCCGCCCGCGCCTGCAGTGGCGACTACCAGGAAACGGCTCATACCTGCATGATGCATGACGCCTCGATCAAAGAAATGGCGAGCAAGCGGTCAATGGCCGGCGGCGGTCCGACAATTCGCGTCCGGTGCTTTTCGGCGGTTCCCCCATGCGGGCAAAGTCGGGTAGAGCCTGCCCGGTCGGGATCTCGCGCCGCCCTGCATCGAGGCGTCGAGAGGTCGCGACTGGCATCAAGAGTCCAGTCAGCCTATCGCGGGCACGGAAGATCGTGTAATCGGCGCGAGCGGTCGCCGCTGCTCCGTCAGCTTCTTCGACTCCCAGGGCGATAACGCCGCCGACGGTATTAGCCATCGCCGCTACATATCCGGCGAGGTCGCGCCTGTCCGCGTCCGAGTTGCCGTAAAGCTGCCCTTTGTAATCGAGATCGACGTCTTCGCGCACCGCTCCGACGACCAACGTCGCGATCTCTGCCGCCAGGACGTTTGCCAGGGTTTTGCCAAGGACGATTTCAATGCGCCGCACCGCTTGATGCTATCGACCGACCCGTCGTCGGTGGGCAAAGGGGGTGCCTCGCGGCTTGGCAGCGGACCGGTGTGCTACATGTGTACTACATCAATACAGCGCCGTTGTCACATCAACGAGGATCGCGTTGTTGGGTCTGAATTCAAAATCTGGTCGGGGGCCCGGGATTTGAACCCGGGGCCTCACGGTCCCGAACTCTGAGACATCTCGTCCAGAGATCGCGGAAATGATCGGTTTCAGTTCGAAAGTTCTAACTCAGCCAGCTTCGGTTCAAGGAGTCATCGCAACACCTCTGAAATGAAGGAGGCGTTTGATGAATCTCCCGCCGAGAAAAGATGTCGTGCGGCAGTTCTGGGTCGCAGTTCGGGCTGGCGCCAGCATTGAGGACGCAGTCGCGGGACTGCGCAACAGCATAAAGACCGGGCCCCGCTACAGCAGGAAGGCGGGATGGCTCTGGTTCAGGCAGGCCGGGGGCGTGGTTCCTGCTTACGTCACTGCACAGTCCAGCGGCCGGTTTCTGTCGTTTGTCGAGCGAGAGGAGATCCACGCCGGCGTGGAGCGTGGTGATTCGATCCGGCTGATAGCGCGGAGGCTCGGCCGAGCTCCCTCGACGGTGTTTCACGAGCTGCGCCGAAACATGAGGCAGCGGTATCGACGGAGGCATCGGCAAGGCCGCCCCGTCAGTCAACCCTGGAGCTATCGACCCAGCTACGCACAGCGGCGGGCCGAGTTCATGGCACGTCGACCGAAGCCGGTCAAGCTGGCGACCTATCTCGATCTGCGCCAGCTCGTGCAGGCCAAACTGGAGGAGAGCCTGAGCCCTCGACAGATCTCAGTCGAACTCCGTCAGCAATTCCCCGACAACCCGGAGATGTGGGTGTCGCACGAGACCATCTACCAGTCGATCTACATTCAGGGACGAGGTGCGCTCCGGCGCGAGCTGGCAGCCCATCTGCGAACTGGCCGAGCCTTGCGCAAACCACGGCGCAAGGCCAACGAGCGGCGGGGCCGGATTCCGGAGATGGTCAACATCAGCCAGCGTCCGGCCGAGGTCGCCGACCGAGCGATACCAGGACACTGGGAAGGCGACCTGCTGATGGGCAAGAACGGCAAGTCGGCCATTGGCACCTTGGTCGAACGCACGACTCGCTTCGTAATGCTGTTGCACCTTCCCAATGGCCATGGTCCAATCCAGGTCGAGCAGGCAATCGTGGCCGCCACACAGAAGCTGCCTGGCTTCATCTGGAAATCCCTGACCTGGGACCAGGGCCAGGAGATGCGCAACCACCTGCAGGTCAAGATGGCCACCGGTCTCCAGGTTTACTTCTGCGACCCAGCCAGTCCCTGGCAGCGTGGCTCCAACGAGAACACCAACGGTCTGCTCCGTCAGTACTTTCCTAAAGGCACCGACCTGAACCAGCACGACCCCGAGCACCTCGATTTTGTGGCTGCGCAGATGAATCGCCGGCCTCGCCAAACTCTTGGCTGGCTGCGACCTGCACAAGCGCTGGGCAGGCTACTCTCGTCGACGTCGGAGTCGGCCCGTGTTGCGACGACCGAATGAATCCGCCCAGCCTCTCCGTCCAGATTTGAAGCATTTTTTCCGATGCTTTGCTACATGAACTACTACATGGACCAGGGGGTTCAGCGGTCTACCTTCAAGTTCGGATTGGTTCATCTCCGGAGGCCTTCGCGCGCTGCAGCTCGGCGATCTGCGCGCGCGCGGCATCGACGAGTTCCGCATTTGTGTTGGCATGCCCAGCAAGTCCCCACCCACCTTCAATTGCTTCCGTGAGGAGCACCCAGGTCCGCCCCGCCAGCGAGGGATCGCCGGCGGCAGCCGCAACCATGTCGGTGAACTGGCGGACCACGGCAAGTTGCTTGTCACGGTTAAGCGCCCCTGCGTTGGTGAGAACCTGCACCCTGACGTAATTGCCGTCTCCTTCGACGTTCGAGAGCGCGCCGTCCGGCAGGTCGTGGATGAACGCCGCGGTGTTCTTGCGAAACATCGGGATGTCCGGAACCTGTTCGATCTTCATCAACGCGGAGGCCAAGTCGCGCGCGAGGGCTTTTGGATTCGCGAATGTACCGCCCGTTGCATAGACGTCGATCATCGGCATTGGTTCCTCTCCTTTCCTACTTGACCGCCGCGGCCACGTTTGGGGGCGTCCCGCTCATCAGGCGAGTATGAGCGCTACAGGCCCGTCAGTTCGCCGCATTGCTCGGAGCCGGTCGTTACTGTTGTCAGCTCTGCTCTTGTGGTGTTCGGGTATACTGGTTTCTTCCTGGCCGGCCTCATTTCAAGCGGGATAATCGGCCCTTAGAGGGCGGGCTTGACCTGGGTCTTGAGGCCCTTTCCACCGAGGAAGGCTTCCAGAGCTTTCGGGTAGTCATCGAGCCCGAACTGCTGGGTGATCATCGCCTTGCAGTCGATGACGCCTCGCACCAGCAGGGCCAGCGCGCGCTCGAAGCTGTGCAGGACGGCCATCGAGCCGACGATCTTGATCTCGTCGTTGTAGACACGGAAAGGCGAGAAGGTCGCCGTCGCATCGGCGTTGGCGACTCCGAACATGAGGAACGTCCCCCCTCTCGCGACGCGGCGCAGGCCGTCTTCGATCGCCGGCACCGCCCCGGTGGCGTCGATCACCACATCCCAGCCCCCCTGGTGTCGCAGCTCGTCGGCCGTCACTGCGACGGAATCCGCGGCCAGCTTCTTCGCGAGTTCGTGCCGGGCGGGATTGCGCTCGACGATGTCGATCTGGCTCGCGCCGGCGTGCCGGATGAGCTGCCCGAGCATCAGTCCCATCGTGCCGGCGCCGTAGATCAAGTACGAGTCGGCGACACGGCCCTCGATCATGTCCAGGCCGTGCACCGCGCACGACAGCGGCTCGACCAGCGCGCCCCAGTCACGCGGAATGTCAGTGGGAAGGCGGAACGCGTTCGCGGCGGGGACTGCGACGAACTCGGCGCACGCGCCGTTCGCCGAACCGACGCCGATCGCATTCCAGTTTTCGCACAGGTTGAAGTGGCCGGCGCGGCACTGGCGGCACGAGCCGTCGAAGAGCGACGGGTCGACGGCGACGAAATCGCCGGCCTTGAGATTGCGGACGCCCCGGCCGGCGCCGACCACCTCGCCGCAGAACTCGTGGCCGGGCACGATCGGGTAGCGAGTAGGCTCGAACTCGCCGCGCAGGACGTGGATGTCGGTGCCGCAGATCCCGCACGCGTCGACCTTGACGACCACCTCGTCAGCCTTCGGCGTGGGATCGGCGATCTTCTTGATAGTCAGCTCATTGGGGGAGTCGATGACGACGGCCTTCATGTGGCCTCCCTATTTGACAGCACCCATAGTCAAGCCGCGGATCAGCTGCCTCTGGGCGATCCACCCGGCGAGCAGCACGGGCAGGCTGGCGAGCGTCGCCGCGGCGGCCAGCTTGGCGTAGAACAGGCCCCGTCCGCTGATGAAGCTGACGAGGAAGATCGGCGCCGTCGCCGCGACCGACGAGGTGAAGTTCACTGCGTAGAAGAACTCGTTCCAGCTGAAGATCAGACAGATCAGAGACGTGGCCGCGAGCCCGGGCGCGATCAGCGGCACCACGATCTGGAAGATCTCGTGGCGGAATCCGGCGCCGTCGACGCGCGCCGCCTCGAACAGGTCGTGCGGAATCTCGAGCAGGAAGGAGCGCAGGAGCCAGACGCCCAGCGGCAGATTGATGGTGGTGTAGATGAGGATCAGGGCGAGGATGTTGTCCAGGAGCTGCAGGTCGCGCGCCAGCAGGTACAGCGGAACCAGGCTGGCCGCAAACGGTAGGAAGCGCGTCGAGATGAAGAAGAACAGCGCGTCCTGAGCTCTCTTCACCGGCCGGATCGCGAGCGCGTAGGCAGCCGGCAGCCCAAGCACCAGGACCAGGAGCGTCGAAACGAGGCTGGCGATGGCCGAGTTGATGAAGAACGGCGGAAAGTCGCCCGAGAGGACCTCCTGAAATTCCTCGAGCGTCGGCACGAAGAAGATGGTGGGCGGGGTGCTCGCCGCCTGCGGCTCCGTCTTGAACGCTTCGAGCCACATCCACAGGACCGGGAAGAAGAAGACAAACACGATCAGCCAACCCACGATCGACCACGTCACCTTCGAGCGAAGGCTGGCCGTCGACTCTTTCATCGCCGTGCCTCGATCTGAAAGATGGAGAAGAGCGTGCGCAGAGCGAAGGTGGCCACGATGGTCGTCATGATCACGGCGACGACGCCGATCGCGGATGCCTGCCCGATGTTGTAACCCTGGAATGCGACCAGGTAGAGCAGGAAGGGAATGTTGGTCGTGTCTTCACCCGGCCCGCCGTAAGTCAGCATAAAGATCGAGTCGTACGTCTGGACGACGAAGAGCGAGCCGATGAGCGCCCCGAGCTCGATGAAAGGCCTGGCCAGCGGCAGCGTGATGCGGCGGAAGGCCTGGAAGGGGCTCGCACCGTCGACCCGGGCAGCCTCGAGCACCTCGGGGTTCTGCGACTGTAGGCCGGCCAGGATGATGAGCATCATGAACGGCGTCCAGCGCCAGACCTCCACGGCCACCACCGTGACCATCGGGAACTGGTTAACCCAGTCGACGCGGCTCAGGCCGAACGGGGTCAGCAAGTAAGGGAGCAACCCGAACAGAGGGTTGAGCAGAGTGTCCTTCCAGATCAGAGCTCCGGCCGTCGGCATGATGAGGAACGGCGCGATCATCAGCGTCCTCATGAACCCTTTGCCGAAGACGTCCGAGTTGAGGAGCATGGCGACGGCCAGCCCAAGCACGACCGAGATCCCGATCACGCACAGGGTCAGGAGAACCGTGTTCCAGATCGCGATCCGGATGCTCGAGTTGGTGATGAGCGCCGCGTAGTTCTCGAGCCACGCGAACTTGAAGCTTCCCGGTTTGAGCAGGTTCCACTCGAAGAAGCTGTAGTAGATGGTGAGCACGAAGGGGACCTGTGTGACCAGAAAGATGTAGATGAACGCGGGAAGCAAGGGCAGGCGCCGAGCCCAGGCTTCCCGGCGGGAGATGGAGGCGGCGGACCCGCCGCCGCCTCCGCCCCTGGTCGCCGAACCGAGCAGGGTGGCTATGTCTTGTACTTCTTGCCGACCGCATCGGCCAGGGCTTGGGCTTTCGCAAGCGCCTGGTCAACGGTCTGGCCTCCCGCGATCACTTTGGCGAACTCCTGGGAGACCTGGTCGCCGAGCTGTTGGAACTCATCGATGTCCACGTACTGGATGCCGACGTAGGGCACAGGGTCGACGGTGGCGTGGGTCACGTCGGCGTGCGCGATCGATTCCATGGTGACCTGCGCGAATCCGCCGGCCGCCGCCTGGTACTCAGCCAGGGAGTAGGTTGATGTGCGCGTGCCGGGAGGCACGTGTGCCCATCCGAGCTTCTGGCCGACGAGCTTGATGTAGTCCTTGGAGGTCGCCCAGTTGGCGAAGGTCCAGGCCGCATCCTTCTTCTTGCTGCTGGACGGCATGGCCAGCGACCAGGCCCACAGCCAGCCCGACCAGTCCTTGACCTTGGTCGGCGCGTACGCGTAACCCGAATTCTTGGCTGCGTCGCCGGTGAAGTTGCTGGCGCCGACGGTGGCGTCGTACCACATGGCGACCTTGCCGTTGTTGTACGCGTTGAGGCACTCGACGAACCCGGCGTTGCCGGCCCCCGGCTCGCCGGCCTGCTTGATCAGGTTGATGTAGAAGCTGACGGCGTCCTTCCACTGCTGGGTGTTCAGCTGAGCGTTCCACTGCTGGTCGAACCAGCGTCCGCCATACGTGTTGACGACGGTGTCGAGCGGAGCGAGCTGCTCACCCCAGCCGGGCAGGCCGCGCAGGCAGATGCCCGACGTGCTCGAGGTGTGGACCGCCTTGGCGGCGGCCGCGACCTGGTCCCAGGTCGGATGGTCCGGCATCGTGATGCCCTTCGCCGCAAGCATGTCCTTGCGGTACATGAGCATCGAAGACTCGCCATAGAACGGCACCGCGTAGAGGTTGTCCTTGTAGCTGAGCGCGGTCCTGATTCCGGGGATCAGGTCGTTGACGTCGTAGTCCGAGCTCTTCGCGATGTACGGGTTGAGGTTCTCGATCCAGCCCTTCTTGGCCCAGAGCGGGACCTCATAGGTGCCGATCGTGAACAGGTCAAAGCGTCCGCTGTTAGCGGCGACGTCCTGGGTGACCTGCTGGCGGAGCTGGTCCTCCGGCAGGGTCACGATCTTGACGTCGATGTCCGAGTGGGCGCTGTGAAAATCGGAAAGCAGCTTCTTCAGGTCCGCCATCTGCGGGTTGTCAACCGCGGCGACGGTGAGCGTCTTGCTACTACCACCTCCCCCGCCAGCCCCTGAACAGGCGGCCCCCGCAAGGGCCACGATCAGGCCGATCGCGGTCATGGCGACCAGGCGCCATCTCTGCTGCCGATCCGGAAACCCAAACTTCCTGTCGTTCATGAAGAGTTCTCCCCCTTTGAACTGGCCGGCGGGAACGCTGGGCGCAAAGCATTTGACAACGTTGTCAAAAGACAACGTTGTCATTAGTACCACATGTCAGCTTAGACTTCAACAGGAGATTTTCAGGACCCCGCTGGGGCCCCTTTTTTCTGAGTTCAGGAGGCGGAGGGTGACCGAGGAAGCAGCCGCGCGTGACCGGGCCACCATGCGTGACGTCGCGGCCCTGGCCAGGGTCAGCTTGAAGACGGTGTCCCGCGTCGTGAACGGCGAGCGGGGTGTGTCACCCCGCCTTGTCAGGCGAGTCAGCGCCGCGAGCGAGCGATTGGACTACCGCCACAACTTGACGGCGAGCATCCTCCGGCGGTCTGACGGCCGGAGCCTGACCATCGGGGTCGTGCTCGAAGACGTCGCCAACCCGTTTGCTTCGACGCTGCATCGGGCGATCGAGGACGTGGCTGTGCAGCGCGGGGTGCTCGTGCTTGCCGGCAGCTCAGACGAGGACGAAAGGCGTGAGCGGCGTCTCGTCGCGGCCTTCGCCTCACGCCGCGTGGACGGGCTGATCATTCAGCCGTCCAGCCACGACCACGGCTACCTTCGTTCGGAACGTCGCGCCGGCACGCCCGTGGTCTTCGTCGACCGCCCCCCCGCCTCGCTGGACGCCGACGCGGTCGTCACCGAAAACGCCGCAGGGATCCGGCGCGCGGTACATCACCTCGTCGAGCAGGGCCATCGGCGTATCGGCTACCTCGGCGATCTGCACTCGATCGCCACCGCAGCGGAGCGTCACAGCGGCTATCTCGAAGGCTTGAAGGAGCATGGGATCGAGCTCGACAAGTCGCTTGCGCAGCTCGACGTGCGGGGTATCGAGAAGGCCGACCTCGCGGCGCGGGAGCTGCTGATGTTATCGCCTCCGCCCACCGCCCTGATCACCGGGCAGAACCTGATCACGATCGGAGCGTTTCGCGCGCTGCGCCGGCAGCGGCTTCACAAGAAGATCGCGCTCGTCGGATTTGACGACTTTCTCCTCGCCGACCTCCTCGACCCGGGGATCACGGTGATCGCCCAAGACCCGGCCGCCATCGGCAGGACGGCTGCCGGCATCCTTTTCCGACGCCTCGACGGGGACCGAGCTCCGTTTCAGACGCACATCGTGCAGACGCTGATGATCAAGCGCGGCTCGGGCGAGATCCGTCCTTGATGGTCGTCTGCGGCGAAGCGTTGATGGACATGATCCGGAACGCCGACGGCACGCGCCGCGCGATGCCGGGTGGAGGACCCTTCAACACCGCGCGGGCGCTGGCGAGACTTGGCGTACCCACGGCGTTTCTCGGACGTTTCTCGACCGACAAATTCGGCCAGGAGCTCGCTGCCCTGCTGGCGACCGACGGCGTGAGTTTGTCGCTGGCGTCGACTGGCCCCGAGCCGACAACGATTGCCGTGGCGGACCTCGACCGCGACGGGTTTGCCGAGTATCAGTTCCTGATCGAAGGAACTTCCGCGCCCAGTCTCACACCGTCCGCGATGCCCGAGCACCTCGCCGACGACGTCGACGCAATTCACATCGGAACACTCGGACTCACCCTCGAGCCAATGGCGTCAACCCTGGCGGAATTTGCTTTGCGAGAGCGTGCCGGCCGTCTCCTGATGATCGACCCGAACATAAGGCCAGGCCTGCTCGACGAGTCTTACCGGGATCGGCTCAACTCCCTGATCCGGGCATGCACTGTCGTCAAGGCGAGCGATCGGGACCTGGCCTGGCTCTATCCAGATCGCGACTACGCCGCCGCCGCCGCCGATGTCCTTGCCCAGGGCGTGAGCCTGGTGGTGGTCACGCTCGGCGCCGACGGCGCGTTTGGTGCCCATCGCGACGTCCGGCTGCGAGTCGCAACTCCGCCCGTGGACGTTGTGGACACGATCGGCGCCGGCGACGCTTTCGGAGCCGGAATCCTCGCGTGGTTGCATGACCACGACCTGGTGCGGCCCTCCCTGGTCCTGTCGGAAGACCAGTTGCGATCCGCTCTCGACTACGCCTGCCACGTCGCGTCGCTCACGGTGGCGCGCGCCGGCGCCGACCCGCCACGGAAGAGCGAGCTGATTCCTGCGTAGTGCGGGGATCTGGCGCGGCCAGCTCGGACAACTCGTGCATCGACGCCCGGGTCGCGGGATAGAGGCGCGTGTAGGCGGCGTAGTAATCGTCGTATAGCCGAGCGCGGCCGGCATCCGGCTCGGTTTCCTCAGCGCCGAGCCGCACAACGCCACACGCCTCTTCCACGCTGCCGAACACTCCGGCGGCGACTCCGGCGAGCAGAGCCGCTCCATAGGCCGGGCCTTCATCGGCGACCGTGCGCACGGTCGGCCGGGCGAAGACATCGGCCAGGAGCTGGCGCCAGAAGGGGCTGCGGGCGCCGCCGCCCGTGATCCTGATCTGCGCCACGTCCAGGCCAAGCTCCTTCATGATTTCGAGCGAGTCGCGGAGGCTGAAGGCCACTCCTTCGAACACCGCCCGCGTCATGTGCGCCATGCCGTGGCGCGAGCACAGCCCGACAAACATCGCCCGCGCGCGCGGATCCATATGCGGCGTGCGCTCCCCAGTGAGGTACGGAAGGAAGAGGAGCCCCCCGGCGCCAGGTGGCACTGAGGCCGCGAGCTCGGTCAGTTCGTCGTACCCGTGTCGCCCGAGGACGTCACGCCACCACTGCAACGCTCCTCCGGCCGCCAGGGTGACTCCCATCTGGTGGTAACGGTCCGGCACCGCATGACAGAAGGTGTGGAGGCGGCCCGACGGATCAGGCGTGAGCGTGTCCGCGTGGGCGAAGAGGACGCCGCTGGTGCCGATGGAACAGCTGGCAAGCCCTGGTCTGACCACGCCATTTCCCACCGCTGCGGCGGCGTTGTCACCGCCTCCGGCTGCGACCGGTATGCCCGACCCGAGCCCAAGCTCGGACGCGGTGGCTCTTGAAACCTCGCCCGCTTGCGCGGAGCTCTCGAACACCGATGGCAGCCACTGCGGATCGATCTCCAGGGCGTCGAGAATTTCGGCGGACCATGACCTTGTCTTGAGATCCAGCAGGAGGGTCCCCGAGGCGTCGGACACGTCGGTGGCGCGCTCGCCTGCCAGTCGCAGCCGGACGAAGTCTTTCGGCAGGAGGACAGTCGCGACCCCGCATAGGCATCTGGTTCCTCGTCGCGGAGCCAGAGAATCTTCGGGGCCTGAAAACCGGTCAGAGCGGGGTTGCCGGTGATTTGATTCAAGCGCTCCGGTCCGACACGGTCGGTGATCGCCTGACATTGGGCCGCCGTCCGCTGGTCGTTCCAGAGGAGGGCGGGCCGGATGACCTCGTCGTGTGAATCAAGGAACACCGAGCCGTGCATCTGGCCGGCGAGACCGAGGCCCTGCACATCGCCCCCGACCTCGTGCGCGACCTTTGCGATGACCGCGCGGCTCGCGCTCCACCAGTCTTCCGGATCCTGTTCCGACCAGCCAGGATGCGGCGAGTGCAGCCGATAGGCGGCCGTCGCGGTGGCGGTCACGCGGCCCGCCTCATCGATCGCCAGACAACGCGCACCGCTGGTTCCGAGGTCAAGCCCGAGAAGTTGGGTCAATCGAGCAGCCCCATCCCTACCTATGTTCCGCTTAGGAGGGGCTGTCACACCCATACCACGAGTGCGGGCGCCCTGACACCCGCCAGCCGTGCCGTTGGGCCGGCGTCGCCCATCGCCGCCCCGGCACAAAAGCCCAACGTGGCGCGATTGCAGGCCATCACCTGTCTGGGCACTTGTGCGAGAGCAATGCGCTCATCCGCCCGACCAGCTAGCGCCTAGACCAATGGGCCTGCCGTTCGGAGAATACTTTGATGAACTATGCCTACATCCAGGTCGACCGGCAATCGTGGTCAACCACACGGCACGATGACCACAGCGGTCCTATACGCGCCACGCGATCTGCGAATTGAGCAGCGGCCTGTTCCAAGTCCGTCGGAAGGCGAGGTCCTGGTCCGGATTCTCTCGGTCGGAGTTTGCGGATCCGATGTCCACTATTACGAGCACGGCCGCATCGCGGATTTCGTCGTCCGCAGCCCGTTGGTCCTGGGACACGAATCGTCCGGTCAAATAATTGAGGTCGGCAAGGGAGTCTCCGGGGCGCGATTGGGCGACCGCGTGGCCATCGAACCGGGCGAGCCTTGCGGTCATTGCGATCAGTGTCGGGCAGGTAGATACAACCTGTGTCCCAACATCAGATTCCACGGCACGCCTCCGGTCGATGGCACTCTGTCGGAATTCGTCGCAGTGAGATCGGAGCTCGCGTACACCGTGCCCGATGAGATCAGCGACAACGCGGCCGCTCTGCTTGAGCCGCTTTCTGTCGGCATTTGGGCAAACCGCAAAGCCGGCACCCAGACCGGGACTTCATTGCTGATCGCCGGGGCAGGGCCAATCGGTCTGGTAACGACCATGGTTGCACGCGCTGCCGGCGCGACGCGTATCGCCGTGAGTGACGTCAACCGCAACCGACTGTCGGCGGCCCTGGCGAGCGGCGCCACCGAGACCGCGGTACCGGGCTCTGATGAGCTCGCCGGCGAGTTCGATGCCTTCATCGACTGCTCCGGTTCATCAGCCGCCATAGATGCAGGCGTACGTCTGGTTCGGCCGGCGGGGTCAGTCGTCTTGGTTGGGATGGGTGCAGATGAATTGCGACTGCCTTTTGGGGTGGTCCAACAACGCGAGCTGGTCATTACTGGCACATTCCGCTACGCCAATACATGGCCGACCGCAATTGCTCTGGCTGCTTCTGGGCGAGTCAGTCTCGACGATCTGGTCACAAGCGAGCACGCACTTGCGGAGGCGGAGCAAGCCCTGACCGCCGGTCACGATCCGCACAGCGTCAAGGCTGTTGTTCGACCAGCGCTTGGCGCTACCCACAGTGCCAAAGGTGAGAAGACAAAGATAAAGGCGCCAGCTAGTTGGCTTGCACCGTAGCCGTTAGCGGTTCTTGCGCTCGACCGAAGCTACGCCCACGGCCCTTGCCCAGCGCGAAGCTTGCTCGATTACGCTGTGGTGATCCTCGACCATCCGCTCGCGGCGCGGCAACGGATAGACGATCGGGTAGACGTTGTTGTCGAACAGCCATTGCATCCTCGCTGCATTCCTCTCCGGCGTTCCGACGAGGCTGAACTTGTCGAGCAGTCGATCCGAGATCAGCTCCGTGGCGCGGTCGAAGTCGCGCTCCTCCCACGCAGCTTTCACCTTGCGAGCGTCAGCCCCTAGGCCGCATATGTCGGCGATGTGCAGGTAGTGCTCCGACGCGCAGTAGAAGGCAATCCCGCGACGCGCCGCAAAGACGGCGGCGTCGTCGGTGGGGTCGACGCAGGTCATGAGCAGCGTGGCAATCTGAACGTCCCTCGGATCGCGGCCCGCCGACTCCGCGCTGTTCTTGATGAGCCCGCGGTATTCGGCCAACGATTCGTCCGTGAGCCAGTTGGCGATCACGCCGTCCGCGACCTCGGCGGCGGTGCCGACCATCTTCGGTCCCAGGCCGGCCAGCCAGATCGGCGGCGCGGCCTTGCCAATCGGTCCCTCGCGCAGATGGAAATCGTTGGGCTTGAACCACTGCCCTTCGTAGGAGAACTTCTTCTGCGTCAGCAGGCCGCGGATAATCGCAACCGTCTCTTTCGCGCGCGCCAGCGGCTTTTCGACCACGATGCCGTGGCCCCGCTGCATGAAGCCGATGCCACCTGCGCCCAGGCCGAAGGGGCCGAAGCGGCCGCCTGACAGGTCATGGATGCTGCGAGCGCTCATGGCCAGCAAGGTCGGGGTGCGCGAGTAGAAGTTGACGATCGCAGTGCCGAGGCTGATGGTCTTCGTTTCCCGCGCCAGCACGGCGAGCACCGCGAAGGCGTCTTTGCCCGACTCCTCTGTCGTGCAGAACGCGGAGTAGCCGAGCTGTTCCGCCTCCTGCACCCAGGCGATCAGCTCGTCCCAGGAGAGGTCGCCCGTGTGGCAAGTGAAGCCGAGTTTTCGCCCTGTCCAGCGGGTATCCAAAGTAGTTAACTAGTGTACTATATTTGGCGATGGCGCGGCGCAATCTCCACGCTCCCGTCCGGGCTTCATCCGCGCTTCAGCGCGAGTTTCCACAGATGGATCGCCGCGCGACCGAGGTCCTGATCAACCTCATCCGCACGGACAGCCTCGTCACCACCGCCCTGACCCGTCGCTTCCGCAGGCATGGGCTCTCGCTGTCGGGTTTCAACGTTCTCGTCATCCTGCGCCAGGCCCCTGACGGCCTTAACCCCCACGAGATCGCGGATCGGCTGCTCGTGACGCGTGCCGCGGTGACGGCGATCCTCGACGCTCTCGAGGCGAAGGGCCTCGTGCGCCGTGATCGCAGCGGCGCAGATGGGCGGATGTCACTGATCTCGATCACTGCTGCCGGCAAGAAGCTGCTGGACGGGCTGCTTCCGGAGCACTTCGCGGCCGAGCGCGCGATGGCGTCCGTGCTCGGCGCCAACGAGAAGGAGCTGCTTATCTCGCTGCTCGGCCGGCTGCAGCTGCACCTGGCGGCGCAGGACGAGGCCGTCACCATCGCGGAATGAGCAGGCTGGCGGGCGTCACACGGTTCCCGCCTGAGTTCGCGGCTCGCTACCGGGCGCGCGGCTACTGGGAGGACATCCCGCTCGGGCGCTTCTACACGGATGTGTTCGCCTCGCATGGCGACCGGGTGGCGATGGTCAGTGGCGGCGAGCGTGTCCCCTACTCCCTGCTCGGCGAGCGCGTCGACCACCTCGCGCGGCACCTCCTGGAAATGGGCGTCGTGCCACTCGACCGGTGGGTCGTGCAGCTGCCCAACATTCCGGAGTTCGTCTACCTGTATTTCGCGCTGGAGCGGTTAGGCGCGATCCCGATCATGGCCCTGCCGGGCCATCGGTGGAACGAGATCAACGCCTTCTTCGAGCTCTCGGGAGCGACCGGCTACGCCGTCGGCGAGATGCTCGGTGACTTCGACTCGCTCCCGCTGATCGCCCAGGTTCGCGACGCGCATCCGGGAGTGCACACCGTCCTGGGCGCCCTGACGATTCGGGAGCTGCTGCGCAGCAAGCCAGCGCTGGATTCTCGGCTCGTCGACACCGTCGAGGTCGACCCTGACGAGCCTTGCATCCTGCAGCTGTCGGGAGGCACGACCGGCGTGCCCAAGTTGATCCCGCGCACCAACAACGATTACGTGTACAACACCAAGGCCGCCGTCGCGGTGAACGACGTGCACGCCGATGACTGCATGCTGGTCGCGCTGCCGATCGCTCACAACTTTCCCCTCGCGTGTCCGGGCATCAGCGGCTTCTTCTGGAAAGGAGCGCGCGTGGTGCTCACGGAGTCGCCGCGCGCCGACGACGTCCTCCCGTTGATCGAGAGCGAGCGCATCACCCACCTCGAGCTCGTCCCGGCGCTGCTGATCCGCTACATCAACACGCCGGGCGTCACCGGGCGCGATCTGTCCTCCGTGCGCGTCATCAACACCGGCGGCCAGAAACTGCAGCCCGAGGTCAAGCGTCGGGCGGAGATCGTGTTCCCGAACGCCCGCGTGCAGGAGGTGTTCGGCATGGCCGAGGGCCTGCTGATGTTCGTGCGCCTCGACGACAGCGAGGAGGTGCGGTTCGAGACCGCCGGCCGGCCGGTTTGCGACGACGACGAGATCCTGATCGTCGACGAGGACCGTAACCCCGTGCCCGACGGCGAGGTCGGAGAGCTGCTGGTCCGCGGGCCGTACACGCTGCGCGGGTATTACAACGTGCCCGAGTACAACGCGCGCACGTTCACGCCGGACGGCTTCTACTGCTCCGGCGACCTGATGCGCAGGCACCCCTCCGGCAACTACATCGTCGAGGGGCGCAAGAAGGACCTGATCAACCGTGGCGGGGAGAAGATCAGCGCGGAGGAGATCGAGAACCTCATCCTCTCGCATCCTGCCGTGCTGAACGTGGCGTGCGTGCCGATGCCCGACCCCGTGCTCGGCGAGCGCATGTGTGCTTTCGTGATCCCCAAGCCAGGACGCACTTTGACCCTGTCCGAATTGGCCGGTTTTCTGACCGAGAAGGGGCTCGCCAAATTCAAGCTGCCCGAGCGGCTGGAGCTGACGGACGACCTGCCGCTCTCCAAGTTCGGCAAGGTGGCCAAGAACGTGCTGACCAAGCAGGTCGCGGAGAAGATCCAGGCGCCGACGATTTAGTCGATTGTCAGCAGCACCCTGCCGAAGTTCTTTTCCGCCTCGACGTAGCGGTGCGCCTCCGCGACGTCATCCAGCGGGAACGACCTGTCGATCCTGGTCTCGATCCCATCCTGCACCATGCGCCAGAAATCATCGAGCGACGCCTGTGTGTGGGTCCGGATCCCGATCACAGATTGGCTCTTCAAGTAGAGCGAACGCATGTCGAGGGGCACGGTCTCGGCGGCGAGCGCGCCGGAGCACACGATCACACCCAGGCGGTCGAGCACCGCGCACAACTTGGCAAACATCGACGTCGATGCTGTGTTGTCGATCGCAATCGCGACGCCACGACCGGTGGTGAGCTCTTTGACCTGGTCGACGAAGCCGTCGTCGTCGGTGTTCAGCACCGCGTCGAAACCGTGACCACGCAGGATCTCGCGCTTCCACTCTTTGCGCGAGCACGCGATGACGCGAGCGCCCAACGCTTGCGCCATGAGGGAGGTGACGAGTCCGAGACCCGACGCCGCCGCCGTCACGACCACCCAGTCACCTTTCCGGAGTCCGGCGACGTGGAACTGAGTGACCGCGACCGGGCCGCTCAAGGCCAGGGCCGCCGCCTGCTCGTAGCCAATCGATGGCGGGATGCGACGCACGATTTTGGCCGGCACCGACACGTACTCGGCGTACGACCCCTGGCGATGCACGCCGACCAGCTGCGCGTTCGGGCATGCGTCGTCGCGGCCCATCGAGCAGGCCGGGCAGTGCCCGCACGGGATGAACGGCACACCGGCAACCCTGTCGCCAGGTCTGAAGCCCTCACCGCCCTCGACCACCTCACCGGCGAAATCGGCGCCGAGTATGTGCGGGAACGTCAGCCGCGCAAACGGGTTGCGACCGGCGCGCGTGCCGATGTCGAGCAGCCCACCCACCCTCACCGCACGCACCCGGACGAGTACCTCGCCGGCAGCGGGCTGCGGCTTCGTCGCGTCCTCGATCCGCAAGACCTCAGGCGGTCCAAACTCGTGGATCACCGCGGCCTTCATGACAATTCGGCCACCACCGGGTTGGTGAGCCGGCCGAAGTCGGCGATCTCCATCTCGACGACGTCGCCCGGGCGCAGAAACTCGCCGCGCGGAAGGCCAACTCCATCCGGGGTGCCGGTGGCGATCACGTCGCCCGGCTCGAGTGTGAGAATCGAGCTGGCCGCGGCGATGAGCGCGGCCACGTCGTCGATCATGTCCGCGGTGTTGGCCTGCTGCTTGAGGTTTCCGTTCACCCACAGACGTAGGTCCAGTCGCTGCGGATCCGCGACCTGAAACGCGGGCCGGATGCCCGGACCGAGCGGCGTCGACCGGTCGGCGCCTTTCGACGCCAGCCAGTCCCACTGGAACGGCTCGCCAATCGGATGCTGCACGCGATGGGGTCCCCGCAGCGAGACGTCGTTGATGGCCGAGTACCCCGCGACGTAATCGAGCGCGTCGGCCTCGCTGACGTGGCGCGCGCGGCGGCCGATCACCACGGCGAGCTCGGCCTCCCAGTCGACCTTGGCAGCGGGGTCGGCGGGCACGACGATGGGTTCGCCTGGACCGATGAGGGCCGTGGTCGGCGGCTTGAGGAAGAAGTAAGGACGGGCGGCGGCGGCGCGGGTGACCTTCATCTCGCGCATGTGGGCGTTGTAGTTGGTGCCCGAGCAAAGCACCTTGCGCGGATAGCGAAGGGGCAGCTGGAGCGTGGCGTCTTTCACCTCCGGCACAGAGTCCGGTTCGAACTTCTTCAACTGCGGCTCCACGGCCGCCCAGCGTTCGATGAGCTCCAGCACTCCGCATGCGGCCATAGGAAGCTCGACCACCCGTTGACCGACGAGGGCGCCGGCGCGCTCCTCGCCGCTCTTCGTGCGGTAGGTCACAAGGCTCCACGGTTTCACTTCTTGGCTCCGACCCTCGTGGCCGGCAGCTTCGCGCCGGCGTCGAAGAACTCGTGACCGGGTATGCCAGGACCCCATAGGTTGGCGAACCGGTAGTCGGACATCTCCCACCTGCCCGGCCGGTAGTTGGCCTCGTCGTAGATCTTGATCAGGTCGGCGTAGTACTCGACCACGGTGCCCGCGGGATCGAGGTGGTATGTGAACAGGTTGCCTCCGGCGCCGTGACGACCGGGCCCCCAGAGGAACCGGCCGTTGTTCTTCTCCAGCACGTCGCCGAGCAGCCCGAGCTGGCCGATGTTCTCGACCTCCCAGGCGTAGTGGTGCAGCCCCTCGCCGCCCTTGGTGATGCCGATGCCGTGATGGTCGGCGTTGCAGCGCAGGAACAGCAGCGTTCCGTCGCCGACGTCGTCGGAGAGCCGGAAGCCGAGCACCTGCTCGATGAACTGCTGCGTCTCGCGAGGCCGCTCGGCCTTGAGCATCGGATGGCCGAACTTGCGTGGCTGTACGCCGCGGCCGGTATGTCGCGGTTGGTCCTGCGCGAGGCCGGTGTACACCTCGAACACATGGCCTTCGGGACCTTCGAAGCGGATCGACTGCTTCACCGCCGGCTCGCGCTGGTGGTCGATGGTCTTCACCCCGTGTTTGACGAGGCGATCGGTCAGCTCGCTCAGCGCATCCTCATCACGCGCCTGCAGCGAGATATGGTCGACCGCACCCTCGCGGGCCTCGATGTAGATGAGTGAGTGGTGTCCGCCGCCGTGGGTGAGATACGACGTCTTACCCTCGCGCGCCACCTCGCGCAAGCCCATGACGGTGGTCGCCCAGGCGACCGATGCATCCAGGTCGGGGACCTGCAGCGCCACGTGCCCGATCGCACTGATCATCACGCCCTCCTTGCCAGCTCGAGACTGAGGATGCGCTCCGCGTTCGAGTGAAACACCCTGTCCATCACCTCGGCGCTGTAGCCAAGCTTGGACCACCCCTCGAAGAGCCGCTTGTGCGTCAGGCTCGGGTAGTCGCTGCCGAACATGATCTTGTCCTTCAGGCGCCGCGGGATGTCGCGCCTCAGCGACTCGGGGAAGTACTCGGGACCCCAGCCTGACGTCTCCCAGAACACGTTGCCCTTGTGGAGACAGATCATCAGCACCTCGTCGGTCCACGGCCAGCCGGGGTGCGCGGCAATGATCTTGAGCTGAGGAAAGGCGGCGGCCAGGTCGTCCAGGGCCGGCATCGGCCGCGACATCTTCAGCCGCCGACCGAGACCGCCTGGGGTGCCCGCGCCCATGCCCGTGGTGCCGACGTCGATGAGCACCGGCACGCCAAGCTCGTTGATCTTCTCGAACAGCGGCCGGAGCCGCGGATCGTCGACCGAGAAACCGCCGCAGATGGGATGGAAGTGGAAGCCGATGAGACCGAGATCGCTGACGGCATGCTCCGCCTCCGTGATCGCGTCCTTGCCCTTCCAGGGATCCACCGACGCCCACGCATTGAGTACGACGTCGGGATGGCGGTCGCGAAGACCCGCGACGTAGTCGTTGCTGCACGGCGGGCAGCCCGTGACGGTTTCGGTGTCGAAGGCGACCATCAACACCTGCACGTCCGCCTTCCGCAGCTCGTCGATAACCTGCTGCTCGCTCAGCGGAGCCCACGGCCGGTGCCAGTAGGTGCGCAGCGCCTCCACGTAGGGATTGATGGCGCTGAACCACTCCGCCGTGTTCGGGTGGCAGTGGATGTCGATGCGGCGCATGGTTGTTAACTGCATACACTGTCCCGAATGCCCACGCCGCGTCGCCGCCGCTCCAGCGTCTCTCTCGACGCCGTCAAGCCGTATAGGCGCAACGGTTCACTCCATGAGCATCTGCGCCGGCTGATCCTCGACGGCGCGATACCGAACGGCGCCAGCGTCTCGCAGGTGGAGCTGGCGGAACGCCTCGGCGTGAGCCGCACGCCTCTGCGCGAGGCGATGAAGATGCTGCAGGCCGAGGGCATCGTCCAGGCCGACCACGGCCGGCGGACGCGCGTAACCGCGTTGGACGTCGGCGACATCGACACCGTGTACGGGACTCGTGTGCTGATGGAGGGCGCCGGCGTGCTGGTCATGGTGCCGCTGCTCGACCGCGCGAGGATCAATGAGCTGGCCGAGGCGGTGCAGGAGATGCGCAAGCACGCCTCCGACCCCAACACCGAGTTGTGGGCGCGTGCGCACCGGCGCTTCCACCGCACCCTCATCCCCGAGGCCGGCCGCGAGTTTGCGCGCACGCTCTCGATGTACTTCGACCGCGCCGAGCGCCTGCGCAGGATGTTCCAAACCGAGGAGATCGCAGGCGGCGTCCGCCTCCACGCGGAGCATGAGGCGATCCTTCGCGCCTGCAAGGCCAAGAACGCGAGCAAAGCGGCGGCGCTGGTGGCCCGCCACTCGGCGCGCGCCGCGCTCACGCTCATGGCGCAGATCTCACCGGAGCATGAGCCAACACTGGTGCGCACCGCCCTGCAGCTCTTCTCAGCCCTGGAATCGGCCTAAGCGCTCGTCACCTTGAGGTGGCGCCAGCTCCCCTTCGCACCCTGGCCGTGCACCGACGTGCTGCCGCTCGCGCCGGTCGGCTTGAGGGTGCAAACGATCAGCCCGAGCGTGACTGACTTGACCTCGACGGGAATGCCCTCGGTCTTATAGAAAGGCTTGCCGTCGACGGTCCACTCCGCTGTCCGCGCCTTCGGGTTGAGCGCGATCTCGCAGGACCTGAACTCGCCCGGCTTGTTGATGGAGACGAAAGGCGACTGGACCAGGTAGCTGAAGGAGCCACCCTCCGGCGTCACACCGGGGATCGGCAGCCGCTCGTACAGCGCGCCCACGCGCGTGGCGCTGAGCATCCAGTCGAAGATCATCCCGGTCGAGAAGTCGCCGACCACGAGGCCGATCCAGCCGTCGGTGATGTCGTCAGGGTTGCCGTTGTAGTTCTCGGCCGCGATTTCGGCTGAGATCTTCGCGCCCGACGCCGGCACCGGGATGGGCTGCGGCGTCACGAGCAGGTGCTTGGGATCGTCAAGCATGTGCACGCTGTCGTGCTTCAGCCGGAACGGGTTGACGGTGATTGTCATCGTCCCGCCGTGGGCCTCGACCTTCGCCTGCGGGTCGCCGTAGGACCACATACTTCCGTCCGGTGTGGGGAGCTGCAGCGGCACCCACTTGCTGGGATCGACCGCCCCGGCCGTGAACGTGTCGTATTCGAGAACCGTCATCGCTTCGCGCCCTCCTTGCTGGCGTCCCACTGGGGGAGCTGAATGATCTCCAGGCCGTGCTCGGTGGCCAGACGCTTGTACTTGTCGGTATCGAGGACCTGGCCCGGTGGCGGCAGCTCGAGGCGCGGGGCAGGCTGTCCCATCTCCTTGTGGAAGACCTCGAGTCCGGCCGGAATGGCGATCTGCAGCAGGTGGCACTCGGTCTCGAAGCGCAGCCTGTGCGGGATGTCTTTGGGCAGCCAGATGAAGCCGCCTGGCTCGATGCTGGTCGACTCGTCGCCGCACGTGCACGTGACCTTGCCCTTGAGCAGGTACCACCCCTCGTCCTCTTTATGGTGGACGTGCAGCGGCGTCTGCCCGGCCGGGGTCTTGAAGTCGAGCAGGCCGAGTGCGCCGCCGGTCTTGTCGCCGCTGGCCTTGATCGTCATCAGAATCTGCAGGTACCAGAGCGGCTCACCGCCTTCTGAATCCAGGGCGAAGAACTCGTTGGACATCTAATTCACCTCCTGCTTATCAGGCACGCCCGGCCGGCACCGCTGATCCGCCAAAGGCGGGCGCGAAGTCCATTGCGAACTGTCGGAACGAGCGGGCCTCCTGGCCGGTGACGTCCCTGAAGTGGCTGGTCACGAAATCGCCCCAGCCGTCGGAGTACACGCGGCCGTAGTCGACCACGTTTCCGACGAACCAGCGCGAGAGGCCGAAGCCGAGCATCGCCTGCTGCGCCGCCTCCGGCGGCAGGGCGACGTAATTGACGCTCTTGCCCAGGACCTGGCCGAGCGTTTCCGCGGCTTCGGCCATGGTGGTCACCGCGGGGCCGGTCGGGTTGTAGATCTTGCCCGCGTGCCGCTCCGGGCTCTCGATGATCTTGGCGCCGAACACGCCGACGTCGCGGCCGTCGATCATGCCGACGCGGCCTTGGCCCATGTTCATGTAGAGCATTCCGTCCGAGGCCACCGAGCCGGCCGAGCTGAGCAGGTTCTGCATGTAGTAATGCGGACGGAGGATCGTCCACGGGATGCCCGACGCTTTCACGGACTCCTCGACGAGGGCATGCAGGCGGCCATTTCGATTCGGAGCGTCATGGCCGGCCTTGATGGCCGAGTTCCGCACGATGTGGCCGACTTTCGCCTTGCGCGCGGCGGTGACCGCGTTCGATCCCATCGAGGGCTCGAGTGCCGAGGCAGGCGTCAGCAGCCACATGATGTCAACGCTCTCGAACGCCTCCGTGAGGGTGTCGGGCTCCTCCAGGTCCCCGGCCACTACCTCGACGCCGTCCTTCTCTAGGGCCTGGGCTTTGGGACTCGCCGGGTCGCGGACCAACGCCCGGAGCTTCAGGCCGGGCTTGCCTTTGAGCGCGCCCAGCAGGGCCGTGGAAACAGTGCCGGTTGCGCCTGTCACCAGGACGGTCTTCTCACCCATGCCCGTCATCTCCCCATGGTCCGATAGTTAACTTCTGTACTATTTCCAGTCTAACTGTATGCAGATAAATGTCAACCGGTGACAGCTGCCGGGTTGCGCAAGGCGGTCAGCTGCTCGATGTCGTAGCGCCGGCGCAGGTCGGCGACCGTGGCGGGATTCGGCCTGCCCTTCGCCTCGCGCAGCAGGGCGGCCAGCTCGTCGAGGTAGTCCTCGTGGCCTGAGGGCGCGGCCTGGAAGAGAACGCGCGCCGGTTCGCTGGTCGGGTTCGAGAACGCGTGCGGACAGCCGGGCGGGATGAAGAGCAGCGAGCCGGGCCCGCCGTGCAGGAATCGCTGCCCGCTCGACGACGACACCCACTCGTGCCAGTCGCCCTGTGTCCTCGCCTGCGGCTCGAACGCCATCAGGTCGAGCTCGCCCTCGAGCACGTAGAAGAGCTCCTGGCCGGCGCGATGGACGTGCGCCCCGACGTCGAACCCAGGCGGGACGACGACCTCGAACGTCGAGGCGACGGCCGGGTTGCCTCCGGGCACCTTGAGCGTGGCGTAAAGGCCGCCGCCGGCGATCACGCGGCCCGAGCCCGGAGGCATCATGATGCCGTCGGCCAATTAATGCATCTCCCAGCCACCGTCGACGTTGAAGGTGGCGCCGGTTATGTTCTGGGCGCGGTCGGAGGCGAGGAAGGCGACCATCTCGCCGAGATCGCGAGGCGTCTGGAAGCGGTGCAGCGGGATGCGGTTGCGGAAGTAGTCCCAGCCCTCCTCGACCGTCTGGCCCTGCATGGCCGAGAATTGCTCGACCACTCGCGAGTGCAACGCGGTCTCGACGATCCCGGGGCACACGTTGTTGGCCGTGATGCCATAAGGCGCGAGCTCGTGGGCGAGGCACTGGGTGACGCCGATGACCGCGAACTTCGAGGCGGCGTACGGGACGATCATGGCGAAGCCGGTCTGGCCGACGATCGAGGAGACGTTGATGATGCGGCCGGACTTCTGCTTGATGAGGTGCGGCACCACGGCGCGGGTGGTGAGGAAGACGCCGCGCAGGTTGATGTCGAGGACGCGGTCGAACTCCTCCTCGGTCAGGTCCTGGATGGGCGCGGGGTTCGGGCCCACGCCGGCGTTGTTGACGAGGACGTCGACGCGGCCGAACTTCTCGAGCGTCTTGTCGACGAGGTTTTTGGCCGAGTCAGCCTTGCGCACGTCGTGCTTGATACCGAGGTGGCCGTTGCCGAGCTTCTTGGCGCTCTCCTTGGCCTCGTCTTCGAGGATGTCCGCCAGCACGACGCAGGCCCCCTGATCGGCCACTGCCTCGGCGATGCCGAGCCCGATACCACGCGCTCCACCGGTGATGATGACGACACGGTTCTCGAGATCCCCCATAACTCTCCTCCTATTGCTTGTGTGGCGCGGCCGCTCCAATCGGGGCGATGGCCGCGTTGTTCGAGCGGAAGAAGTTGTCAGGGTCGTACTGGGCCTTGACTCGCGCCAGGCGGTCGTAGCGCTCTTGCCCGCCGTAGGCGTCGATGAGGCGGTCAGCCTCGTCGAAGTTGAGCATGTTGGCGTACACACCGGTCCCGAGCCACGGCTTGAGCGCATCGTGGGCGGCACGGATCTGGGCGATGTTGCTTTCGTCGAGCTGGGCGTCGTCCCAGTGCAGCGCGAAGTTGAGCCACCAGTTGTGGTGGCGGTTGGCAAAGGCGGTGGCGTCAGGGCTGACGCGGGCCATCGCGCCGCCGAGGCCGATGATCTCGATCTCGCCCGACATCTTCATCTCGCCCCACCTGCCGACGAGGATCTCGAGCGCTTTCTCGGGCAGCTCGTTGATGTGGGCTTCCTTGGTGTAGTAGCGGTTGCCGTTGGGGAACTCGGGGTCGAGCAGCTTCTGGACCCTCGCGCCGAAGGGCATCATAGTCATGGCCTTGGCGGCGGGATTGCCGACACCGATGAGGCGCTCGACGAGCTGTTCGCCCGCTTCCTCTTTGGAGTCGGCCAGGTACATGACGATCATCAGCAGCAGGCGCTTGCCGCGCAGCGGCTCGGGGACGAAGGGCAGGCCGGGCATCGACTGTTTGAGAGCTGCGTGCCAGCCGACGTGGTCAGGGAGCTCCGGATAGATCTGGGCGTACTCGGCGAGCGCCTTGACGGCGCCCTCGGGATGGTGGAGGGCGACGCCGATCCGCATCTCGGGCCCGAACTTGTGGGCCTGGAACTCGAACGCCGTGACGGCGCCGAAGTTGCCGCCGCCGCCGTGGAGAGCCCAGAAGAGATCTGGGTTCTGGGTCTCGCTGGCGGTGACGACCTCGCCTGAGGCAGTGACGAGCTTGAGGGAGAGGAAGTTGTCGCACGTGAGGGCGTGCTTGCGCGAGAACCAGCCGATGCCGCCGCCGAGCGCGAGGCCGCCGACGCCGGTCTCGGAGACGATGCCGGCAGGCACGATCATGCCGTGCTGGGCGGTCGCTGCGTCGACGTCACCCAGGAGGGACCCGCCTCCGACCGTTGCCGTGTTGTTGTCTACGTTGATCTGGACGCCGCGCATGTGGGTGAGGTCGATCGTGAGGCCGCCATCGGCGAGGGCCTTACCGGTGACGCCGTGCCCGCCGCACCGGACTGAAACCTGGAGGCCGTGCCGGCGGGCCAGGTTTACGGATGCGACCACGTCCTCGGTGGTCGCGCAGCGAGCGATGACGACGGGCTTCTTGTCGACCATCGCGTTCCACATGGTCCGGGCATCGTCGTAACCAGGCTCGCCGGCAACCAGGACCTCGCCCGATAAGAACCTGCCGAGCTCGCTTGCGAGGACTGAAGCCGACTTCTGATCGACGACCGTCTCAGACACCCCGTCACCTCAAAGTGGTTAAATAGTGAACTACTTGTCGAGTTTATCTGTATGCAGATAAAAGTCACTCTCATAAAGATTGACATTTCGGAGACGGTCCATACGCCGGGAGCTCACCAAGATTTGTACGGGGAGGGAGGTAACGAATGGCTGGTCGCGGGCCCGGGCCACAGCTCTGTCAGATGCGACCCGGTAGAAGACGCGTGGCCGTTTCCATGGAATATCTTCCAGCCCGGTCATCCGGCTTACGGTCGTTACGGAGTGACCTTTAAGGTTCACCTTGAGAGCTACCTGACTGATTCGACCTTCAGGTCGAACCCGAATTGTGAAATTACGAACAGCGGCCCATAGCGCCTCGTGTGTATTTGCTTTCAGCTTCTGGTTTAGGAGGGGCCCGAATGGGGGGTATATTTCATATGAGCCGCCGCCCCACGGCTAAGTCAACGGCCGAGTATCTGCGAGCCAAGTTGGAGTCACTGGGCTATCAGGCGGGTAGTAGCGATAGGTCAGTTCCAGCTGTGATCCTCTTTGGGCCTGAGCCGAGCTCTGGTGCGGAGGCGCGACTGCACGGCCTGCTGGAGGGTTTGTACTTCGCTGGTCGCTTGTCAGGCAGGGAGGCTTCAGAGTGGGCTGCCCGGTTTCGATCAGCACTCGCACGCGCGCAGCCGAATTCGGAATTCCCACCAACATCCATTGTTCTGGAACAGGGCGCCAGCGAGCCGCACAGCACAATTTCCAAACCGTGGCTGCCCGAGGCTAGGGTTGCCACGATCAAGCCCGACCTACCATCCGTGGCTTACACAACTGGACAGTTGGCGCTCAAGCAGATCGACGTATATCCGGAGGGCATTTTGTTGAGTTGGGATCTCAAACTCTCGAGCGGCTCCAAGGCTTCGCTGCGAGAGGCGTCAACGAAGTTTCAACATCTAGACCGCGACCGGTTCGCCCTTCATGCCGCTTATTCGCTTCTACCGCCACTGAGAGACCTGACGGCAGAGGATGGTGCTGGCAATCGCTACCCAGCGCTCGACATGGCGGCGTCCCTACAGAAGGATAGCCGCGTTTCGGCGACGATTAGAGTCACTCCCTTACCGCCGCTTCCGACGCAAATGTCGATCACATGGTCTGGACGCCACTTTTCCACCAAGGTTGCGATCTGAGACCGCATGCCCCAGTCGGCACAAATTGCACGGTCATCCTTCTTGGAGAAAGCCTCGCCGCCCTCGACGCGTGCTCACCGAGGCTTCGATGCCACCATCGGCGTCGCTTGACTGCAGCACTTTCTGTAGTAATCCCACGCAAGAATGGCTCTAACCTGGACGGACATGGCGTCTCGTGCCGGCGTTCGGAACTCAAATCGCTCGAAACACGCAGGGCTGGACAGGTTGTCGTGTAATTCGGGACCGTGAGGCCCCGGGTTCAAATCCCGGGCCCCCGACCAAATCTTGAATTCGGACCCGTCAGCTGGCGCTTTACAGCTTGCGGCTGGAGGTCACAGCCGTGTCACAGATTTCCAGACGTATGGCACAATGTATGGCGTGAAGCGAACCACCATCTACCTGCCCGAAGACCTCAAGAGCAGCCTCGCTAGAGCTGCTCAGGAAGAGGGACGGACCGAGGCAGACCTGATCCGCGAGGGAATCGAGCGCCTGCTCGAGATGCGGCATCCAGAACCCCGGATTCCACTGTTCACCAGCGGCAAACCTGATCTGGCGGAGAACGTCGACAGGCTCCTCAACGGCTTCGGCGAGGAGTGATTCTTCTCGACACCAGCGGGTTGCTGGCTGCCATCGACAGCAGCCAGAACCAGCACGCTGACGCGGCGGCTGCGCTGCACGAAGCCGGTGGGCCGCTACTCTTGTCACCCTTCGTCCTGGCTGAACTCGACTACATGCTCGCAACCAGGGTGAGCGCGAAGGCGCAGCGCGCGCTGCTTGACGAAGTTGCTAGAGGCGCCTACCACCTCGAACCTTTCACGGCAGGCGATGTGGCCTCAGCAAATCTGGTCATCAGACGCTATCGGGAGCTCGCAATAGGGCTCGCCGATGCCTCGATAGTCGTTCTTGCCGAACGCCACGGTGCTCTCGACGTCCTGACCCTCGATCGCCGGCATTTCCAGGCGCTGCGGGGCCCCGAAGGTCGACGCTTTCGGCTCTATCCAGCTCAGTGACCAACTGCGTCACGGCGGCGGGACCGTGCGTAGTTGGTTCCGAGAATCAAATGCTGCGGCGGTTACACGTCAGCTGGCCGTAACGCCTGTCGCGGCTGCGCGTTCCACTGCCGAGAGTCATGGATGCTCGCCTCGCGCTTCTCGTCTGTGCGATCGTGCTCGCGGCCTGCGGCTCGGTACCGTCGCAAACACACAGCGCGGCCGCATCGTCGTCACACACGATCCCAAGAGGCGAGGTGAGAGTGGCAAATCTCTTTACTCCCGGCGCCGGTTGGGTGTTGACTACGACGGGCGTCTTTACCACCTCGGACGCGGGCAAGAGCTGGGCCGACGTGACGCCGCCGACAGGACCCCAAATGCCGCTGGAGACCGCCTTCTTCCTCGACCAACAAGATGCTTGGGCCGTTGTTCGATCTCCGCAGGTGGACGACGCGCACGACTCGGTCCCCCTCGACATCTTCAGTTCGCAAGACGGCGGCCAGACCTGGACCAAGCATCACAACGACATACTGGCCACGCGCCTCGATACGCCCGGCCCTGTGTACCTAACCTTCAGTGACCACAAGCACGGCTGGCTGGTCGTCGATCTCGGATCGCACGCGGGATTCGTGTACTTCATCGCGTACCGGACCATTGACGGCGGAGTCACATGGTCCAAAGCCGCCTTCCCACAGAGCGCACCCGTCGTCTTCGTGAACGCAACCGACGGCTTCAGCGCTTACGCGGCTCTCGGGCCCCCGCAGACTGGAACCTTCGTGAGCCACGACGGCGGCGAATCGTGGTCGCGGCTGATCGTGCCGCTGGCCACCGGTAGCGCGGCAACGTACTTTTCAGCTACCGATCTTCAGCGACACAGCGAACGGGGTACTGGCCGGCTGGATTCCCGATCCCGCCAGTGGAGCGGCGGCGGGGGGAGTCTTCTACATGTCGAGCAACGGCGGAAGCTCTTGGACCTTCGCAGCCAACCTCGCCAACCCAGATCCGAACACAAGCGCGGGACCGGCTAGCAGTCTCGGGCCCGCATCGTGGATGGCCTCGTTCTACACCACCGGAGCCGCTACGCGGCTCGCGATTACCCGGGATGGCGGACGAACGTGGGCCTGGCTAACGACCTTTCTACCTGGCGCGTTGAGCCAGCCGATCAGCTGGTCGGGCTCGACTGGATGGGCGATCACGACCCAGACCGGTTGCCGCAGCTTCAAGACCGACTGCTACAGCAACACGGGTCTGTACGCGACGCCCGATGCAGGGAATACATGGACGCAACTGCTCGTTGGTCGGACCGGCGCTTAAGGCGAGAGCCTGACAGCGTAGATGGATCGTCGTCGATGCTTTCGTTGACGCCCGCGACGTAACTGACACGGCGCGCCGTGTCACAGATGTGTCACGCATTCGCGGAACCAGGAAGGCTTCGGCTCAAGGAGTCGTCGCAACACCTCTGAATTGACGGAGGTGTTGGATGCGTCCACCCGAGCGAGCGGTGCTCCGAGAGTTCTGGTTGTCGATTCGTCGCGGAGCCGCTACTGACGAAGCGGCGGCTGGACTCGGCTACACGAAAAGGACAGGAACGAGGTGGTTCAGGCAGGCTGGCGGCGTGGTGCCTGCTTACGTCACAGCACAACCTGGTCGTCGGAATCTGGCCTTTGAAGAGCGAGAAGAGATCTTTGCCGGCGTGGAGCGTGGAGACTCCATCCGACTGATTGCCAGAAGCCTGGGCCGGGCGCCCTCGACGGTGCAGCGCGAACTGCGGCTGAACATGCGGCATCAGCAATACCGACGTCGCTCCCGGCATGGCTTTCGAGCCACCAAGCCGTGGAACTACCGACCCTCCCTGGCGCAACTCCGGGCCGAGTTCATGGCGCGCCGACCGAAGCCGGCCAAGCTGGCGACCAAGCTCGAGCTGCGCGAGCTGGTGCAAGCCAAACTGAAGGAGAGACTCAGTCCTCAGCAGATCTCGGTTGAGCTCCGTCGCGAGTTCCCCGACAACCCGGAGATGTGGGTGTCACACGAGACCGTCTACCAGTCGATCTACGTTCAAGGCCGAGGCGCCCTACGCCGCGAGCTTGCGGTTCACTTACGCACTGGTCGAGGACTTCGCAAACCGCAACGCAGTGCCAATCAGCGGCGAGGACGGATTCCCGACATGGTCAACATCAGCCAACGGCCGGCTGAGGTCGAGGACCGGGCGATTCCGGGCCACTGGGAAGGCGATCTACTCATGGGCAAGAACAACAAGTCGGCCATCGGCACGTTGGTCGAGCGCTCGAGTCGCTACGTCATGCTCCTCCATCTGCCGAACGGTCACGGCCCGGCCCAGGTCGAGCGGGCCATCATCGCTGCGACACAGAAGCTGCCTGACTTCATCTGGAAGTCGCTGACCTGGGATCAGGGCAAGGAGATGAGCAACCACCTCCAGATCAAAGTCGCCACGGGGCTGCAGGTCTACTTCTGCGATCCGGCCAGCCCCTGGCAGCGAGGCTCGAACGAGAACACCAACGGGTTGCTTCGGCAGTACTTCCCTAAGGGAACCGACCTCAGCCAGCACGGACCCGACTATCTCGACTTCGTCGCCGCCCAGATGAACCGCCGACCGCGTGAGACGCTCGGCTGGACGCGGCCTGCTGAAGCCCTCGGTCGACTACTCTCGACAGCGTCCGAGTCGGCCGGTGTTGCGACGACCGAATGAATCCGCC
>Ga0137368_10001036_pt1 | contig 28844 bp, 28 predicted proteins | sample SagtaG_13_FD_104917 | JGI IMG/M metagenome (GOLD analysis project Ga0137368, IMG submission 104917) | Vadose zone soil microbial communities from Sagehorn Ranch, Mendocino, California, USA - Sage1_L_100_16 metaG | ecosystem: Environmental > Terrestrial > Soil > Vadose zone | place: USA...
ACGCGCTGCTCGTCTCGGACCAAGGGCTCCAGGAGCGCTCGGCGCACGAGGTCGTGGCGAACTCCGTAGCCGCCGCTCTGGTCGCGAGCCAGGAAGCCACGCCGATAAGCCTCGCCGAGCGCACTAGCGGCCGCCTCGGTATTCAGCCGGCTCGCCCGGGCAACCACGCCCAGCTCGCAGCGCCGACCGGCTACCGCTAGCGCTTCCAATACACGGCGCGCTTCGGGCGCCAGCCGATCGAGGCGCGCGATCACCAAGTCGCGCACGGTCGGCGGCAAAGTCAGCTCGGTGAGGTCACGGCGCAGCACGGTCCCATCTTCGTGGAAGATGCCGCCGCTTTCGATCAGCGCCTTGACAGTCTCTTCGGTGAAGAACGGGTTGCCCGAGGCGTAGCGGTGGATCGCGGCCGCGAAATCGCCTGACACGGGCCGTTCGAGGTCGAAGAACGCGCCAACCAGCTCGGCCGTGGCGCGCCGGTCGAGCGGCTGGAGATCGAGGCGGTCGGCCAGCCGGGCCCGCAACAGCTCGAGGCTCAGGTCGGGCAGGCGCGCCGTGTGGGTGCCGCCAGCCGATGGCGCATTCGCCTCGTCGCCGCGATACGTGCAGATCAGCAGCACGGGCCGGCCGTGGAGCCCGGCTGCAAGGTATCGGACCAGCTCCAAGGTTCCTCGGTCCGCCCACTGGAGATCTTCGAGCACGAGCAGCAGCGGTCGACGTTGGGCCAGCCGCCGCACGGCCCGCAGACACGCCTCGAGGTCGTACCGGCGGCGGTCTGGCGACGATATCGGCGGCGGCGAACCCGGGGACTGAGCTCGGCGAGCTCCGGCAACAGCCGGCTCATGCCGTATGCGTCCGGACCGAGCAGCTCGCGCGCCGCGGCGGGCGTCAGCTCGCGCAGATGCCCCCGCAGCGCGTCCACGAACGGACCTAGCTCGGTCTCTGGCAGGCACGGTGAGCCGGCTCCGTACAGACAGGCCGTGCTCTCGGAGGCGCGCCCGATGAGCTCCTGGCAGAGCCGGCTCTTGCCGACCCCGGCCTCGCCGACCAGCAGCACCACACTGCCCTGCGAGCCGCGCGCCGCCTCCAGCCGGTCCAGCAGGCAGGCCAGCTCAGCCGCGCGGCCGACCAGCGCTGGGGCTGGTATGCGCGCCCCGCCGCGCCGCGAGGGTACCATGGTGATGGTCGCCGCCACAGGCAAGCAGCTCCGTCCAGAACCCCCCAAACACGGTTGTACCGCCGTGAAGCCTCTCCAGGATAGCGCCGCGAGCTCAGTTTGTCACGTTCGCGCGGTCGCGCCCCCACCCCAACCCCTCCCCCAAAGTTCGGGGAGGGGCGAGGGGAGAGGGCCGTCTTGGAGTCTGGACTCTCGGCTGTCGACTTCGGACTGGCTCCCACCGCCCGCCAAGATGCTCAAAAACCCCTATTTGTGAAATCTTGAGCACCTTGAGCACCTTGAGCACCTTGACCACGCTTTGAACCTTGAACTTCGGACTCGGCGGCCGGACTTGCACGTCCCCGATCAGTTCGCTAAACTAGGCTCGGGTTAGCACTCTCGGTCAACGAGTGCTAAGCTATTCTGACTTGCAGGGACGGCAGTCCCGAGCTATCGAGGTCAACACAGCGGAAGGAGGAGGCATCAGTAATGGCCAAGGCAAAGATCGGTTTGCGGCCGCTTGGCGACCGCGTTGTGATCAAGCCGCTCGAGCGAGAAGATGTCACCAAGAGCGGACTCGTTCTGCCCGACACGGCCAAGGAGAAGCCGCAGCAGGGTGAGGTCCTGGCCGTCGGGCCCGGCCGGATCCTGGACAGCGGCGAGCGGATCAAGCTGGACCTGAAGGAGGGCGACCGCGTCCTCTTCGCCAAGTACGCCGGCACCGAGTTCAAGCATGAGGACAACGAGCTGCTCATCCTCAGCGAGAAGGACGTGCTGGCCCTGATGGTCAACGGCAAATAGAGAGCCATCGGCCGTCAGCCGTCAGCTGCCAGCAAGGACCTGCTGACGGGTCAAAGCTGATAGCTGAATGCTGAAAGCTGAAAGCTTCGGAGGAAGGAATGCCTGCTAAGCAGTTGAACTACAGCGAGGAGGCCCGCCGCGCCCTCAAGCGGGGCGTCGACGCGCTGGCCGACGCGGTCAAGATTACACTCGGCCCGCGGGGCCGCAACGTGGTGCTCGACAAGAAATTCGGTCCGCCCACGATCACCAACGACGGCGTGACGATCGCCAAGGAGATCGAGCTGGAGGACCCGTTCGAGAACATGGGCGCGCAGCTCCTGAAAGAGGCTGCCACCAAGACCAACGATATCGCCGGCGACGGGACCACCACGGCCACCGTGCTCGCCCAGGCGATCGTATCCGAGGGATTCCGCAACGTCACCAGCGGCGCCAACCCGCTCCAGCTCAAGCGTGGGGTCGAGAAGGGCGTCGAGGCGGTCGTCGACGAGCTGAAGAAGAACAGTAAGACCATCGGCACCAAGACAGAGATCGCTCAGGTGGCGGCGATCTCGGCCGCCGACGAGGAGATCGGCAGCCTGATCGCCGAGGTGATGGACAAGGTCGGCAAGGACGGCGTGATCACGGTCGAGGAGAGCAAGACCCTCAAGTTCGAGACCGAATACGTCGAGGGCATGCAGTTCGACCGCGGCTACATCTCGCCGTACTTCATCTCCGACCCGCAGCGGATGGAAGCCGTTCTCGACGAGCCATACATCCTGGTAACTGACAAGAAGATCAGCGCCATCAACGACATCCTGCCGGTCCTGGAGCGGTTCGTGCAGGTCAGCAAGAACCTGCTGATCATCGCCGAGGACGTCGAGGGCGAGGCGCTAGCGACGCTAGTCGTCAACAAGCTGCGCGGCATGCTCAACGTGCTTGGAGTGAAGGCACCCGGCTTCGGCGACCGCCGCAAGGCGATGCTGGAGGACATCGCCGTCCTGACTGGCGCGCAGGTGATCTCCGAGGAGGTCGGCCGTAAGCTCGATAGCGTCAACCTCCAGGACCTCGGCCGCGCCCGCCGGGTGGTCGCCAACAAGGACGAGACGACGATCGTCGAGGGCCGCGGCTCGGAAGAAGCGATCAAGGGCCGCATCGCCCAGATCAGGACTCAGATCGGCGAGACGACCTCCGACTTCGACCGCGAGAAGCTGCAGGAGCGGCTGGCGAAGCTTGCCGGTGGCGTGGCGGTGATCCGGGTCGGAGCCGCCACCGAGGTCGAGCTGAAGGAGAAGAAGCACCGCGTCGAGGACGCGCTTCAGGCCACTCGGGCGGCCGTCGAGGAGGGCATCGTCTCCGGCGGCGGGGTGGCGTTCGTCAACGCCCTGCCGGCGCTCGAAAAGCTCCTCAAGGGCTACTCGGGACCTAGTGACGAGAAGACGGGCGCCATGATCCTGAAGCGAGCGCTCGAGGAGCCACTGCGGCGGATCGCCGCCAACGCTGGCGTCGAGGGCTCGGTGATCGTGGAGGAGGTCAAAAAGCGTAAGCTCGGCGAAGGCTTCGATGCCGCCAAGGGCGACTACGCCAACATGGTCGACCGCGGCATCATCGATCCGCTCAAGGTGACGCGCTCCGCGCTAGAGAACGCCGCCTCGATCGCGACCATGATCATGACCACGGAGACTCTGGTCACCGAGATCCCCGAGAAGGAGAAAGCCGCCCCCCCGCCGATGCCGGAGTACTAGGATAGCGGGATGGGGGATCGGGGATAGGGGCCTTGCCCCGGGCCCTTGTCCATTGTGATCCTGAGCGCATCTTGTCATCCTGAGCGCAGCGAAGGATCCGTCTCCTCACTGAGGGCACGGATCCTTCGCTTCGCTCAGGATGACAATCCTCGCTCCCCCTTCCCTTCAGGGAAGGGGGCTGGGGGGTTAGGTTTTCTACACCGCTCCTTCGCGCTGCATGCGGCCGACGACTCGCTCGAAGCCGCTCACGGTCCGGTCGATGTCGGCCTCGGTGTGGGCGATCGAGGTAAAGCCACCGCTCCGCATCAGGTCGATCCCCTCCAGCAGCATCCCTTTGCGCAGCAGCGCCGCGGCGCCGCGGGCGCCCATGAGCACCCCCACGTCGCTGGTACGCACGGCCTCCTCGATGCCGGCCCCCAGCATGATCGTGAAGACCGACGTCTCGCCGTAGATAAGGCCCGGGATGCCCAGGCGGCGCAGGAGGTCGTTCAGGTCGCTGCGGAGTCGTTCGCCAAGGCGGTTGGCGTACTCGTGCGGCTTGCCCGTCGCCACGTGCTTCAGGCAGGCCACGCCCGCCGCGGCGCACAGCGGGTTGGCATTGAAGGTGCCCTGCTGGAGCACTCGCTGGTAGCGGTCACGCTTGGCGTCGCCCGAGAACTGCTGGATCTCCATCACCTCCGCCTTGCCGACCAGCGCGCCGCCCGGCAGCCCGCCCGCCACGATCTTGGCCAGCGTCGTCATGTCCGGCGTCACCCCGTAGTACTCCTGGGCGCCGCCCGGCGCGTAGCGAAAGCCAGTGATCACCTCGTCGAAGATGAGGACCATGCCGCGCTCGGCCGTCAGCGCGCGCAGCTGGCGCAGGAACTCCGGATTCGTCGGAACGGTGCCGTTGCTGCCGCCGGCCGGCTCCAGGATGACCGTCCCGACGTCGTCGTCGGCCTCGAGCAGCTCGCGAACGTGCTCGATGTCGTTCGGCCTGGCGGTCAGCATCGAGGCGCCGACCGCGTCCGGGATGCCGGCCGAGGTGGGTGTCTCGAAGGGCGGCTGATAGCCGATCATCCCGTAGTCGTGCCAGCCATGAAAGTGGCCCTGGAAGCGCAGGACCTTGTTCTTGCCGGTGAAGGCCCGCGCGTCACGCATGGCCAGCATCGTCGCCTCGGTGCCCGACATGGTGAAGCGGACCTTCTCGGCCGACGGGATCAGCTTGTGGACCAGTTCGGCCCACTCCACCTCGATCTCGTGGCAGGCGCCGTAATGGGTCCCGCGGCGGACCTGCTCGGCCACCGCTTCGCTGATGTCCGGGTGGCTGTGGCCCAGGATCAGCGCCCCGTGACCCATCCAGTAGTCGAGCAGCTCGTTGCCGTCGGCGTCCCACTTCCGGGCGCCCTCTGCTCGGTCGACGTACACGGGAAAGGGCGCGAAGGCGCGGGCGTCGTGGGTGATGCCGCCCGCGATCACCTCACGCGCACGCTGGTATAGCGCGCCCGAGCTGGCGAACTTCTGGCGGTACTCCTCGTCAAGGGTCAGCGTCTGCGTCTCGGTGATCGCCACCTCACACCTCTCATAACTCCGTTAGGATCCAGGGTCCGTCGTCGGTGACGGCGACGGTGTGCTCGAAGTGGGCCGACAGGCTGCCGTCGGCGGTGACGGCGGTCCAGCCGTCTTCCAGCATTTGAATGTCTGGCGAGCCCATATTCACCTGGGGCTCGATCGCGATGACCATGCCCGGCTTCAGGATGGGACCCTTGCCGGGCGGCCCGAAGTGGGCCACTTGCGGCGCCTCATGCATCGAGCGCCCAACGCCGTGGCCCACGAAGACTCTCACCACGGACAGGCCGTGCTTCTCCACGTGGCTCTGGATGGCGTGGCCGATGTCGGAGAGGCGATTGCCCGGCCGGGCCTGAGCGATGCCCGCCACCAGCGCCTCCTGGGTCACCCGCATCAGGCGCTCCTGCTGGCGATTGGGCTTGCAACCGACCACGGCCGTCATGGTGGTGTCGCCCACATACCCGTTGTAGCTCGCCGCCACGTCTAGCTTGACCAGGTCGCCCGCGTTGATCTTCAGCGGGCCCGGGATGCCGTGGACGACCTGGCTGTTGACCGAGATGCAGATGTGGCCCGGGAACCCGAAGTAACCCAGCGCGGTCGACTTGGCGCCCTGGCGGCGAAAGCTCTTGGCGGCCACCATGTCCAGCTCGCGGGTGGTCATCCCGGGTCGCATCGCCGCGATCACCTCGCGCACTGTTCTGGCCACAATTCGGCCCGCCTCGCGCATGATCTTCAGCTCGCGGGGAGACTTGAGCGTGATAGTATGGTCGGCGACGGGCTTCAGCTTCATGACGCTGGTGTAGGGGCTCCGACTCGTCGGAGCCCCAACCGACGACGGATCATACCAGTTTTTCGATGCCCTACCGGATCGGGCTAACTGGCAACATCGCCTGCGGCAAGAGCACGGTGGGGCAGGTGCTGGCCGCCCGCGGCGCCGAGTACGTCGACGCCGACAGCCTCGTCCACCGCCTGATGGTGGCCGGGACGCCCGAGACCGAGCGGATCGTGGCCCGCTTCGGACCCGCGGTCCGGGCTGCTGATGGAAGCATCGATCGCGCCGCGCTCGGCGCTGTCGTCTGGCGCGACCCGGCCGCGCTCGAGGACCTGGAGACGATCGTGCACCCGGGCGTTCGGGTGGAGATCCGGCGGCGTCTGGCCGAGTCGAGCGCGGCGGCCCTCGTGGTCGATGCGATCAAGCTGGTCGAGTCTGGCCTGCACCACGAGCTGGACGCCCTGTGGGTCGTGACGTGCATCCCCGAGCAGCAGTTCCGCCGCCTGATGGAAGCGCGCGGGCTGAGCGAGCAGCAGGCTCGGGAGCGGATCGCCATGCAGCCGCCCCAGGAGGAGAAAGTCCGCCACGCAACGGTTGTCATCGACAACTCCGGCAGCCTGGCCGAGACGGAGCGCCAGGTGGACGAGGCCTGGCGGCGAGCAGTGAGCAGTGAGCAGTAGTGAGTAGTGAGTAGTGAGCAGCGAGGCCAGCTTGCCACCCCCGCGTACCGCCACTGTCTAGTACTGCCTACTGCCTACCGCCTACTGCCTACTTGGTATACTCGCCGACATGACAGGCGCGTCTGGCTCGGCGCACGTCGAGCCGTACGACGGCTTCCTGCTGATCGAGCTGGCCGGCGAGCCGTACGAGCGCGGCCATCAGCATGGTCTGGCGCTGCGGACGCAGATCCAGATGTTTCGCGATCGCCTGTACCGCGACATCCTGTTCAAGCGCGGGAGGGCGGTGGGTGTCACGTTGGCGGCGCTGCTGTTCGGGATCGTCTCGCGCATGCACCCCCACGTCCCGCGCGAGCTTCGGGAGGAGATGCGCGGCCTGGCCGACGGAGCCGGCGTCAGCTATCGGGACGTCCTGCTCTACAACGCCTTCGACGACGTGCTCCACGTCCTGGCGCTTCTGAACCCTGCCCTGGCGCCGCTCATGAACCACCGCTTCATCGCGCCCCTGATCGGGCGGCTGGCGTGCTCCAGTTTCGTGTTGGCCGGCCCGCGAAGTAACACTGGCCGCCCGATCCACGCCCGCAACCTGGATTACTTCCTGTGCGACGGGTTCATCGATCCGGACGGCGTGGTGCCCCAGATCCTGCGCGAGAACGTTGTTGTCTTCCTGGTCCGTCCCTCCCACGGGCGGCCGTTCGTCTCGGTCGGCTGGCCCGGCTGGATTGGCGCGGTCACGGCGATGAACGCGGACGGTCTCTCGCTGGCCTGCCTGACCTCGCCGGTCTCGCGCGAGACGCCAAACGGCATCCCGCTGCCGCTGCTCTATCGGCTGATTGCCCAGCACGCTGGCTCGCTCGAGGAGGCCGAGTGGCTGCTTCGTGGCGCTCGGCGGACGATCGGCAACAACCTGACCATGGCATCTGGCCCCTCCGGCGACGCCAGGTTGTTCGAGTTCACCATGGACCGCCTGGCAGTGATCCACCCTTCTGACGGGTTGGTCCGCGCCACCAACCATTTTCAGCACCCGCTCACGGTCGAGCTGCAGGTCGGCTGGGTTGTCCCGAACTCGGAGTACCGCCTGGCGCGGCTGGACGAGCTGCTCGGCCCGCGCGCCTACGGGGTGGCGGATGCCCAGGCGGCGCTGACGGACACCTGCTCGGTGGAGGGCGCCGAGACGGAGTGGGACTGCCTCCAAAACCCCGGCACGATCTACAGCACCATCGCCGACCCCGCCCGGCTCAGGCTCTGGGTGCGCGCCAACGACCGCGCCGACCGCCCCTTTGTCCAGCTAGACCTGGCCGCGCGGCTGGGGGTGCGCGAGGGCGTCGCGGCCGCGTAGGAACGCGAGCCAACGAACCGGCTCGGCCTGGACGACTACCGGACCGAGGGCAACGTGCTGGAGGTGCGCCTGGACGCCCAGCCGCCCTACCTCTTGATCGCCAATCGCGATGGGCTGGTGGTCGTGCGGCTCCTGTCTGGGGCGGGCTGCCCGGCGATCCAGGCGGGCGACTACGTCCAGGTCGATGGGGTCAAGCAGGACGAAGGGCTGTTCGACGCCGAGAACGTGACCGTGGACCGGCGCGGCCGCTAGCCCCGATGCCAGCCGGCCCGGCCCCCGGAGTGGGCCATGCTATCCTTATCCTACTCGCGAGTACCAGAGGGGCGCGCGTTGGGCCAGGCCATCCTGCACATCCACACCACGTACAGCGATGGATTGGCGACCGTGGACGAGATCCTCGACGAGGTCGAGCGGAACAGCGAGGTCGACGTCGTCGGCTTCACCGATCACGATGACGTCCGTGCTTACCGCCGAGCGCTGCGCTGGAAGGCGGCCCACCCGAACAGCCGCGTCCAGCCACTGTGGGGGGTCGAGCTGACCGTCTGGGGCTTCAAGCATCTGCTGATCTACCAGTTCAAGCCTCCTTTCCCGAGAACGTCGTTTCCCAAATTCCTGCCGTTAGACAAGGCGGTCCGCGCCGCCAAGGCGGCCGGCGGGGTGGTCATCGTCCCGCACGTCGACGTCTTCTGGATCGGCATGGGACGCCACCGCCTGGCAAGGGTGGCCCGCAAGCACGGCATCGATGGGATCGAGCTGCTCACGCCATTCCAGGGCTCGGAGCGCTCAGTGGGCAACCTCACGAAGATGAACGACCAGCATGGCCTGCTGGCGGTGGGCGGCAGCGATGCCCACCATATCGAGGACCTGTACCGCGTAATCGTGGAGTTTCCGGGTCGGACGACTGAGGACCTCGGCCGCGCCTTCGGCCAGCAGACCGTTCGCCCGCGCTGGGGCCCGAGCGCCCGGCCGGTCCCGCTGGGCCGCCGCCTCCGCCAGCAGACTCGGGCGCTCGTGCAGCATCCGTACGAGCAGCTCCAGACCTGGGCGAGACGATGTGCTGAACGTTCAACGTTCAACGTTCAACGTTGACACACAGCGTCGCACGTCGAGGGTCAAACCGGCGAACCTCGGCGCGCTGGCCGAACGTTGAACGTTGAGCGCGGAACGTTGAACGCGTCTTAGCCCAGCGCCCGCTTGATCGCCTCGGCGGCCGGGCGGCTTACGCCGGGCACCGCCACCAGCTCCTCGATGGATGCCTCGGCGAGCGCCTTGAGTGAGCCAAACTTGCGCAGCAATGCGCGCCTGCGGGTCGGGCCGACGCCGGGCACCTCCTCCAGCTGTGAGCGTAGGCCGCTCTTGGTGCGCAGCCTGCGGTGGTAGGTGATGGCAAAGCGGTGGGCCTCGTCGCGTATTCGCTGCACCAGGTAGAGCGCTTGAGAGGTACGCGGCAGCAAGACGGGCTCCGCGCGATCTTTGAGGAAGATCTCCTCGTGCTGCTTGGCCAGCCCGACGATCGGGATCTCAGACAGCTCCAGCTCGTCCATGACCTCGACCCCTGCCGAAAGCTGGCCCTTGCCGCCGTCGATGATGACCAGGTCGGGGATGGCAGCCCACGCAACGTCCTCAGCCTGCTCGCCGTCCTCGGGAGCCTTCGACCGCGTACCCCCCCTCTCCCACGCTTGGGAGAGGAGGGCAGGGGGGTGAGGGCCGAGCGCGCGCTTGAACCGTCGTCCTAGCACCTCCTGCATGCTGGCGAAGTCGTTGGCGCCCTCGACTGTCTTGATCTTGAAGCGCTTGTAGTCCGACCGCTTCGGCTTGCCGTCCTCGAAGACCACCATGCTGGCAACGGAGCTGGTGCCCTGGATGTTGGAGATGTCGTAGCACTCGATCCGGCGCGGCAGATTGGGCAGGCCCAGCTCTTCCTGGAGCTCCAGCGCCGCCTCGCTCGTCCGAGCCGAGTCGGCCAGCCACTCGGCCTTCTGCAGCTCCAACGTCTCACGCGCGTTCGCCGCCGCTAGATCCACCATCCGCCGCCTCTCGCCCCGCTTCGGCACGATCAGCTCCACTCGCTGGCCTTTGACCTGCCTGATCCATTCCCGAATGCTCTCCGCCTCGTCCACATCGTCGGGCAGGACCAGCTCTTGCGGCAGCTCAGACGCCTGGCTGTAGAACTGCTTGACGAAGCTCGTCAGCACGGCGCGGTCGGTCTCGCCCTCGGCGTCCTGCATCAAGAACGGGTCGCGCCGAGCGAGACGACCACCGCGGATGAAGAAGACCTGCAGGCAGGCGTGGCCACCCTCGCGGGCCAGGCCGATGATATCCTGGTTGACCAGCGTGCTGTACGCGACGCGCTCCCCTTCGATCACCTTCTGCGCGGCCCGAAGTCGGTCTCTCAGGTCGGCCGCCCGCTCGAACTGCAGGTTCTCGGCCGCCGCCTGCATCTCGCGCTTGAGGTCCTGGAGGACCGTCCGGTTCTTGCCATCCAGAAAGCGGATCATGTCGTCGACGATCGCGCGATAGCCGGCATTGTCGATGGCGCCGATGCAGGGCGCCGGGCAGCGTCTGATGTGGTAATAGAGGCAAGCCCGCGGGTCGGTGCCGGTGATCGTGCGATTGCAGAGGATGTGCGGAAAGAGGCGGCTCAGAGTATCTAGGGTCTGGCGGACCGACGTGGCGTGGGGGAAGGGGCCGAAATAGCGGGCCCCGTCACGCTCCATACGGCGGCTGACTCGCGCCACCGGCCATGGGTTCTGGACGTCGATTCGAATGTACGGGTAATGCTTGTCGTCGCGCAGCTTGGTGTTGTACTTCGGTTGCTCCTTGCGGACGAGGTCGTTCTCCCAGATCAGGGCCTGGATCGGCGATTCGGTCAGGATGTACTCGACCGTGTGGGCCTGAGCCACGACCCGGTGGATCTTGGGACTCACCGGCTCGCCGGCCTGGAAGTACGAGCGGACCCGGTCGCGAAGCGACTCGGCCTTACCGACGTACAGAAGCTTGCCGCGAGCGTCCTTGAACAGGTAGACGCCGGCCCGGTCCGGCAAGTTCTTGAGCGATTCGGCAAGCGGGCTGTCAGCCATACGAGCCATCAGCTATCAGCCATCAGCAGTCAGCATGCGAGCAATCCGCCGTCAGCTATCAGTGATCCAACATAATTGTACGCTCGATGCAAGACTCCCGCTCCCAGCTGACTGCTGATTGCTGATGGCTGGCAGCTGACCGCTTCGTCATGCGACTAGCCGACCTCCTACGGGAAATGCCCGGCGCGACCCTGCTCCAGGGTGATCCCGCCCTCGATGTCACGGGCGTGAGCCACGATTCGCGCACGGTGCGTCCGGGCGAGCTTTTCGTGGCGGTGCCCGGGCTTCGCCATAACGGGCGGCGTTTCCTGCCCGAGGCGTTCCGGCGCGGCGCCGTCGGGGCGGTCACAGAAGCTCCCGCCGAAGCGGACGCCGGCCGCGCCACTGTTCTGGTCCCCTCGGCCCGCGCCGCGCTGGCGGAACTGGCGGCCGTGCTGTGCGGTCACCCATCGCGCCACCTGCGGCTGGTCGGGATCACTGGCACTGATGGCAAGACCACAACGGCTCAGATGCTCGGCGCCATCCTGGAGCGCAGCGGCCTGCGAATTGGCTGGCTGACGACCGTGGATCTGAAGGTTGGCGCCCTGAGACGGCCGAACGACCTGCGTCACACCACTCCCGAGGCCGACCGCGTCCAGGGCTTGCTGGCCGAGATGGTCGATGCCGGCGTCGACTGCGTCGTGCTCGAGGTAAGCTCGCACGCCCTCGCGCTCGAGCGGGTTCGTCGCTGCGAGTTCGACGCCGCGGTCTTCACCAACCTCAGCCCAGAGCACCTCAATTTCCACGGCACGTTGGACGCCTACCTGGCGGCTAAGGCGCGTCTCTTCGAGATGCTTGGCGAGCCGTCGGCCAAGCGATGGCCACGCTTCGGGGTGGTCAACGCGGACGACCCGGCCGCGCCGAGGATCGTTGAGCGCTGCCCCGCAGGGGTGGTCAGGTTTGGGCTCGACTCGCAGGCCGACGTCACGGCACGCGACGTGCGGCTCGATGGCCGCGGCTCGTCGTTCAAGTTGATGACTCCCAGCGGCGAGGCGGCTGTGGCCACCTCGCTGCTCGGCCGCTTCAACGTGGCCAATTGGCTGGCGGCAGCCGCCACCGCAGTGGAGATGGGCGCCACGCCCGCCCAGGTCGCCCAGGCGGCCGCCGAGCTCGGGCCGGTCGACGGCCGGATGGAGCGCCTCGAGCGTGGCCAACCGTTTCTGGTGGTGGTCGACTTCTCGCACACCCCGCAGGCGCTCGAGAATGCCCTGAGAACGCTCCGTCCCCACACGCCAGGCCGGCTGATGGTCGTCTTTGGCCACGCCGGGGAGCGCGACCCGGCCAATCGTCCGGCCATGGGAGCGGTCGCGGCGGAGCTGGCTGACTTCTTCGTGCTCAGCTCGGATGATCCGCTCCACGAGGACCCCCACCAGATCGCCGCGCAGATCGCGGCAGGAGCGGAGGCGCGTAACAGGCGGCAGGGCCAGGACTACCTGATCGAGGTCGATCGGGCGGCCGCGATCCGAACGCTCCTAAGAAGGGCCCGGAGGGGCGATACTGTCCTTCTGGCCGGCAAAGGACACGAGCAGCGGATGCTGGTAGGCGACGATCGCCTGCCCTGGAACGACCGTCAGGAGGCCGAGCAAGCGCTGGCGGAGCTCGGATACCCGTAACCGGACCCCTCCTGTGTTACACTCGAAAGGCGCCCTTCTGGTGGGGGAACGGGAAGGGGACGGGGTGGTGGGTGTGTTCTTCCTCCGCAAGCCGAAGCGAAGGCCCGCTGAGTCAACCGCCCTGCTGCCGGAGGCGGACTTCCAGGCCGAGCAGGGGCGTGGGTACCCTCCGCTCGCCGTCGCGCCCCGCATCGAGTACCTGCCGGACGGTCTGCCCGGCGAGCCCGATCTGTACGCGATTCTAGGCGTGGATCCGCTCTCCTCCGACGAGGTGATTCGGTACGCCTACCGCCGGAGAGCGGCGCGGCTGCACGAGCGGCGCTGGCGGCCTGCCCAGGCGGTCCGACAACTGGCCGAGCTAAACGCCGCGTATGAGATCCTCGGGAAGCCCGATCGTCGGGCCGACTACGATACTCGGCGCGTCCGCCGAGCCGCGCTGGAACAGGCGCTGGACGGCGGCGAGTCGGCCGATGACCTGCTAGCCTACGGCCGCGTTCTGCCCTCCGGCCAGCGGCGCGAGGGTCCGCGTCTGCGGATCGGCGCGGCCGGGGGACTCGTCGAGGTCGTGGTGATCTTGATGGTGATCGGGCTGGCGCTCTACGCGGCGCTGAGCGTGCTATCGGCAGGCTCGTTGATCGACCTTTCCAAAGTGGTCGAGCTGAGTGAGAACTTCGGGCTCACGTCCAGACGGCGGGTGGCCACCACGCCGTCGGCTACCGCCGCGCCGGTCCTTACGGCGGTCCCGAGTCAGAACGCGCCGAGCGCCACACTCGTCCCGACCCCGGCCGCCGCCTCGGGACCATCGGCCGCAGCGGCCCCCAAGCCCTCCGCCACCGGCTTCGCCGGCAGCCTCGCCCAGGTCAGCAATCCGGCGCCGCCACGCCGTTCGGAGGTCTCCGTTATCGTCCAGGTCCTGCGCGATGGGCTGCCGGTGCCCGGAGCCCAGGTGTTCGCGGTTGTCCACTTCAAGACGCTCGACGAGCGCTGGCCGGCCGGCGCCGGCACTCAGAGCACCGACGCGAACGGAAGCGCGACGATCTCGTTCAACATAGGCGACGCGACGCCAGGCTTCGCGGTGAACGTTGACCTTATTGCGCTGGTCGAGGGCGAACAGCTCCAGCTCCAGACGTCGTTCACGCCAAGATGAGCGGTTCGAACCCCTCTCCCTGGCCCTCCCCGGCACGGAGAGGGGAGGCGATCCCGCTCTCCGGGTCGAGGAGTGGGGCAGGGGGAGGGGTTAACGGGACGTCATGCTGACGGTTCGGGCTCCGGCCACCAGCGCGAACCTGGGGTCGGGCTTCGACTGCTTGAGTCTTGCGCTCGACCTGGTCAACGTCGTGCACCTCGAGCCGACCCCCAATCTCGAAGTCAGCGTGGTCGGTGAAGGGGAGGCGGAGCTGCCGACCGACGAGTCGAACGAAGTGTACCGGGCCCTGGCGCGCGTGTTCGAGCTGCGCGGTGAGCGGACGCCGCCTCTTCGTCTGCGCTGTGAAAATCGGATCCCGCCGGCTCGTGGCCTCGGAAGCAGTAGCGCCGCTCGCGCCAGCGGCCTCCTCCTCGGCAATCGACTGCTTGGCGATCCGCTCAGTCGCGATGAGCTGCTGGAGATCGGGGCCCAGCTGGAGGGGCATCCCGACAACATCGCGGCCTGTCTGCTCGGCGGTGTCCAGGTCTGTGTGGCGGCCGAGGGCAGGATTCGGTATTGCGGCATCGCCGTCGCGGCGCCGCTGGCGGCCGTCCTGTACGTGCCGAACTTTCCGATGGACACTCAGCGTGCGCGCCAATTGCTGCCGGCGGAAGTTCCGCTGGGCGACGCCGTCTACAACATCGGGCGTGCAGCGATGCTCGTGGCGTCGCTGTGCGCCGGCCGTATGGACCTACTACGAACGGCCACCGAGGACGCGCTGCACCAGCTTCCGCGCGCGCGACAGTTTCCGGCCATGCCAAGGTTCTTCAAAGCCGCGTTGCAGGCCGGCGCGTATGGGGCCTTCCTTTCGGGAGCTGGCTCGTCGATTCTCGCGCTCGTCGACCCGGGTCAGGGAGAGGCCGTGGCGGCGGCGTTCGAGAAGACTGCCGTGGCCGAGCGGATCGGCGGACGAGTGATGCGCTCGGGAATCGCCGAGCAGGGAGCGACCGTAAGTGGCGACTGACTCGCGACCCCTCGCTCCGCTCGAGGCCAAGCTCGTGGTCCAGAAGTACGGCGGGACGTCGGTTGGCGACGCCGCGCGGATTCGACGCGCCGCTCGAACGGTAGCTTCGACGCTAGAGGCTGGGCATGGCGTCGTGGTCGTGGTCTCGGCGATGGGGGACACCACTGACCAGCTCATCGCGCTCGCCCGCCAGGTCGCCCGCGACCCTGGCGAGCGCGAGCTTGACCACCTGCTGTCGACCGGCGAGCAGGTCTCCGCCAGCCTGATGGCGATGGCGCTGGCCGATCTCGGCCATGCGGCCGTGTCGCTGACAGCGGGCCAGGCCGGCATCCGGACCAACCGCCTGTTCACACGCGCGCGGATCACCGACGTCCGGCCCGACCGGATCCGTCGCGAGCTAGCGGCCGGGCGGGTCCCCATTGTGGCCGGCTTCCAGGGTGTCACCGAAGACGAGGACGTGACCACGCTCGGCCGTGGAGGCTCGGACACGACCGCCGTCGCGCTGGCGGCGGCGCTCGGGGCCGAACGATGTGAGATCCATACCGATGTCGAGGGCATCTACTCGGCCGACCCGCGACTGGTGCCGGCGGCCCACAAGCTGGACGAGATCTCGTATGAGGAGATGTTAGAATTCGCTCAGCTCGGGGCGCGTGTGATGCATCCTCGCGCGGTCGAGCTGGGCGAGCTGCACGGCGTGCCGATCCTGGTGCGCTCGAGCTTCTCCGACGCGCCAGGCACCCTGATCCATCGGGTCGAGCAGGTGGAAGTCCGCAAGCACGTGCGCGGCGTCGCGCACGATGTCGACGTCGCCAAGATCACGATCGTGGGGGTCCCCGACCGCCCGGGCCTGGCCTACGCGATCTTCTCGCCGCTTGCCGACGCCGCCATCAGCGTCGACACCATCGTGCAGAACGCCGGTCTCGACGGCAAGACCGATCTATCGTTCACCGTGTCCCGAGCCGATCGAGTCCAGGCGTTGGAGCTGGTCCAGAAGCTCGTCCCGACGATCGGCGCGGCTGGACTGGACCACGCCGCCGATCTCGCCAAAGTCTCAGTGATCGGGACCGGAATGCAGAGCGCCCCGGGCTACGCGGCCAAGATGTTCGGTGCCCTGGCAAAGGCGAACGTCAATATCGAGATGATCACCACCTCTGACATCCGCATCACCTGCATCATCGACGATTGCCAGGTGGAGACCGCGCTCAAAGCGCTCCACACCGCCTTCGAACTAGACCAGTAGGGGCACGGCATGCCGTGCCCCTACGAGGCGGGGGGGTCCAGCCTCAGTCCCAGGATGCTAGCCAGCTCGCAGAGCTCGGCTTGAGCCGGGCCGACCGGCTGGCCTCGGTCGCGGGCGCCGAGGATCGCGTCGGCCAGATTCCGCAGCGCGGTGATCGCGGCCGGTGTGTCCAGGTCGTCGTCCAGCGCCGACAGAAAACGGGCTCGGTGCTCGGCTGCTACCAGGGGCGCAGTCGCCGAGCCGGCGGCTGGCCCGGCCGCTAGAGTCGCGGCGTAACGCAGACGCTCGACCTGGCGCTCGGCCGCGGCCAGAGCGGCCTCGTCATACTCGAGCACGCCCCGGTAGTGGACGCTTAGCAGATACAGGCGCACAGCCTCAGCGCTGTGGCGGGTGAGCAGCGACTCGACGAAGACCATGTTACCTAGCGACTTGCTCATCTTCTGGCCGTCCATCCGCAGCATCCCGACGTGCATCCAGAACCGAACGAACGGCCGCCGTCCGCTCCAGCTCTCGGATTGGGCGATCTCACACTCGTGGTGCGGATACACCAGGTCGCTGCCCCCGCCGTGGATGTCGAGCGCTTCGCCCAGGTAACGAATGGACATCGCCGAGCATTCTATGTGCCAACCCGGCCGCCCGGGTCCCCACGGGCTCGGCCAGCTCGGCTCGCCAGGCCCTGCGGCCTGCCACAATAAGAAGTCGAGCGGCTGTTCCTTACGCGGATCGTCTGCCGAGTCGCCGGCCTCGGCCAGCCGGTCTGCCATCTGGTCGGGGCCGAGGCGGCTCAGCTTGCCGAACTCTGGATCAGAGGCCACCCGAAAGTACACGTTGCCCTGCGCCTGATACGCGTGGCCGCGTTCGATGAGTGTCTGGATCATGTCGACCATCGTCGGGATCTCTTCCGTCGCCCGTGGGTACCGCTCGGGTCGCTCGACGCCGAGCGCGTCGAGCGAGCGCTGGTGGACCTCCACGTAGCGGTTGCCCAGCTCATCCCACCGCTCGCCGAGCTCCCTCGCGCGCCGAAGGATATCGTTGTCGATGTCCGTGATGTTCTGGATGTAACGGACGCGGTGGCCCAGGAAGTGGAGGTATCGGCTCAAGACGTCGAACACGACGTAACAAAACGCGTGGCCGAGGTGCGTCGTGTCATACGGCGTCACCCCGCAGACGTACATTCGAACCTCGTCGCCGGTCGGCCGAAACGGCTCGGCCATCCGGCTCAATGTGTTGTACAGCCGAAGCGCCACCCGCTCACCCCTTGTCCAGACTGGCCGCTCGGTCATTGTATGCGCTCAATGGAGCCGTGTGGCCGTTTGGGCCCCCAGCGGGAGGCATGCTACCGTTCTCTCAGGCGATGGCATCGGTTGTCCGCCGGGTCGGGCCAACGGCTCGACCGACGGGCGCTCACACTCCAGGAGGACGCTATGAAGAAAGAATCGATCAGCCGGGCCAAGGGATCAGCCGCACCCGAGCTTGGGCCGCCACGCCCGGCGTTCGGAATGGTTCGAGACCAGGGCCGACGCATCGAGGTCACCTTCTCACTCAAAAATGGCGGCATGCTGAGCGCCGTCGACCACCTGGACCAGGACTTGACCGCCGAACTGCTCCAGTCCTACGCCGATCAGCTGGCGAAAGATGTCGCGGCCAGCGCCACCCGCACGTTCACCGACGCCTGGGCGGCGAGCGGCCAGCGCGCTTGGATCAACCTGGGCGAGGTGGTGGCCTTCTCAGCCCGCCCAGCCAAGTGAGTCCTCAGTCCTGGTGTGAGCATGGATGCGGACGTCATCATAGTCGGGGGCGCGGTAGCTGGCGCCGCGCTCGCCAACGCGCTTGGGAGTCGCGGGGTCGAGACGCTGTTGCTGGAGAAGGTCAGCCGCGAGGTGCACAGCACACGTGGCGATCTACTCCACCCGCCCACCCTTCGAATTCTGGACCGGTGGGGCGTTCTGGGCGCGCTTCACGCGGATGGCGCCCTGCCGATCACCGAGCTGGGCGTTACCCACGCCCGGCGCGGGCCGATCGCTCGCTTTCGCCTGCCGGCGGCCGACGACGGGCCCGCCGGGCGGACGGTCGCCGTACCACACGATCGGATCGAGGCCGTTCTGTTCGCCTGCGCCAGCCGATGGGCTAGCGTGCGTTGCGAGCGAGGCGTGGTGACGGCACTCGAGACGGATGCCGATGGGCGAGCGTCGGGAGTCCGCTTTCGACCGCACGGCGTGACCCGCAACGTGCTCCACCGTGGGCGCGTCGTGGTCGGCTGCGACGGCTCGCAGTCCTTGGTCCGACGCTCGGCGGGGATCGCCGCTGAGCAGCACCCGTACAACCACGAGCAAGTTATCATCGGTGGCCAGGGCCGGACCGAGTTGCCCGCCGCGCTGCATTGGCACCTGGACCACATCGGCGCCCTGTGCGTGGTCTCGCGGCCGCGCGAGGCCTTCCGGATCCTGCTGACGCTGCGCCTAGGCCAGCGCGGTGATCTCCTCAAGCGACCCGACCCGGCCCTGCACGACTATGTCCTCGGCCGCTTCCCGATGTTGGAGCAACTGCGCTTTGGAAAGGCGGACGCCCACGTCTACCGCCTCGCGCGCCACCTCGCCGAACGATTCTGGGCTCCCGGTGTGGCACTGGTCGGCGACTCCGCGCATGCGACCCACCCGGCCGGCGCGACCGGGATGAGCCTGGCCATCACCGGCGCCGCTCGGCTCGCAGAGGCGGTCTCGCCGCGCCTGCTCGACGGTGCCTCGAACGCCGACTTGGACCACGCTCTCGCCACGTACGACGCGGAGCGTCGTGTGGCCGCAGCGGTAGCCGTGCAGTCGAATCACGAGCAGGCGCTGCGGATCTGGGACGGCGATCTGTTCCGGGATCCAAACGCCTACGCCCAAGCGATCGATCCGAGCAGCGGCTGGGGCGTGGGCGGCACCGGCTGGGGCCAGGACCCAGCCGCGTTGACGGGGCACATGATCCCCTCTCCCAAATTTGGGAGAGGGGGCAGGGGGTGAGGGCCTTGGCCACAACTCGCTTGCCGCGACGCCTGGGGTGTGTCATCGTTAGCTGAATCCGCCTGGCCGCGTGTGAAAGGAGGGCAGCACCATGCCCGTCTGGGACCAGTTCCTCACCGAGCGCGACAAACAGGTCTTCACGGGGGCCGGATATGGCAAACCGGCCGGCTTCGGCCAGCGCCCGGTCGTCCTCGTCGTCGACGTCAATTACGCCTTTGTGGGCGATCGGCCAGAGCCCATCCTGGACTCAGTCAAGCGTTGGCGTAACAGCTGCGGCGAAGAGGGATGGCAGGCGATGGAGCACATTCGGACCCTGCTGGACGCGGCTCGTTTGCGCGGCGTGCCGGTCTTCTACAGCACCGGCATGGATCCCCGACCTGACGGCTGGGACTCCGGGCGCTGGGCAGACAAGAACGCTCGGCGCTCCGAGGATGTCTCCGCCAATGCCGCGCTCGGCAACACCATCCCGCCCCAGATTGCCCCACAGCCCGAGGACATCGTGATCCGCAAGAGCAAGCCGAGCGTGTTCTTCGGCACGCTGCTCGCCGCATACCTGGTCGACCTTCAGGCCGATTCGATCATCGCCTGCGGAACTACGACCGGCGGCTGCGTCCGAGCGACCATCCTCGACGGGTTCTCCTACAACTACCGCATGAGCGTCGTCGAGGAGTGCACCTTTGACCGCGGGCAGGCCTCGCACGCAATCAATCTGTTCGACATGCACCAGAAGTATGCCGACGTCGTGCCGCTCGCCGAGACCCTCGAGTTTCTGCGCAGCCTGCCAGAAGGGCTGTTCGACGCCCGCATGCCCATCCTGCGCGAACGGCGCCACCAGGCGGCAATGGCGGTCGCGCGCTGACCTGGGACTGAGGACTGAGTCGAATTCCTCGGTGCTCAGTCCTCAGTCCTCAGCACTGCTCTGACCCGTGCCTCGATCTGGCGCCAGAAGCGGCGGTACTCCTTGAAGCTCAGCCGCTCCGCCACCTGGCCTGGATCGACCAGCTCCGTCTCGGGCGTCAACCGCTCGGTCACGGCCCGCGCCGCCTGGGTCGCGCGCATCAGGAAATACTGGACCACCTGCGGTCTGGGGTGGTGGAGGAGAGGCAGCGCGCCGAGCGGCTCGACCACCTCGGCTTCGAGGCCGGTCTCCTCGAGCACCTCGCGCGCGGCGGCCTGCTCAGCGCTCTCACCCTTCTCGATCTTCCCCTTGGGGAAATTCAGGTTGCCCAGCTTGGTGCGGTGCAGGACGACCTTACCGTCGAGCAGCACGATCCCGCCGGCCTCCTGCCGCACTTTTCCGGACTCTGGCATGTCCCCGTCCCTCTCGCTTCCCCGAGTCTAGCGAAGCGTCTCGGCCTCCAGGCTTAGGACCCCGGGTTGAGGCGGCCCGCGGGGCGCCGGAATGATAATAGAGCCAGATAGATAGCCATCTTGGGAGATCGCGCAATGGAGAGGCAGTACTCGATCGCGCAGGCGCGCGACCACCTTGCAGGGATCGTGCACGAAGTAGAACGGGGTTCGCCGGTCGAGTTGACCCGTCGCGGAAAGCCCGTCGCCGTGATCTTGTCGCTACACGAGTATCGGCGCCTCGCGTCGGAGAAGAAGCGGGACTTCTGGGAGGCGGTTGAGGAGTTCCGCCGCTCGGTCGATCCGCGCGATCTCGAGGGGCCTGATCCGTTCGAGGGGGTTCGCGACAGGTCCCCGGGTCGTGAGTTCGAGTGGTGAGTCCGCGTTACTTACTGGACTCCAATGTCGTCTCGGAGCCTACCCACCCGCAGCCAGACGAGATAGTTCTGGAACGCATTCGTGCCCACCGAGACGAACTCGCGATCGGCGCACCGGTCTGGCTCGAGCTCCTGTTCGGTTACCACCGCCTGCCACAGTCGCGCAGGCGCCAGGAGATCGAAAGTTACCTTGAGGATGTCGTTCGCGCGACCATGCCTATCCTTCCCTACGACGCGGCGGCCGAATGGCACGCCGCCGAGCGGGCGAGGTTGGTTAGCGCCGGTAGGACGCCGTCGTTCATCGACGGCCAGATCGCGGCCATCGCGGTCACCAACGGCCTGACGCTCGTCACCGCCAACGTCGCCGATTACCGCGCCTTCGCCGATCTGGTCATCGAGGACTGGCGGTCGTGAGCGTTCGGGCCAGGCGGCGAGGCATTGACTTTCGGCAAGCCGCGCTGACATCCTGAAGCCGCTGGAGGTCCGAAGATGGCTGAGACGAAGTATGCCCCCGTGGGGACCCGCGTGCTCTTAGAGAACGAGCACGTCCGCGTCTGGGAGATCGAGCTGGCGCCGGGTGAGACGCTGCCGATGCACTTTCACGATCTCGATTACGTGGTCGTGGCATTGGTAGATGGGCCTACGACCGTCGAGTGGGAGGACGGGCGCCGCGAGAGTAACTGGCACACACCGGGCGAGATCACGTGGCGGAGCGCCCCGCGCGCTCATGCGCTGACCAACAGCGGCACCAAGACGTACCGCAACCGGCTCATCGAGCTGAAAACCAGTCGCGAGTCTCTAGTCGCTAGTCTCTGGCCTAATGATGTCGGCTCTCCGTGACATGGGTCAGACCGAGTGCCGGGCTAGCGATCTCTGAGCATCCGTCCTGCCACCAGTCAGAGGGCCAACGCGCGAGAGGCGAAAGACTGGAACCAGAGAGCAGAGACTCGTGGCGCCCGGCCTTGACGGACGCGCGGGCGCTCCGTATGCTCCGGGGGAGGAGGAGACAGGCGGCTCGCGAGTGCGCCGAGCCCGGTCTGGAGGAACGATGAGCTTCGATGCGACCGCCCCCACCGGCCAGTTTCCCCGTCCGGGTGGGCGCGTCTGCTCGGCGTGTGGCCGGACCGAGGCGGAGCCGACCGCGCGCTTCTGCGGGACCTGCGGCGGGGCGCTGCACACTCCTGCTGCGTACGAGGGCCTCGCGGCCACGGCGACCTTCCCAGCACCCCCGCCGGCTGTCGGTGCGACGGCGCCCGTAGCCAGATCCAGCGTCGTCACGTACTCTGTCCCATACGTTGGCTTCGCGGCCTTGACCCGTGTCGGAGGGGCGGTCGGCGCGGCGTTCTGGCTGGTGCCGTGCCTCCTCTTCGCGCTCGCCGGCAGTTGGCTGCTCCATTGGCTGCGTGCTCTCCTGGACGCATGGGTTCGGCTGGAGATTCGGGTCCCGGTCATCAACGTCGGCTTGCCTTTGAATTTCGTCGACATGCTGCGGCTCAAAGGTATTCATGACTTCCTCATCTACTGGGACGACCGCCTGGGGATTGCCTTCGCGGCGCTCTGGCTGGTGCCGTGGACGGTCGCCATTCTGGCAGCCGCCCTCTTCGCCCTCACGATTGCCCTGGTCTACAACAGCTTCGGGCGACTTGCAGGCGGTGTCGAGGTCAACCTCGTCCGGAGTGAAAAGTGAAAGGTCAAAAGTGAAAAGTCAAAGGTGCAGAGCGGCCGCTTTACTTTTCACTCTGCATTTTTCACTCTTCATTTTCGCGTGACCGATCGCGAGTACGTTGACCGACTCGGCCGTGTCTTGCACCGACGCAATCCCGCGGCGCTGGCCGACTTTCTCTCGGCCGGAGCCGCCAGATACGGCGATGAGCGCCAGGTGGCCGACATTCGCGCCAAGAGCGCGGCCGAACTGGAAGAACTGCTCCACCGCATGATCCTGGCCCGACCGGACCTCGCCGACCTGCACGCCGAGAGTAAGCGCTGGCTGGCGGCGCACGGCGTGACGGGCCAGGGGGCCGGTGGCCGGGGTCGACTTCCGCCTTAGCTCTCGATGCGGGGCTGGAGAGCCGACCCGGCTGTAGTGGATCTGATCGAGCTGGCCGGTCAGTGGCTGGCCGGTGAGGCGTGGCCACAGGCCGTCCAAGCCTGCGAGCGGCTTCACGGCCGACTGGACCCTGCTGATCCGGAGCAGGCGGAGTTCGGAGAAGCCCTTGCAGCCTACCTGGCCGAGCTTCGGGGCGTGGGCGATGCGCCCGCTGCCGAGGATTCGCGCCGGCTGCAGCACCGCTTTCGGCGCCTGGTCCGCGGCTAGGCCGGCCCTTCCCATCCGCGAGCTTATCGCGCGGCCCAGGTCGCTCCTCTTGCTATACTTCGCTTGACGGATAGCGGTCACCTCTCACCGCCCGGCGCCAGCCGTGCCCATGTCCGCGCCTTTCGGCAGGAGGAGTCGTGTTCGCCAAGAGGCTGGTGCGCCTGGTGCTCGCACCCGGTGCGCTGCCCTACGCCCTCCTGGTCGTGGTCATCGGCCTGATCTGGATGGGCGTGGGCGGCCGCGCGTCGCCGGGCCAATCGGCGGCTGTTCCCGCTGACGAGCCTAGAGCCGGTTCCGCAATTACGTATCGCGGTCCGCCGCGTCCGAACGCCCCCCTGATCGGGCTGAAGCAGGCGGTGAGTAACGCCCGCCGGTTCGCCGGTGAGCCTGGTTTGGCGCTGGAGGGCGGGCTGCAGAGCGATCCTCGGAGCGCACGACGGACCGAGCTCTATTATCTGGAATCGCTTGGCCCCACGCGGGGCGAGGACTTCTTCAAAATCGACGCTCGGACCGGCGAGGTGATCGAGGCAACGCTCCGCAGCCGCCTGACTCCCGCCACCCCGCCGTTCGGACTCGGCCAGGCCGACGCCGAGCGCATCGCCGAGCGCTACGCCCGCGAACGGTTCTATGGCTTCGCTGACCTCGTTCTCGTTGAGCGGTCGAGCCGACCGAGCGAGAACAACGTCCTGCACAGCTTCAAGTGGAATCAGATCGCCGCGGACTCGGGCGCCGAGCTGCCCATCTCGGTCTCGATCGCCCTGTCAGCCGGCAGTGGCGACGTGGTCTGGTACCTGGCCCAGCGCGACTCCCTGAAGATCGACGTCCGCCCGGCGATCGACCGTGCACAAGCCCTCGAGGCCGCCATCTTCGGAACCGGCGGACCCGACTCGCGTTGGGACACCGGCGACCCGGTCGCCGTTCGCCTTCAGGTCCTGTACGACGACGACAACCGCCAGCAACTCGTCTGGAGCGTAACCTTCCGGGCCCGGCAGGAGACGTCGCGCCCGACCCTGCGCGTGCTCGTCAACGCCCGCACGGGCCAATTGATCGCGGGCCCACAGTAGACGCCGTTCAACGTTCCGCGTTCAACGTTCGAGGGCGCCGCGATGCGGCCCCGGTGCTCCCTCGAACGTCGTCTACAGCTCTAGTTCGAGCGGCCGGGCGCCCCTGGACCTTGAACGTCGAACGCGCAACGTTGAACGGCGTTTGCGCCGCGCCCGCTCCCGCCGATAGGCCTCGACTAGAGCGGTCGGCAAGAAATGGATTCGTCCAAGCCGCTCCGAGCGCAGCCGGCCGCGCTGGATCAGCCATAGCACGCTGCGGGGCCGAAGTCCCAGGCGCTCGGCCGCTGCGCGAACCGAGATGTAGCCAGGCGCCCCCACCGCGGTTGTAGGCGCGATGCGCCGACGACCAGTTGTCCGCCGCTCTTCCGACCGCTGAGCCTTGGACGAAGCGTCTGACTCGAGAGGCAGGAGTGAGAGCTGGTTCATCGGCTCATCCGACGGACGGTGGACGGCTCAGGTTTTACGACGCACACCATTGCGCCGCCGGCTGGGCTCGATTATAGACGCATACCCGCGCATAATCGACGCTGCCAGAGGCCGGCGTCCACGGTCGTGTGTGTGGAACGGACTCGCGTTTGACGGCGTCTGTGAGTACGTCGAGCGTTCCGAGACGGTCGAGGAGGTTGCCCATGCGCATCGCCATTCCGCTGCTGCTGGCAGCGCTCGTGTTCGGAGCGGTGGTCCGCCCGGCCTCGGCCGACGAGGACCTCAGGTCGACGCTGACCGTCGTCGGCGACGGCCGCGTGATCGTCCAGCCAGATGTGGCCTTTGTCGCCTTCGGCGTCGAGAACGTCGGGCCCACGCTCGGCGCGGCCATGGCCGACGCATCGACGCGCATGCAGGCCGTAGTCGATACCTTGCTCGGCTCGAGTATCGCCCACGACGACATTCGGACAACCCGCCTTGGCATCACGCCAGTCTACGACCAGCGTGACAACACTATCCTGCGTGGCTATCGGGTAACGAACGGCGTGCAGGCCAAGCTGCGCGATCTTGGAGCCGTTGGCCAGATCGTCGACGCCGCGACCGCGGCCGGCGCCAACCGGGTGGATGGGGTCGCCTTCGGGGTGGATGACATGACGCCGTTCAAGGATCAGGCCCGAGCGCTGGCGATGAGCAACGCCCGTGCCAAGGCCGATCAACTCGCGGGCCTGGCCGGCGTTCGGGTTGTGGGCGTGAAGTCGATAGCGGAGTCGGACGCGACCTCTCCCCCAGTACGCGTTCAGCCCCTGGCGGCCCCACAGCCAGCCGCGGCCGCCCCGCCGCCACCCGTCGAGCCCGGTCAGCAGGAGGTCCGTACGCAGGTCACCGTCACCTTCATCGTCTCGTAGGGCGCCGCGCCCAAACCAGGCCCATTGCTGAGAAAGGGACTCTTGGGCCGTCTGCCCTTCCCTTTGGGGAAGGGGTCGGGTTAGGTCAAAGTGCGAGCGCCCCGCCAATCGCGGTCAGGACCACGACCAGCCAGGGCGGCAGTTTCCAGAAGCTGAGTAGCCCGAAGGCGGCCAGGCCCAGCGCGAAGTCTGCTGGCGCGCGGATCGACGTCGTCCAGACTGGCTGGTAGAGGGCAGCCAGCAAAAGCCTGACCACAGCGGCGTTGACGCCACGCAGGGCGGCCTGGAAGCCGACTTGCGAACGGAGCGCCTCCCAGAACGGCAGCGTCGCGAGAAGCAGCAGAGATGAGGGCAGGTAGAGCGTGGCCAGGGTCAGCGCGGCGCTGGCCCACTGGTTCGGCAGCGGACGAATCGTCGCGCCGAGATAGGCGGCGAAGGTGAACAGCGGCCCCGGCACCGCCTGCGCCGCGCCGTACCCGGCTATGAACTGGTCGTTGGTCACCCAGCCCGGCGGGACCACCTCGGCCTGCAGGAGGGGCAGCACCACGTGGCCCCCACCGAATACGAAAGACCCGACCCGGTAGAAGGAATCGACCACGGCCAGTGGCTGGCCCGGCACGAGTTGGCGGAGCAGCGGCAAGCCGATCAGCAGGCTACCGAACAACAGCCCGCAAGCCAGAGCCAGCCCACGGGACACCGGCACGCGCACTGGGGCCCTCGGTTGAGCGTCCTCGGTCCGCAGCAGGCGCCACCCGGCGATTCCGCCGCTCGCAATCACCAGGATCTGGCCCACGCCTGTCTGCCAGGCGAGAACGGCGATCGCCGCCACGATCGCTACTGTGGCCCGCGCTCGATCGGGACAGAGCGTCCGAGCCATGGTCCAGACCGCCTGTGCGACGACGGCGGCGGCGACTACTTTCAGGCCATGCAGCCATCCCTCGGCGCCGCTCGCGCCCGCCGCGCCGACGGCCGAGGCGAACGCCGCCATCGCGATCGCCGAAGGCAGCGTGAACCCGATCCAGGCGGCGAGGCCGCCGAGCAGCCCGGCTCGCAGGATGCCGAGGCCAATACCCACCTGGCTGCTGGCGGGGCCCGGCAGCAGTTGGCACAGGCCGACGAGATCCGCGTAGGTCGACTCGTCGACCCATTTTCGGCGAGCCACGACCTCTTCGTGGAAGTAGCCGAGATGGGCGACCGGACCGCCGAACGACGTCAGGCCGAGCCGCCCGAAGACGCCCAGCACTTCCAGCGGCGAGCCACCGGCGTGTTCCTGCTCTTTGTCGTCCATGCAAGCTCGGAGTGTAGCCTGGCCCGCTAGGGGCACGGCATGCCGCGCCCTAGCTGGGACTGATCCGGTCGCCAGTTCGCCGGCGTACCCTCTGATGGACTCAGCGCGATCGTAGGCCCTACCCCAGGCGTTTTAACTGAACCACCGCCCGGCTCGGTCAGGCCAAGAGGTGGGCGCGCTCTTCGACTGGGATCTCGTCGCGGCTCTTGATGCAGGCGAAGATCTTTTGCCGAAACCGCATGTCGCCAATCAGGCAGGCCCCGACCAGGCGGCCCTTCAGGAAGAAGAGGCGCTGGTAGCTGCGGTTGCGCGAGTCGAGGCGCTCGACCGACTCCAGATCAGGGCAGTTCTCGGGCGTCAGGCCGATCACTCGAATGTACGAGTCGAACAGCGTGCTGGAGTACATCGGGATATCGTTGTAGACCGTCCGCTGGCCGAGCATGTTCAGCGCCGTCACTCGCCCGTGGCCGATGGAGTTGCCCCAGGTGCCCATCATGTTGTGGCGGTTGATCGTGACGTCGAAGAACTCGGCCACGTCGCCGGCGGCGTAGATGCCGGGGACGTTCGTCTCGAGGTATTCGTTGGTCAGGATGCCGTCATGGGTCTCGACGGGCGTGTCCTTGAGTAGCTCGAGATTCATGGTCATCCCGAGCCCGGCTCCGAGCATCTGCACGTCCAGGCTCTGGCCGCCGGCCGTCTTGACGCCTGAGAGGCTGCCGTTGCTCCGGACGACTTCTTTGACGGTCTCGTTGTAGAGCATATGCACGCCGTGGTCGACGGCGATGTCGTGCACCAGCGCGCCGCCCTCCTCGTCCAGGACCCGCCTGAGGAAGCGCGGCCCCCGAATCAGCCAGTAGGTCTCCAGCCCCTGCTGGCGAAACGCCTCGGCTAGCTCGTAGGCGATGTAGCTGCCGCCGGTCACCGCCGCCCGCTTCGAATGGTGCTCGGCTTCGAGGATCGCCTGGGCGTCGTCGAAATACTGGAAGTTGAAGATACCGCTGATGCCTTTGGCCCCGGGCGCCTTGACGGGATTCGGTCGTCCGCCCGTTGCGACCAGCAGCGCATCGTAGCCCAGCTTTTTGCCGCTGTCGAGCCTGACGGTCCGCTCCTCGATGTCGACGGCGACGGCGCGGGTCTCCAACATAAGCTTGATCCCCCGCTCGACGTGCTGTTCGACGGTCCGTAAGAAGACCTTCTCCCGAGTGACCTTCTCCTTGATGTAGGGTGGCAGCGCGACGCGGTTATACAGCGGCCAGCGCTCGTCGGCGATGAGCGTGATCTGACAGCTGGGGTCGTTTTTGCGGAGTGTCTCGGCGCAGGTGGTGCCCGCGACGCCGTTGCCGACGATCACAAACCGCTTCTCTCGCTCGGCCAATCGCTCCTCCGAAGCGCCGCCCCGCCGCCTCGCATTCAAAGGGCCACCCCCGGGCGCCGATCCGGCGCGAGAGGTGGCCCGGTCCGACAATCAGTATACGCAACTTTGGGGCCCCTCGGTTCAGTCGGCGGCTATACTGGCCAGGATGCCGAGGCCCGCTGTCGACCCGCCGCTGCCTGACCGCGCCATTCGGGACGAAGCCTATCAGCAGGCTCTGGTCTATCTGTACGGCTTCTCGCCGCTAGCCCGTCCGGCGCCCGACATCCTGCAAGATCGCCCGCGCAAACTGCCGCGTATGCGCGACTTGCTCGCCAGGCTCGGCAATCCCCACCAACGCTTCAGCAGTGTGCTGGTAGCGGGCACGAAGGGCAAGGGCTCGACCGCGGCCATGCTCGACTCGATGGCCCGCGCGGCCGGCCATTCGACTGGCCTGTACGCTCAGCCGCACCTTCACAGCTGGCGAGAGCGGACCAGGCTGAGCGGCCGGCTAATCGAGCCGGGCGAGGTGGTAGAGTTGACGCGCGTGGTCCGCTCCGCGGTCGAGGCGCTCGAACACGAGCGTCCCGACCTGGGACCACCCACCACGTTTGCGGTCGCAATGAGACTGTCGCTC
>Ga0137368_10001040_pt1 | contig 28829 bp, 23 predicted proteins | sample SagtaG_13_FD_104917 | JGI IMG/M metagenome (GOLD analysis project Ga0137368, IMG submission 104917) | Vadose zone soil microbial communities from Sagehorn Ranch, Mendocino, California, USA - Sage1_L_100_16 metaG | ecosystem: Environmental > Terrestrial > Soil > Vadose zone | place: USA...
ACGGTCGAGGTCGTGGCGAAGCTGCGCGCCATCCCGGGGGTGGCCGGCGTCCATGTCATGGGCCTGGGACAGGAGGAGCCCGTCCGTCGCGTGATCCAGGACGCCGGACTCCTCCCACGGCCCACGGTCCTGCCACCGGTCCCGTCCAGGCAGGGCGATCGGTTGAGCCGGTCCGGGGGCGCCGACTAGACTCGGCCGGCCACTCGAAAGGGGGAAGGGACATGGCCGAAGTGGTCAACATCGGCGGTCAGGAGTTCAAGAAGCGCAGCCCGCTCGGCGTGTGGGGGCTCACCATCATCACCATCGGCATCTACGGCTTCGTGTGGTGGTACAAGATCAACGACGAGGCCCGCCGGTACCTGGGCGACGAGAAGATCAAGCCGGGCACGGCGGTGCTGGCCCTGATCCCCGGGTTCATCCTCATCGTCCCGCCGTTCATCAGCGCGTACCGGACCGGCGAGCGCATCACGCGGATGGAGCAGAAGGCCGGGATCCAGCAGCAGGTCTCGCCCGCGCTCGGGATCCTCACGTACATCATCTACTGGATCGTGGGTCCCTATTACCAGGGCCACCTGAACAAGATCTGGGACCGGTACCTCCAGCCCGCCGGACAGCAGCCGTACGCGGGTCCGCCGGCGCCCACCCCCGGGCAGTTCACCGGCTAACGAGGTCTCGGCAGAACTAGTCCGCGGCGGACTAGTTCCGGATCCGGTCGGGGTGGGGGTTGGGGAGGGGGAGCCCCTCCCCAATTCTGACTAGTCCCAGACGCCGCGCTCGATGCGGCGGAGGCGCTGGCTCCTGGCCAGCTGGCTGGCGTCGAGCAGCTGCTGGAGCGCCTCCGGCTCGTTCAGCGCACCGGCCAGCACGCCGGTCAGGTCGCGTTGCGAGATGATCCCGACCACCGTGCCGCGCTCGACCACCGGGAGGTGGCGGATCCACTTGTCCGCCATGAGGGCCGCGGCGTCCCGAAGCGTCATGGCCGGAGGGACCGTCTCGACCTCCTTGGTCATGGCGTCGGAGACGCGCGTCTCGTCGAGCGGCCGGCCCGTGGCGACGGCCTTCAGGACGTCGCGCTCGGTGATGATGCCGAGCAGCTCGTCGCCGTCCATGACCAGCAGGGAACCGGTCTGCTGTTCCCACATCTTGCGGGCCGCTTCGTGCAGGGTATCGTCCGGCCGGTCGGTGACCGCCGCCTCCGTCATGATCTCCGAGACCTTCACGATGCCGCCTCCGACTCCGACTCGGCGCGCTCCTCGATCGGCACGTACTGCTGGTCCAGCGGCCCGATGTACTCGGACTCCGGCCGGATCAGGCGGTTGTCCGCGTACTGCTCGCGCACGTGCGCCGTCCATCCGGCCATCCGGGCCAGCGCGAAGATCGGCGTCATGAGGTCGGTCGGGATGCCCATGGAGTGGTACACGCTGGCGGCGTAGAAGTCCACGTTCGGGTACAGGCCCTTCTCCTCCATCACGACCTTCTCGACGCGCTCGGAGATCTCGTACCACCGCATGTCGCCGTGGCGCTCGCCGAGCTCGCGTGACAGCCGGCGGAGGTGCGTGGCCCGGGGGTCCTCGGTCTTGTACACGCGGTGCCCGAATCCCATGATCTTCTGCTTGCGGGCCAGCCGGTCCTTCACGTACTCCTCGGCCCGGTCCACGGTGCCGATCTCCTCCAGCATCTTCATGGCCTCCTCGTTGGCCCCGCCGTGCAGCGGGCCCTTGAGGGCGGCGATGGCCCCGGTGATCGCGGAGTGCATGTCCGACAGCGTCGACGCGATGACCCGGGCCGTGAAGGTGGAGGCGTTCAGCGTGTGGTCCGCGTACAGCACGAGGGTGATGTCGAGGGCCCGGGCGGTGTCCTGGTCCGGCTCCTCGCCCAGCAGCATGGCCAGGAAGTTCGCCGCGTGCGGGAGCTTGGGATTCGGCTGGACGGGATCCTGGTCGGTCCGGTGGCGGTGATAGGTCGCGATGAGCGTGGGTGTCTTGGCCACCAGGCGCATGGCCTTGCGGAGGTTCGCCTCCGGGCTCTGGTCCCACCCGTCCGGGTCGTACGCCGACGCGGCGGAGATGGTCGTCCGGAGCATCGACATGGGCGACGTCTGCTGGGCGAGCGTCGGCATCAGGTCCGCCAGGAACTCCGACAGGGTGCGCTCCTCCGCCAGCTCCTCCGACAGGGCTTCGAGCTCGTCCGCCCTCGGGAGCCGCAGGTGATGCAGGAGGAACACGACCTCCTCGAACGTCGAGTGCGTCGCCAGGTCGTGGATGTCGTAGCCGACGTAGGAGAGCCGTCCGAGCTTGCCGTCGATGTCGGACAGCTTGGTCTGCGCCGCGACGACCTCTTCCAGCCCTGCCTGTCCCGCCACGAGACCTCCGTCGGTGCGCCTCGACCCGAGTATACCCAGGGGTAGGTTCCCCGGGGATCGCCCGGCGGCCGCAACGGGGGATGCCGATGGGGGATGCTGAAGGTTGCGGCGAAATGGTCCTTCGTCTCCTCGCGAAATCCGGGTTTCGATGCCGATATGTATGGAAATCGCGGCCGACGACGGGAGGGATTCGTGAACATCGGACTGTGGCTCAAGCGTGGAGGAATCAGCCTGGCCGTCGTGGCCATGGCGCCCGCCGGTGTGTTCATGCGAACGGCGGGGGCGTGGGCGCACCAGTCGTCCCGCGCGACGGCATCGACGTGCACGGCATCATCCGCCGATACGGACCGCGACGGCCTGCCGGATTGCTGGGAGGCCCGGAACGGCCTGGTCGTCGGAGTCCGCGACGGCAGCACGGACAAGGACCGTGACGGCCTCAAGGCGAACCTGGAGTTCAAGCTCGACGCCAGGACGACGGCGGACGGGCTGTTCGCCCCGTACGCCGCCAACCTCGACGACACGGACGGCGATGGCGTCGAGGACGGCGACGAGGACCTCGACGGCGACGGGCTGACCAACGAGGACGAGACCGAGTCCGGGACGAGCGCTCTCCTGGCCGATTCCGACGGCGACGGTGTGACCGACCCGAACGACGACACAGACGGCGACGGGCTCGACAACGAGACCGAGGCGGGCTCGGCCGACGAGGACGGGGACTCGCAGGGCGTGGACGACGAGGTCGACGCCAACGACGACGGCATCGACGACTCCGGGGAGGACTTCGACTGCGACGGCGTCACCAACGGGAACGAGCTGAACCCGCGGGTGGCCGACTCCGACCACGACGCCGAGTCGGACGCCCTCGACGACGACGATGGCGACGGCATCGACAACATCGACGAGCAGGGCTTCGATGACCAGGGCCTGGACGAGGACGTTCTGGACGACGACGCCGACGACGACGGCGTGGTGGACGGGGACGAGGACCAGGACGGCGACGGACAGGACGAGGGCGACGAGGACGAGGATGGCCCGGACGACCAGGGTGACTGCGACTCCCAGGACGGGCAGGCGCTCCTTTCGTTCCACCTGGCCGGCGGGCTCTACCGGGTGATCGTCCGGTAGCGAGACCCAGTCGAGAAGCAGCGAGGGGGCGGGCTCGGCCCGCCCCCTCTGCGCGTCCGAGGTCGCCGGACCGGCCGGGATGCGAGAATGGCAGGCCCTTCACACCACAAGGAGCACTGCCGTGGCGCACCGCGTGACGTTCATCCCCGGCGACGGGGTTGGCCCTGAGCTGTCCGAGGCCACCCGCCGGGTCCTCGAGGCGACCGGCGTGGAGTTCGACTGGGACGTGCAGGAAGCGGGCGCGGACGTCGTGGAGAAGTACGGGACGCCGCTCCCCGAGCACGTGCTCGAGTCCATCCGGACGAACGGCGTCGCCATCAAGGGCCCCATCACCACCCCGGTGGGGAAGGGGTTCCGCAGCGTGAACGTGGCCCTGCGCAAGGAGCTCGACCTGTACGCGTGCCTGCGGCCGTGCAAGTGGTACCCGGGCGTGCGGTCCCGCTACGACAACGTGGACGTGGTCATCGTCCGCGAGAACACCGAGGACCTGTACGCGGGGATCGAGTTCGAGCAGGGCACCCCCGAGGCCCACAAGCTCATCGACTTCATCGCCGACCAGACCGGCAAGCGCATCCGGGAGGACTCCGGCATCTCCATCAAGCCGATCTCCGTGACCGGGACCCGCCGGATCGTCGGGTTCGCGTTCGACTACGCCAAGCGATACGGCCGCCGGAAGGTGACGGCCGTGCACAAGGCGAACATCATGAAGTTCACCGACGGCCTGTTCCTGGAGACCGCGCGCGAGGTGGCGAAGGAGCACGCCGGCATCGAGTTCGAGGATCGCATCGTGGACAACCTGTCCATGCAGATGGTCCAGCGGCCCGAGGAGTACGACGTCCTGGTGCTGCCGAACCTGTACGGCGACATCGTCTCCGACCTCTGTGCGGGCCTCATCGGCGGGCTGGGGGTGGCCCCGGGTGCCAACATCGGCGACGACGCCGCGGTGTTCGAGGCCACCCACGGCAGCGCACCCAAGTACAGGGGCATGAACAAGGTGAACCCGATGGCGATGATGTTCTCCGGCGTCCTCATGCTCCGGCATCTCGAGGAGGTCGAGGCGGCGGACCGCCTGGAGGCCGCGATCGCGGCCGTCATCGCCGAGGAGAAGTCGGTCACGTACGACATGAAGCCGACGCGCGACGACCCCACTGCGGTGGGGACGTCGGACGTGGCGGACGCCGTGATCGAGAAGCTGTCGGCCTGACGGAGGGCGATCGGCGGGATGACGGGGACCGGGATCGAGGCTGGGGGAGGATGAAGGCGTTCGTCACGGGGGCGACGGGGTTCATCGGGGGGCGGGTGGCCGCCCGCCTGCGGGACCGGGGCGACGATGTCGTCGCGCTGGTGCGCTCGCCCGACCGGGCCGGCGACCTCGCCGGGATGGGCTGCGCGCTGGTGGAGGGCGACCTCGACGACGACCGGGCCATCCGGCAGGGCCTGGAGGGCGCGGACGCCTGCTTCCACGTCGCCGGCGACTACCGCCTGGGCCTGCCGAAGGCCGACTGCGAGGAGATGCGGAAGACCAACGTCGAGGGCACCCGCGGGGTCCTGAAGGCGGCGCACGACACCGGCGTGGCCCGCACGGTGTACGTCTCGACGGTGGGCGTCTTCGGCAACACCCGGCGGAAGGTCGTCGACGAGACCTACCGCCGCGACGAGGGCGAGGGCTTCCTGACCTGCTACGACGAGACGAAGTACCGGGCCCACCTGGTGGCGGAGGAGTTCATCGCGGACGGCGACCCCGTGATCATCGCCATGCCGGGCGGCGTCTACGGCCCCGGCGACCACTCCGGGCTGGGCACGCTGATCGACTTGGCCCGGCGGGGCCGGATGAAGCTGGCGCCCTTCGGCGACCTGGGGATCACGGCGGCGCACGTCGACGACATCGCGGCGGGCATCGTGGCGGCGCACGACCGGGGCCGGCCCGGGGAGGCCTACGTGCTGGCCGGGCCGGCCGTGACGCAGATGGAGATCGCGAGATGCGTCACCGGGCTGGCCGGGAAGAAGCCCCCGGCGGGCAACGTCCCCCCGCTGCTCATCAAGATGGCGATCCCGTTCGGGCCGGTGGTGGGACGGATGCTCGGCCTCCAGCCGAACCTTCGCGAGCTGATCAGGGGCGCGGAGGGCGTCACCTATTGGGCGAAGGCGGACAAGGCCGGGCGGGAGCTGGGGTGGAAGGCCCGGGACCTCGAGACGGGGCTGAAGGAGACGCTCGCCGCCGCCTCGTGAGGTTGGAGGCGCGGCGCCCGCACCTGGGAGACTGGCCGAGACGGACGACGGGAGGAACGGCGTGGAGGAACGCAACAACCTGACCCGCGACGAGGCCCGGGCTCGAGCGGCGCTGATCTCGGATCTGCACTATCGGGTGGACCTCGACCTGGCTTCCTCTGACGAGCACTACCGCTCCGAGGCCGTGATCCGGTTCCGGTGCCCGGAGCCGGGCTCCTCGACGTTCCTGGACCTCATCGCCGAGTCGGTGGAGTCCGCGGAGCTGAACGGGACGCCGCTCGGGGCCGGCCACGACGGCGCGCGGGTGCACCTGCCCAACCTCGAGGCGGAGAACGAGGTGCGCGTCGTGGCCCGCATCCCGTTCAGCCACACCGGCGTCGGCATGCACCGGTTCACCGACCCGGTGGACCAGCGCGTCTACACGTACACGGACTTCGAGCCGTTCGACGCGCACCGCGTGTACGCCTGCTTCGACCAGCCGGACCTGAAGGCGGTGTTCGAGTTCTCGGTTCGCGCTCCGTCGGAATGGGAGGTCGTGTCGAACATGGCTCCGGCGGCGGACCCCGTGCCGGACGACGGGGCCAGGCGGTGGACCTTCCGGCCCACCCCCCGCATGTCGACCTACATCACGTGCGTCGTCGCGGGCCCGTACCACGTGGTCCGGGACCGGGCCGGCGGCATCGACCTCGGGATCTACTGCCGGCAGTCGATGGCGAAGCACCTCGACCCCGAGGAGTTCTTCGAGCTCACCAGGCAGGGCTTCGACTTCTTCCAGCGCGCGTTCGATTACCCATATCCGTTCGGGAAGTACGACCAGGTCATGGTCCCGGAGTTCAACTCGGGCGCGATGGAGAACGCGGGCTGCGTGACCTTCAACGAGAGCTACATCTTCCGGTCGAAGGTGACCGACGCGTCGAGGGAGCGGCGGGCCGAGACCATCCTGCACGAGATGGCGCACATGTGGTTCGGCGACCTCGTGACCATGCGATGGTGGGACGACCTGTGGCTGAACGAGAGCTTCGCCTCCTTCATGGCGGTGCTGTCCCAGGTGAAGGCGACCCGGTTCGCCGGCGGATGGACGACGTTCGCCAACAGCGAGAAGACGTGGGCGTACCACCAGGACCAGCTGCCGACGACGCACCCCATCACCGCGGACATGCCGGACACGCTGTCCATCCGGAACAACTTCGACGGGATCACGTACGCGAAGGGCGCGTCGGTGCTCCGCCAGCTGGTGGCGTGGGTGGGGGAGGAGGAGTTCCTGGCCGGCATCGTGGCGTACTTCAAGCGCCACCAGTTCGGGAACACCGATCTCTCCGACTTCCTGGCGGCGCTCGAGGAGACGTCCGGGCGCGACCTCCACGCGTGGGCCAAGGAGTGGCTCCAGACGGCCGGCGTGAACACGCTCCGGGCCTCGTTCGACACCCGCACGGAGGACGACCAGGACGTGTTCGACTCGTTTTCGGTTGTCCAGCAGACGCCGGCGGAGTGGCCGATCCTGCGTCCGCACCGACTGGCCGTCGGGCTGTACGACCGGACCGACGAGGGCCTCGTCCGGCGGCGCCGCGTGGAGATGGACGTGGCCGGGTCCACCACGGCGGTGCCGGACCTGGTGGGGGAGCGGGTACCGGACCTCGTGCTGGTGAACGACGACGACCTGGCGTACGCCCGGATCCGGCTGGATCCCCGGTCGCTGGCCACGGTGACCTCGCACCTGGGCGACCTGCGTGACTCCCTGGCTCGGGCGCTGTGCTGGGGGGCCACCTGGGACATGGTGCGCGACGCGGAGATGCCCACCCGCGACCTGGTGACGCTCGTGCTCGGGAGCATCCACGCCGAGGACGACATCGGCGTGGTGCAGCGGATCCTGGCCCAGCTGGCGTTCGCCATCGACCTGTACGGCGATCCCGCGAACCGGGAGGCCTCGCAGCTGGCCCTCGCCGAGGCTGGGCTCGAGGGCCTCCGCGGCGCCCAGCCTGGCTCCGACTTCCAGCTGGCCTGGGCGCGGGCGTTCTCGTCGGCGGCGTCGACGGACGAGCACCTGGCCGTCGTGGCCGGGCTGCTCGACGGGTCCGAGTCGATCGACGGCCTGGCCGTGGACACCGAGCTCCGGTGGCACCTCATCGGGGCGCTGGCCTCCGCAGGACGGGCGACCGACCAGGTCGTGGCGGCCGAGCTGGAGCGCGACCCCACCGACCAGGGCCGCCGGCACGCCGCGGCGGTGCTGGCCTCCCGCCCGACGGAGCGGGCCAAGCGGGAGGCCTGGGACGCCGTGACCGGGGACGACTCGCTGTCCATCGCCACGATGTCCGCGCTCATGCGGGGCTTCCAGCAGCCCGGGCAGACCGACCTGCTGCGCCCGTTCGCCCAGCCGTACTTCGAGGCGCTGGGCCCGATGTGGGAGAACCGGACGCTCGAGGTCGCTCTGGCGTTCGCCCGGGGCCTGTACCCCGGCCTCGTCGCGTCGGACGACATCGTGGCGATGACCGACCGGTACCTGGAGACCGGGGAGCCGCCGGGGCCGGTGCGCCGCACGGTGGTGGAGGGTCGCGACGGCGTGGTTCGGGCCCTGCGGGCGCAGGCCCGGGACGTCGCGGCGGGGTGAGGGGGCGCCGGTGCGTGTGACCGTCGTCGGAAGCGGGTTCGTGGGGGCCACCACGGCCATGCGGGTGGTGCAGAAGGGCCTGGCGGAGGTCGTGCTCGTCGACATCATCGACGGGCTCCCGCAGGGCATCGCCCTCGACATCCGGGAGTCGTCCCCCGTGGAGGGGTTCGAACCCCGCATCACCGGGACGAACGACTACGCCGACACCGCGGGCTCCGACGTGGTGGTCGTCACCGCGGGCCTTCCCCGCCAGCCCGGGATGAGCCGCATGGACCTGCTCGAGAAGAACGCCGGCATCGTGCGGGGAGTCGTGGAGCAGGTTCGCGACGGCTCGCCGGACGCCATCGTCATCGTGGTGACCAACCCGCTCGACGAGATGACCTACCTGGCGGCGGAGGTCTCCGGGTTCCCCCGGGAACGCGTCATGGGGATGGCGGGAGTGCTGGACTCGGCGCGGCTTCGCTCCTTCATCGCGGAGGAGCTCGGCGTGTCGCCGCAGGCGGTCGAGGCCATGACGCTGGGGTCGCACGGCGAGGCCATGGTCCCCCTTCCCGGGCAGGCCACCGTGAGCGGAAAGCCCCTCACCGAGCTGGTCGACGAGGAGACGCTGGAGCGGCTGTACCAGCGCACGCGCGACGCCGGCGCGGAGATCGTGGCGCTGCTGAAGAAGGGGAGCGCCTACTACGCGCCGTCCGCCTCGATCGCCCAGATGGTGAACGCCATCGCCGGGGACACGAAGGACGTGCTCCCCGTGTGCGCGTGGTGCACGGGCCAGTACGGGATCGACGGCGTGTACGTCGGCGTCCCGGCCAGGCTCGGCGCGGCCGGGGTCGAGGAGATCGTCGAGCTCGACCTCACCGAAGACGAGGTCTCGAAGCTGCGCGAGGCGGCCGAGGGAATCCGGGCGAAGTGCGCCGACCTGGCGAAGCTGTAGCCGCGTGAGCGGCGTCGTCGATGTGGGCGCGGTCGCGGCGTCCCTGCGGGAGGCCTGGCAGCCCGTGGACCTCGCCACCGCCAACGACGCGGTCGTGCGAATCGCCCGCGTGCACGGCGAGTTCCCGTGGCATCACCACGAGGAGGACGAGCTGTTCCTGTGCTGGTCCGGCGGCTTCCGCATCGAGATGGAGGGCAGGGAGCCCGTGGAGCTCGGGTCCGGGCAGCTGTTCGTCGTCCCTCGGGGGACCCGGCACCGGCCGGTGGCCGAGGAGCCGGCGGTCGCCCTGCTGCTCGAGCGTCCGCAGACCAGGCAGTACGGGAACTGAGGGGTCTGGTCGGCCGGGCGGCGGTTCCGTAGCATCGGGTCGAGCTCTCGCCCGGGGGGACGGGAGTGACTCGCCGGACCGCCCCGCGCGACTCCAGGGGCCGGCAGCCCTGCGGAAGGAGGTAGCCGTGGATACCCCCGTTGCCTCGGTCGGTGAGGAAACCCTGCCCATTGTCGTCTCGGGGCCGAGGCGCCCCCGCAAGCGGCTGATCCACGCGATCCAGATCCTCGTGGCGGTCGTCATCATCGTGGCGACCTTCGCCTACGCCATCCCCAAGCTGGCCGACTATTCGAAGGTCTGGGCCACCCTGGGCGCACTGACCCTGAAGGACATGCTCCTGCTCATCGGGGTCACGGCCTTCAACATCTTCACGTACTGGCCTCAGATGACCGCGTCCCTGCCCGGGCTCACCCTGGCGCAGGCCGCGGTGAACAACCAATCGTCCACGACGGTCGCGAACACCGTCCCGGGGGGCGGGTTCATCGCGAACGGGATCACCATCGGGATGTACCGGTCGTGGGGCTTCTCGGGCGCCCAGATCGGCCTGTCCATGCTCATCACCGCGATCTGGAACAGCTTCATCAAGCTCGGGCTGCCCATCGTCGCCGTCGTCATCCTCGCGGTCCAGGGCAGGACGACGACCCTGCTCATCCCGGCCCTGATCGGCCTCGCGGCCCTGGCCGGCGTCGTCGGGCTGTTCGCCGGGACCCTGTGGAAGAAGACCCTGGCCAGGCGCATCGGACGCGGGGTCGGGGCGGCGTGGTCGTACGTCCGGCGCCTGCTCAGGAAGCCGCCGGTGCAGGGATGGGACGAGGCGGCGGTCCGGTTCCGCAAGCGCACGATCAAGCTGGTCAGCAAGCGGTGGATCCCGCTGACGGTGTGGTCCGTGGTCAGCCACCTCGGCCTGTTCTCGGTGCTGCTGGTCGCGCTGCGGATCGTCGGCGTGTCCAGCGCCGAGGTGAGCTGGGCCCAGGTCCTGGGCGTGTTCGCGTTCGGCCGGCTGCTCACCGCGCTGCCGCTGACGCCCGGCGGGCTCGGCGTCGTCGAGCTCGCCTACATCGGCGGCCTCGTGCTGGCCGGCCGGCATCAGACGACCCTCCCGGTGGACGTGTTTCGCGCTCACATCGCGGCGGGCGTGCTGCTGTTCCGGGCCCTGACCTACGGCGCACAGATCCCGCTCGGCGGGGTCACCTACCTCATCTGGCAGCGCAAGAAGAGTTGGCGCAAGCACCCCCCGAAGGTGGAGGAGCCCGTGGGAGTGGCTGCGGGAGTGTCGTGACCGGGCACCGCCGACGACCGGGCCCGCCGCTCGGCGGGGTCTGCCTGACCGTCGCCCTCGGGCTCGTGCTGGCCGCGTGCTCGGGTGGCCCGCCGGCCACCTCGGGCCCCGGCCGGCAGGGCGGAGAGGACACCGCCATCACGATCGGCTCCTTCAACTTTCCCGAGAGCGAGCTGCTGGCGAACCTGTACGGCGAGGCGCTGCGCGCGCACGGCTTCGACGTTCGGATTCTGGCCAACGTGGGCGCCAGGGAGCAGGTGGAGCCCGCGCTCGCGAACGGCCTGGTCCAGTTCGTGCCCGAATACGCGGGCTCCGCCCTGGGGTTCCTCACGCTGGGCTCGAACGAGGGGTCCTCCGACGTCGAGGCGACCCGGGCGGCGCTGGAGGCGGCGCTCTTACCGTTGGGCCTGGCCGCCCTGGAGTCCGCCCAGGCCCAGGACGCCAACGCCATCGTGGTGACCCGGGCCACGGCCGCGAAGTACGGCCTTCGCACCATCAGCGACCTCGCCCCCGTGGCCTCTGACCTCACGTTCGGCGCCCCGCCGGAATGCCCTCAGCGCCCGTTCTGCCTCATGGGGCTCCGGGCCTCGTACGGGCTTCGGTTCCACCGGTTCGTGGGGCTCGACAGCGGTGGTCCACTCACGCTGACGGCCCTGCGGGCCCGGGAGATCGACGTGGCGCTGCTGTTCAGCACCGACCCCAGCATCGCCGCGTTGCACCTCGTCGTGCTCCAGGACGACCGGCAGCTCCAGCCCGCGGAGAACGTCACTCCCATCGTCCACCGGGACCTGCTCGCCCGGTACGGGAGCTCGTTCGTCCAGGTCGTCGACGACGTGTCGGCCCGTCTGACCGAGGAGCAGCTGCGGCTGCTCAACGCGCGGGTGGCGGCCGGGACCGCCGTCTCGCGGGCGGTGTCGGCCTGGCTGGATGCCGAGGGGCTCGTGCCGGGAGGCTCCGGATGAAGGAGGCCCTCGAATCGGCCGTCGCCCCGCCGGTCCGCCTCCCGGAGGACGAGGTCCCACGTACGGTTCACCGGAGGCGGAGGCAGCGCCGGCCGTCGGGCGCTCCGCCGCCGCTCCCCAGGAAGATCGGCCTGACCGGCGCGATCTGGGTCGGGCTGCTCGTGTACATCATCATCACGACGGTCGTCTTCCTGCGGTCCCCGTTCTGGCTGAAGGTGTCCGACCAGCTCGACACCACCATGCTCCGGTGGCTCGCCCACGCGCGGACGGCGTGGCTCACCCCGGTGATGCGCGGGATCAAGGCCGTGGGGTCCGGATGGGCCGGGTCCGTCGTGGGTCTGGCCACCGTCGCCCTCCTCATGGTCTTCCGGCGATGGCGGCACCTGCTGGTGTTCCTGGGCAGCGTGCTCCTGGTGGAGTGGGTCGGCGGGCGAGTGTACGACGCGGTGGCCCGCCCCCGTCCCTTCGGCGTCGACATCATCGGTGGATGGGGTGGGTTCTCCATGCCATCGCCGCCGATCGCGATCCTGGCGATGTCGCTCGTCGCCGTGGCCTACACCCTCGTCGTGCCCGGACGGCCCCGGTGGTATGCGAAGCTCGCCCTCCTCGGGATCGTCGCCGTCTTTGGCCTGGCTCGCCTGTACCTGGGCGTTGACCACCCCTCGGACGTCGCGTTCGCCGTCGTCCTCGCCGTCGGCGTCCCCGTCACGATGTTCCGTCTGTTCACGCCCAACGAGGCGTTCCCGGTGGCCTACCGGCGCGGCAACAAGGCGCACGTCGACGTGACCGGGGTGCGCGGGGATGCCATCCGCCGCGCGGTGGCCGATCAGCTCGGCATGTCCATGAAGGAGATCAAGCCGGTCGGCCTGGAGGGCTCCGGCGGGTCGACGCCGCTACGCCTGACGGTCGAAGGCGATCCCGACACCTACCTGTTCGCGAAGCTCTACACGAAGGCGCACATGCGGGCCGACCGCTCCTACAAGATGTGGCGGACGATCCTGTACGGGAAGCTCGAGGACGAGACCCCCTTCCAGACCGTCCGTCGCTTCGTGGAGTACGAGGACTACACACTCCGCGTCCTCCACGAGGCCGGCATCCCGAGCGCGACGCCCTACGGCTTCGTGGAGATCACCCCGGAACAGGAATACATGCTCGTCACGGAATTCTTCCGGGGCGCGGAGGAGATGGGCGACGTCGAGGTCGACGACGAGATCATCGACAACGGCCTGCTCCTCATCAGGAACCTGTGGGACCTCGGGGTCGCACACCGCGACATCAAGCCGGCGAACCTCATGGTTCGCGACGGGAAGGTCCTGCTGATCGACGTCTTCTTCGCCCAGGTCCGGCCGTCGCCGTGGCGGCAGGCGGTCGACCTCGGCAACATGATGCTCGTCCTGGCGTGTCGCTCGGATCCGGAGCGCGTCTTTCGGCACGCCCTGAAGTTCTTCTCCCCGGACGAGATCGCCGAGGCGTTCGCGGCCACGCGCGGGGTGGCGAGCCCGACGCAGCTCCGGCAGTTCATGAAGCGGGACGGCCGAGACCTCCTGGCGCAGTTCCGGGCGCTGGCCCCGAAGCACCGGCCCATCGCCATTCAGCGGTGGAGCCCCCGCCGCCTGCTGCTGGCCCTGGGCGTGGCGGCGGCCATCGTCATCGGATCCCTGGCGGGCTTCAGCCTGTTCGTGCCCCTGCAGAACATTCCGGTGGACGTGTCGCCGGAGTGCCGACCGAACCATGCCGTGATCCTGATGGCGCAGGCGGTCCCGAGCGCCTCGGCCATCCCGTGCATCGCCACGCTGCCCTCGGGCTGGTCCTTCGGCGGAGGTGACATCCACTCGGGGGCGGGCCGGTTCTGGCTCAACTCGGACCGGGCCGGCTTCCACGCTGCGGCGATCGAGCTCTCCGCCTCTTGCGACGTCACCGGCGCCCAGCGCGTGCCCACGGACGAGCCGGGGACCAGACGCTACGAGGACCCCTCGAGCGTGCGTCCCCGGTACGTCGACGTCCGGTCTTACGTCTTCCCGGGGGGCTGTGCCACGTACGCGTTCTCGTTCGCGCCCGGTTCCCCTTCGGCGCTGGTCTTCGACGTGGACGCGGCGGTGGGATTCACCCCACGAGCGTCCCTGGTGCAGTTCGTCCAGGAGCAGGAGGACCTCGCGCTGTGCGGCAGGGGAGCTTCGTGCCCGGGGTGACCGGGCGGACCAGACCCGGGACGGAACGCTCACCGCGGACCGAGCACCCGTTGTTGGGGATGCCCCGCCGGGACGCGGTGGTCACCGCCGTCCTCGCGACGGCGACGGCGCTGCTGTTTGTCCTGGTCGCGTTCCACGCCACGAGGGCGCCCATCCAGCGGATCGACGACTGGTTCCTGCGACGGATGCTGTCGCTCCGGTCGGGGCCTCTCACCGCGATCGCGAAGTTCTTCAACGTGCTCGGCCTCGTGTCCGTGATGCTCCCCGCCCGGGTGGCGATCGCCGGGTTCCTGGCGTTCCGGCGGCGGTGGTGGCACGCGGCGGCGTTCGTGGCCGCGATCGTGCTGTCCGAGGCCTCCATCGGGACGGTGAAGTCCATCTACGACCGGTCCCGGCCGCCGGGGTCGTTGGTTGCCACGAGCGGTGGCTCGTTCCCGTCGGGGCACGCCGTGGCCGCGGCGGTGACGGTCGTGGCCGCGGTGATCGCGTTGTTCCCGGAGGGCCCCAGGCGCTACGCGTGGGGCGTCGCGGCGGTGGCCTTCTCCGTGCTGATGGCGCTGTCCCGCGCGTACCTGGCCGCCCACTGGCTGTCCGACGCGGTGGCCGGCGTCCTCCTCGGCACCACGGAAGCCATGCTCGCTGCGCACATCGTCCACCTCCTTCGCGTTCGGGGAGAGGGCCGGGCCGGCCCGGAGGCGGTCGCGGCCGAGCGGTGGGAGGGCGCATGACGAAGTTGCCCCGCAAGCCCTACGAGCGGGAGCTCCTGCGTCTCCAGGAGGAGCTCGTGAAGATGACCGAGTGGATCCGGGACACGGGCGCGCGGGTCGTCGTCATCTTCGAGGGCAGGGACGCCGCCGGGAAGGGCGGCGCGATCAAGCGCATCACCGAGCACCTCAACCCCCGGATCGCCCGCATCGTGGCGCTGCCCATCCCCACCGAGCGGGAGAAGACGCAGTGGTACTTCCAGCGGTACGTGGCCGAGCTGCCGGCCGCGGGCGAGATGGTCCTGTTCGACCGGAGCTGGTACAACCGGGCCGGCATCGAGCGCGTCCTGGGGTTCTGCACGCCCGCCGAGTACCAGCGGTTCCTCCGGCAGTGCCCAATCTTCGAGCGCCTGCTGGCCGGCGAGGGCATCCACCTCATCAAGTACTGGTTCTCCGTGAGCGACGAGGAGCAGGCCAAGCGGTTCGAGTCCCGCATCACCGATCCCATGCGGCGGTGGAAGCTGTCCTCGACCGATCTGTCGTCGCGGACCCGGTGGATCGACTACTCCCGGGCGAAGGACGAGATGTTCGTGCACACCGACATCCCCGAGGCGCCGTGGTTCGTCGTGGAGGCCGACGACAAGCGCAGCGCCCGGATCAACTGCATCGCCCACCTGCTGGGCCGGATCCCCTACGAGCCGAGGAAGCTTCCCGCCATCGAGTTGCCGGAACGCCAAGAGGACGAGGGCTACGTGCGGCCGCCTCGCGAGATCTACACGTACGTCCCGAACCACGCGGAGACGCTGGTCAAGTGAGTTGACGATTTCCCCCCGCCGGTGACAGCATCGGCGGCATGCAGCAACCCCATCTCGGCCGACTCCTGCTGGAAGCCCATCGGGTCCTGGCCGAGGAGCTGGTCGAGGGCCTCGCCGAGCGGGGCTATCCCGACGTCCGGGCCGGCCACGCCGCGGTGTTCATGAACCTCGACCGACGCACGGGGACCAGGCTCACCGAGCTGGCCCGCCGGGCCCGGATGTCGAAGCAGGGGATGATGCTGCTGGTCGACGACCTCGAGTCGCGAAGCTATGTCCGCCGGGTCCCTGACCCCGAGGACGGCCGGGCCAAGGTGGTCAGGCTGACCGCCCGGGGCCGCCGGTACGTGGCGGAGGCCAGACGGGCTCTCCAGGCCGTGGAGGGACGGGCCCGGCGGTCCATCGGGGACCGCCGCTACGAGCTGCTCCGGTCCTCCCTCGAGATGCTGATCGGCCCGGAAGAGGAGCCGGAGGAGTGACCGTCAGCCCACCGCGCCGCCGACGTGGAGCATCCGTCCCACGCCGTAGGTGATCGCGGCCGCCGCCCCGCCCACGGCGAGCATCCGGAACCCCGACACGTAGAAGCGCTTCCCGGTCAGGATCGAGATGGCCGCGCCGACCGCGAACAGCGTGACCCCGCTGGCGAGGATGGATGCGACGGCGGCGGCGACCCCCGAGCCCACCATGAACGGGATGAGGGGGACCACCGCGCCGAACCCGAAGGTGACGAACGACGACGACGCCGCGCCCCACGGCGAGCCCAGCCCGGTCTCCATGTCCAGGCCGAGCTCCTCGCGGGCGTGGGTCTCGAGGGCCAGGTCGGGGTCCCGATGCAGGATGTCCACGAGCTGCTCGGCAATGTCCACGGGGACGCCCTTCTCCCGGTAGATGCCGACCAGCTCCTCGCGCTCCTCCTCGGGCTCGGTGGCCAGCTCGTGGGCCTCCAGGTGGATGAGCCGCTCGAAGACCTCGCGCTGGGTCCGCATCGAGATGTACTCGCCGGCCGCCATCGAGAAGGCCCCGGCCAGGAGGCCGGCCACGCCGGCCAGCAGGATGACCTTGTTGCTGACCCCCGCGCCGGTGACGCCCATGATCAGCGACAGGTTCGACACCAGGCCGTCGTTCACCCCGAATATGGACGCGCGGAGGGCCCCGCTCTTCCCGCCGGTCGCGATGGGCCGGTCGGCGTCCGGCACCGGCCCCCGGTGGGGACGAAGCATCGGGGTCCGGGTCGTCCTCAGCCGGCCTCGCAGCACTGCCGTCGCTCCTTCCTAGCTACACCGACCCCGGGCTCTACGTTTCCTCCCGGCCTTCCTGGTCGATCTCGCGGAGGAAGCGCTCCACTTCCGCGGCGATGGACTCACCCGAGAGGTTGGGGGTGGGGGGCGCGCTCGCTGCCTCCTCCAGGCGCCGCACGTACTCCGCGAGGGTCTCGTTCTCTTCAACGAGCTCGGTCACCCGTTGTTCCCAGGCCGTGATGGCGGGGGACAGGTCGCCGGGATCCACCGGCACGTCCAGGAACGAGCCGATCCGGGCCACGAGGGCCAGCACGGCCTTCGGGTTGACCCCGGCGGGGACGTAGTGCGGGACGGCCGCCCAGAAGCTCACCGACGGAAGGCCGGCCCGGTTCGACAGGTCGTGCAGGACCCCCACGATCCCGGTGGGGCCCTCGTACCGGGACGTGGAGAGGTCGAGGCGCGCCGCCTCCTCGGGGTCGGGCGCGGACCCCACGACCGGGACGTCGCGGGTGTGGGCGACGTCGGCCAGGAACGCCCCCAACGTCACCAGGCGCTCGGCTCCCAGGTTCCGCCCCATGTCCACGATGGCCGTGGCGAAGGTCCGCCACCGGATGTTCGGCTCGCCCCCGATGAACAGCACGACGTCGCGCCCGGCCACCCGGGCGTGATGGAACTCGTTCGACGGCCACTCGATGACCCGGCTCACCCCGTCCACCAGCTTCACCACGGGGCGGGAGACCTGGAAGTCGAAGAACTCCTCCGGGTCCAGATGCGCGAACAGCTCCGCGTCCCATCGTTCCTTCAGGAACATCGCCGCGGCGCTCGCGGACTCACCCGCGTCGTTCCAGCCGCGGAAGGCCGTCACCAACACGGGACGCTCGAGCTCCGGGTGGCCGGTGAAGACGATGGGGTCCACGACTAGAGATTACCCCGAGGTCAACCGCCCCAGGCTACCGGGGCTGGACCAAGACGCGCGGGCATGACCGCTGATCTCCACTCACTGCCAATGCTGCCAGGCAGTCAAGGAGACAGTTGGCCAGGGGTCTCAACTAGCGCTTCGGGTTCAACCACCCCCGTCCCGGCGATTGTTCGCCAACGTGGCGTGCAGTGCTGGCCACCCGTGGCCTGCGGGCTCCTGCGATGGATAGTCTCACTCGGGCCCGGATTCGGGCGAAGAATACTGTCCCTCGAGTCGTGCTCGCCTATTAGGCTCCGACATTGCTACTTCGGACAGAAGCACTCTCCTCGGCGATATCCCCTTCCCAGTGGGTGACGAGCGCCGTCTCGTCCCCGGTGCTCAGAGTGACCGACCACAGTCCCAGCGTGCCTTGAGCGTCCTGCCTCCAGAACACCAGTTCGTTCGGATTGGTCCAGAACGGCGCGTACGCATGGGGACCGCTCACCAGCGCGAGAGGCTGTGCAGCGTCTATCGACCATACGTCGATCCCAAGATCTGGGCAGGGATAGGTGTACCCCTCGTCTCGACAGCGCTCGTCCGGGTGTCCAAAGTTCGTGACGAATGCCACGGTGTTGCCATCGGGAGACCAGGCAGGCCAGGCGACCTCGGTATCTGGGGGAGCCTCCCACTGAGCCTCCAATCTCCAAGTTTTCAGGTTGACCACGTACAGGACCAGGCGCTGTGGCGAAAGATCTGACTCGTCCAAACCTACATAGGCGAGTACCTGCGACGCGGCGGACATGGCGACCCATCCGGCTGGCGCGACGGGAGGGAGTGATTCGCGGACGTCGAGGTCGCCTCGAAGGTCGAGCGAGGCCAGTTCAAGAAGCCGATTCTGACTCCTACGCGAGACGACGCCCACGATGCCCTGACCGTCTGGGCTCCAGCCGCGCACAAAGAAGCCATCCCTTAGGCCGGCAGTACGCGCATCCAGCAACCTATGCGCGTCTCCACCGTCAGCGTCTACCACCCAAACGTCGGCCACCCCTCCTCCGCTGTCAGCGGGTGACATGAAGGCGATCTTCGCCCCATCCGGAGACGGAAGCGGAGCCATGGCGGGCAGTCCATCGGGCGAGACCTGCTCTGAAGAGCCTTTCTGAGGCGTGCCTGGCCCGTACGAGACCCTCCACACAGCCGGTATGTCGTCGGATCCGGCAACCGATGTGTAGTAGATCCACTGCCCACTTGGCGTCCAGACGGGGTCGAACTGGTCACCCGGTGACTCCACGAGCGGCCGAAGACTCCCGCTCGTGGTGTCCAGCAAAGCGATGTCCCTCTGGCCCGATTGACCAACTGGGAGCACTGCCTGATAGTCGACACCGCCAGCGGATGAGTGGATCTCTGCATTCTGAAGGGCGACGCGGACCGCGCTGATGACTCCGGCGCTCGCTGCAGTTGCGATGAGTAGGAGCGCGGGTACCAGGAACATGCTCCTTCGAAAGCGCGTTGTCCCTCTACCGTGCTGGCGGGGGGGCTGGTCAGAACGATTGGTGCGAGCAGGCAGTCCAAGGGGAGGGGGATTGGGAACAGGCGTCGTGCGCAACGACGCGAGCTTCTCGCGGATCCACATGTCATCGTTCATCGGTGAGCGGTGCTGGGGCATGCATGTTGGGGACCCAGTTCGGCCGGGAGGACGGGGAGGAGCCAGGGGCGGGCGGTGGCGCCGACGACGCGAGCGAGCTTCCCGGTGACGCTCGTGTCCGAGTCGGGCGGGGTGCCGTCGATGACGCCCCGGATGAGCGCCTGCACCTGGACGCTCTTCACCAGCCCCCCGTGGGTCGAGGCGATCACGTACGTTGGGACGCCGGGCGGCGCGGCCGGCGGCGGGTCGACCCAGTCGGCCAGGGCCTCCACCGACACCTCCACGACGCCCGGGGGCGGCGGCGAGGAGGCGAGCCGCGTCAGCGCGCTCCGGCAGTCCAGCACCTCTCGCATGAGCGGCGAGTCCGCCGACAGCTGGAGGGGCGCGATGGCGCCCAGGAGCTTCGTCAGCCCCCGGATCCCCCAGCCGGTTCCCACGCCCCACCCCTGCTGTCCCCGCGGTGGGAAGTAGACGCCGGCGATCCCCGACGGCATGTCGAGGGTGATCAGGCGGTCCACGTCGTGCGACGGGGACCGGTAGACGTCGAGCAGGTAGGACCTGGCCACCAGGGCGCCCTCGCTCTCGGCGACCAGCGTGACCGGCTCTCCGTAGGCGCGGTGGAGCGAGCGGACCTGCGCGGCCATCAGCCTGGCGGAGGCCTCCAGGGACTGCTGGGTGTCGTCGGGGCCGTAGGGGAGCGGGCGGCCCCGACCGTCCACGCCCCGGTACGAGAACCGCCACCCCACGTAGCCTCCCGGGAGGTCGAGCGGCGGAACCGGTGAGAACCGGCTGTGCAACCCCGCCGCGATCAGCACCGGGTGCTCCCCGGGCCGTGCGGCCGGGGAAGGGCCCACGGCCCCCTCGTCCCGGTGGCCGGCGGTGAGCGCGAAGCCGATGGTGGTCCCGCCCAGCGTCACGACGAAGATGCCGGCCACGAGAGCGGGAGCGAGGGCCCGGAGCGGCCGCCGGTGGGGATGGGTCGCGATGTCGCGGACCACGCCGAACCAGGCCCGCGCGTTCGCCAGGCCGGCCAGGGCGGCCGCGAACGCGGCGAGTGGCAGGGGGGCGGTCGCCGTCACGCCGCCCGCCGCGGACAGCCACAGGAACGCCGCCAGGACCCACCCCACGCTTCGCCACGTGGGCCGCCACGCCCACAGGCGGCCCGCCGCGTGGCTGGCGGCACCGCGATGGATGACCGCCGCGATCGCCAGCGCGGGGGGGAGGGCCGCGAAGAACAGGAAGGAGACGTGGGTGATGGCCTGGCCGGCCAGCACGATCACCCACGGCACCAGCAGCACGATGGCGACGGCGTAGAACCCGGCCACCCTGCGGGCCGAGGCGGGCAGCCTGGCCGCCCCACCGGACGGCCACGACCGCTGAACCGCCCAGGCAACCCACAGGCTCCGCAGCACGACCACGGCCAGCAGCTCCAGGGCCAGGCTGATCCAGGAGTCGTGAAACACGGAGATCCACCGGAGGTCGTGGAACAGGTCGAGCGGCGGGGGAGCGGTCACCTGGGGCCCGAGCGCGGCGGCGCCGGCGGGCCCCCGCATCCTCACCAGGACGGTCTCGGCCACCGGGGCCAGGACCGCCGGAAGCAGCAGGCCGGGACGCCGGAAGAAACCGGGTTCGCTCATCGCCAGTTCTCCGCTCCAACCGAGTTCTACCCCCTTTGATTCCCCCGGTACAGGCCGGCCGACCCCCGGGTTAGGCCCTTCGGCTCTTCCGTGCTCACCCGGCTAAAGCGGGCACCCCGGAGGCCGAAATCTCACATGGAGCCGCCGCATCGGGCGGACCAATGAGAGGGTCGTGGTGCAGGACCTCAGGGCCGCCGTCGAGACGGACGGCTCGTTTCGGGTGCTCTCCGACGTCGCACGCCTTCTGGTGTCGGAGTCGGACCTCACGCGCCTGCTCGACTCCGTCGCGGACGCCGTCGCCACCCTCATCCCGTACGACGCGCTGATCATCTACGAGGCCGATCCCTCCGTCCGCCAGCTCCGGCCGGTGCTGGTCCGCGACGAGCACGCCGACGAGATCCTCCAGCACGGCATCTGCATGTTCGGCGAGGGCATCACGGGCCAGGCCGCCGAGGTCCGGGAGGCCGTCCTGGTCAACGACGTCGACCTCGATCCCCGCGCCCAACATATCGAGGGAACCCCCGTCGAGGAGGAGTCCCTCATCACGGTGCCGTTGGTGGCCCGCGACGAGCTGAAGGGGATGCTGAACCTGTACCGCTCGGGCCGGGGCCACGGCTTCGCCGAGACCGAGCTGGAACTGGCCGAGCGCTTCGCCGAGCTGGCGGCGCTGGCCCTGGACAATGCCAAGATCCGGGAGCGGCTGGAGGCCGAGATCGTCACCGACGCCCTCACCGGCCTGTTCAACCACCGGTACTTCCAGGAGCGGCTGGCCGAGGAGATGCGCCAGGCAGCGCGAGCCCGCGTGTCCGTCTCGCTCGTCCTGCTCGACATCGACGACTTCCAGCGCATCAACGAGCAGCACGGCCACCTCACCGGCGACCACGTGCTGGCCGGACTGGGGACGCTCATGCGAACGGAGAGCAGGCCCCGCGACGTGGTGTGCCGGGTGGGGGGCGAGGAGTTCGCCGTCATCATGCCGTTCACCGGCGCGGCGGACGCCGTGTCGCTCGCCGAGACCCTCCGCGAGAAGATCGCCCAGGCTACCTTCGACGGGTCGCGGACGACGCTCACGGTGAGCGTGGGCGTGGCGGAGGGGCCCGCCCAGGCCGCGGGGCCTCAGGAGCTGATGGCCTGCGCGAACTACGCCCTGCTCCAGGCCAAGACGGCCGGGCGCAACCGTGTCGCCGCCTACCTGGAGGAGGACTGGAGCGGGGTCCGGGCCGTCCCCCACCACGAGGCCCGGATGGTGGGGCACCTGAAGCTGCTCCAGTCGCTGTCCAGCAAGCTGAACCGGCTCCAGGAGGTCAGCCGCATCGGCGAGACGGTGCTGGCCGAGCTCCGTAACCTCCTCGACTACCACAACTGCCGGATCCACCTGCTGGAGCCGGACGGGCGGACGCTGGTGCCGGTCGCGTTCAAGGGCGAGCTGTCCGAGTACCAGGGCGAGACCTACGAGCACCTCATCACGGCGGTGGGCGAGGGCATCACGGGCCGGGTGGCCGAGACCGGGGAGCCCATCTACGCCGCGGACGCGGCCCAGTGCGAGTTCGCCGTGCTGATCCCGGGCACGCCGGTCATCGACGAGTCGATCCTGGCCGTGCCCATGAAGTTCGACAACCGGGTCATCGGCACGATCGTGCTGTCGAAGCTGGGGCTGAACCAGTTCGACGCCGACGACCTCCGCCTGCTGGAGTCGCTCGCCGCGAGCGCCGCCGTGGCCTTCCAGAACGCCCGGCTGTTCCAGGAGGAACGCCAGGCCGCCGACACGGCGAACGCCCTCCTGCGTGTGTCCCAGGCCCTCACCAGGACCCGCGACCCCGTCCGGGTGCTCGCGGAGGTGGTGGGGTCGCTCTCCGACCTGCTGGGCGGCGTCAGCGTGACGGCCTGGCTCGCGGCGGCGGACGGCTCGTTCCGGTGCCGAGCCGAGTTCGGGCACTCGCGGGAGGAGGCGGAGCAACTTGGCGCCGCGGTCGCCCCGCACGAGGTGGTCAACCGCTACCTGCTGTCCCGCGAGGAGCCGTTCTTCCTGCCCGTCGAGGTCGGTTCGGCGTTCCGGGCCGAGCTGTCGCTCCCTCCGCTCTCCGGTCCCGCCCTGGCCGCTCCGATGCACTGGGAACCGGATGGGCTGGGGGTCCTGGTGGCGAAGGGGGCGGCGGGCGCGACGTTCTCGTCCCGCCAGTTCCGTCTGGCCCGGGGCGTCGCCGACATCGCGTCGCTCGCGCTCGGCAACGCGACCCGGTTCGCCGACCTCGAGCAGGCTTTCCTCCAGACCGTCGAGGTGCTGGCCAACGCGCTCGAGGCGAAGGACGAGTACACGCACGGCCACGCCCGCGAGGTCGCCGAGCTCGCCGTCCACGTGGGACGGCGGCTGGGCATGGGCGACGAGGAGCTCCGGACGCTCGAGCTGGCCGGCATGTTCCACGACATCGGGAAGATCGGGGTGTCGAGCGACATCATCAACAAGCCCTCGTTGCTCACGGACGACGAGATGCTCGAGATGCAGCGGCACCCGGAGATCGGCGAGCAGATCCTCGCGCCGGTCGAGTTCCTCCAGCCGGTCCGCCCCATCGTCCGGTCGTGCCACGAGCGGTGGGACGGCCTGGGCTACCCGGACGGCCTGATGGGGGAGCAGATCCCCCTGGCCGCCCGGATCATCTTCGTGTGCGACGCCTACCACGCCATGACGTCGGACCGCTCGTACCGCATGGCCCTGCCGGAGGACGAGGCCGTCGGGCGTCTGCGTGACGCGGCCGGGACGCAGTTCGACTCCCGGGTGGTGGAGGTCTTCCTGGAGCTGCACGGGGAGGGGCTCCGCCACAGCACGAACGGCGGGTAGCTCCCACCCGTCGTCCGCGTAGGCCGGGCCTCGTGCCCGGCCGCCCCATTGTCCGCGTAGGCCGGGCCTCGTGCCCGGCCGCCCTGCTGCCCCCGCCCCTCAGGTGCAGGTGATCGACACGGATGCCGGGGGCACGGTCACGTCGGCGAACTCGTGGCGAAGGGTGACGGTCCCACCCGCCGGGATCTGTTCCGTCAGCACCGTCTCGGCCCCCTCCGGCGTGTCGCTCGTGTCGAGCGCCGTGATCCGGCAGGTCGCCCGGGCCGCCTTCGATCCCTGGTTCTGCACCGTGGCGACGACGACCAGCGAGCCGCCCGGTGGCACGGTGAACTGCTGGACCTTTCCCTCGAACGGGCCCACGCCGTGATGGGACCAGAAGGCGAACACGGCGAGGCCCACCAGGACCAGGAAGACCGCCACCATCACGGTGGCGTGGTACTGCACGGGGCTCGGCCGGGGCATGCCGGCCGGCCACCGGCTGGCCCGCTCCTCCTGCTCGGATCGAGGGCGGGGCGGACGTTGATCGGTCGGCGAGGGGGGAAGCGGGGCCTCCTCCCGGCACGACGCGCACAGGTGCTCGCCCGGCTCGACGGGCTGCCCGCACCGCGCGCACCGCTGCGCCACAGTGGTCATCTCTTCACACTCCTCGGCGAACCGCCTTCGGCGGCCTGCTTCGGCCAGGGTGGATGCAGCAGCCTGATCCGCTCCGCTCCGCTCCGCTGCGTGGAGCTGCTGCCCCCCTGGACCCCCTCAAGGCTACTTCGTCAGCGACGGACGCGAGGCCCGGAACCGCTCGACCGGGAGCGGGGGCGGGTCGCCGGTGGCGAGCGCGGCCAGCCACTCCCCGACCAGCGGTGCGAACTTGAAGCCGTGCCCGCTGCACGCCGAGCCGATGACCACCGCCCCGATGCGGTCGAGCACGAAGTCCTCGTCCGGCGTCGTCGCGTACAGGCACGTCTCGGCTCCCGTGGGGCGAAGGCCGGCGAACCGGTGGGCCGCCCATTCGTGCACCCGGCGCAGGCCGTCGGGGTCTGGATCGAAGGTCCGCGAGTCGGGATCGACCACCGGGCCTGTCATGTGGTCGCCGAGCTTCAGCGACCCGGGCCTGGCCGGATCGGGGACGGCATAGCCGGCGCGCTGTTCGGAGTGCCAGTCGATGAGGGTGGGCAGCGCGGATGCCTTCTCCTGCTCGAAGTACGCGACTTGTTCCAGGGTCACCTCCAGGGGAAGGAGCAGACCGGCGGAAGCAAGGAGCTTCCCGGCCCACGCGCCGGCGGCCACCACCGCCACGTCGGCTCGCAGGGGGCCCTCCGGCGTGAGGACCTCGACGCCGGTGCCGGCCGGGGCGAGGGCCGTCACGGGAGTCCCCTCCCACACCGCGGCCCCGGCTTGGCGCGCCGCCCGGGCCATGGCGAGCACCGCCCGGTCCGCGGACACCACCCCCGCGTCGGGTTGGAACAGGACCTCGGCCCCGGCGTCGAAGCGCAGCCCGGGCCACCGCTCCATCGCCTCCTCGCCGCGCAGCCATTCGAATGGCACGCCGGCGGCCCCGAGCGCCTCCGCCGCCACGCGGGCCCCGGGCCCGGCGTCCAGCCCCCCGGTCGTGTGGAGCAGGGCCTCGCCCGTCTCCCCCTCCAGGACCCGCCACAGGTCGCGAGCCAGGCCGGCCATGCGCACGTAGTCGGGGTGGTGGTAGGCGAACCGGAAGATCCGGCTGGCGCCGTGGGAGCGTCCCCGGTCGTGGCCGATCCGGAACTGCTCCACGAGGGCGGTCCGGCGGCCCCGGCGGGCCAGGGCCCGGGCCGCCGCCGTTCCCATCGCGCCTCCGCCCACCACGACGGCATCCCAGCGCTGCTCCACGTTCGAAGAAGCGTAGCCCGGCCGCGCCCCCTGCCGACCGCCCGCCCAGCATCCGAAGGAGGCCGGGACGTTCACTTCGGGCTCTGGCGCGCCGATAATCCGAACGGCAACGCTTCTCGAGGGGGTGCCGTCTCAGCATGCCCGACCGACATTCGGATCTCAGCGTGGGGCGCCGGGTGGACCGGCCGGTCCGGCCCGTGGAGGGCGGCCCGGACGACGCCGGCGCGCATCCGCGCGCGGCCGTCCTGGAGGCCGTCGCGCGCGCCGCCGAGATCCTGGTCGGCGCCCCCTCCTGGGAGGACGTCGTCGACGAGGTCCTGGCCGGGCTGGGCCGGGGGGCGGGAGCCAGCCGGGCACACCTGTTCGAGAACCGCGTCGGCGACGCCGGCGCGCGAACCACGGACCTGCGAGCCGAGTGGACGGCCCCGGGCGCCACCGCGCGCGCGGCCGCGTCCGATCTTCCCGGCGCCTTCCACCCCGGCTTCGAGCGGTGGGCCGAGGCCCTCGTGCGGGGGGCGGCCATCCACGGCCGGGTCCGCGAGTTCCCCCGCGCCGAACGCCGGCCGCTGGAAGAGCAGGGGATCCGCTCCGTCGCGGTGGTCCCGGTGTTCGCCGGGCGGACGTGGTGGGGGAGCCTGGGGTTCGACGACTTCGAGGACTCGAGCGGCTGGTCCGCCGGCGGGCTCGAGGCCCTGCGCGCTGCGGCCGGGGTGCTCGGGGCCAGCATCCAGCGCCGCATCCAGGACGAGGCCCTGCTCGAGACGGAGGAGCGCTATCGGAGCCTGGTGGAGCTGTCGCCGGACGCCATCGCGGTCCACCAGCACGGGGAGATCGTGTTCGCCAACACCATGGCGTCCCGGCTACTCGGGGCCCGCAGCCCCGAGGACATGATCGGTCGCTCCGTGCTGGAGTTCGTGCACAAGGACTCCCGGGCAGCGGTCCTGTCCCGCCTCCAGCGGCTCCGGGAGGGTTACACGGTGCCGCTGGTCGAGGAGCGGTACCTGCGCGCGGACGGCACGCCGGTCGACGTGGAGGTCGCCTCGACGCCCTTCGTCCTGAACGGCGAGAGCGCCGTGCAGGTGGTCATCCGGGACATCAGCGACCGAAAGGCGATTGAGGGCCGCCTGCGCTCGCAGCGCGAGTACCTCGAGGCCCTGCACCAGACCGCCCTCGGGCTGGTTCACCGGCTGGACCTCGACGACCTGCTCGAGGCCATCGTCAGCCGGGCCGGCGCGATGGTCGGCACGGAGCACGGGTGGGTCTACGTCGTCGACGAGCGGGAGGAGTCGCTCGAGGTCAAGGTGGGGCTCGGCCTGTTCGGGTCGTGGGTGGGCTACCGCATCGGTCGCGGCGAGGGCGTGGGCGGCAGGGTGTGGGAGACGGGGGAGCCCCTTCGCGTCGACGACTACGACGGGTGGGAGGGGCGCTCGTCCACGTGGCCCCCGGGCGCGTTCCACTCCGCCATCGGCGTCCCGCTCACCTCCGGGGAGAAGGTGGTGGGCGTGATCGGGCTCGTCCATGTCGAGTCCGGGCGCGCGTTCAGGGACGGCGACGTCGCGTTGCTGATGCGATTCGCCGAGCTCGCGTCGGTGGCCGTGGACAACGCGCGGCTGTTCACGGCCGCGCGCACCGAGCTCGAGGAGCGCCAGCGGGCGGAGGAAGCCCTGAGGTTCCAGGCCCATCTCCTGGACATCGTCGAGAACGCCGTCGTGGCCACCGACGCCGACGACAAGATCACGTACTGGAACGCGTTCGCGGAACGGCTGTTCGGGTGGAGCTCGACCCAGGCCCTGGGGAAGCGGTTCCGCGACGTCGTGCCGGTCCCGGACGAGGTGGCGGCGCAGGTGAGCGTGGCCGTCGCCAGGGACGAGACGTGGTCGGGCGACTTCGAGCTGCTGCCGCCGGACGGATCGATCTTCGTCGCGTCGGCGCAGGTGTCGCCGATCCGCGACCCCGACGGCGAGCTCGTCGGGATGATCGGGGTGTTCATGGACGTGACGCAGCGGCGGCGGGCCGAGGAGGCCCTGCGGGCCGCGTTCGAGCGGGAGAAGGAGGTCTCCGGCCGCCTGCTCGCCCTCGACGAGATGAAGAACACCTTCCTGGAGGCGGTCTCGCACGAGTTGCGCACCCCCCTGTCGGCCATCCTCGGGCTGGCGCTCACCCTGGAGCGGCAGGGCGAGGCCATGCCGGTCGAGCGCTCCCGGGAGATGCTCGAGCGGCTCGCCGCGAACGCGCGAAAGCTGGACCGGCTGCTGTCGGACCTCCTCGACCTGGACCGCCTCTCCCGGGGCATCGTGGAGCCACGCCGGCGGCCCACCGACATCGGCGAGCTGCTGGAGCAGGTCGTCTCGGGGCTGGACCTGGCGGCCGACCGCCATGTGGAGATCGAGGTGGAGGGCGGACCGGTCGTGGCGAGCGTGGACGCGGCCAAGGTCGAACGGATCGCCGAGAACCTCGTGGCGAACGCCGTCCGCCACACGCCGGACGGGCTCCCGATCTGGGTTCGGGCCCGGCGGGAAGGGCGCGGGGTCCTCATCGCCGTGGAGGACTCAGGCCCGGGTGTCCCCGAGGACCTCCGAGAGGCCGTGTTCGAGCCGTTCCGCCAGGGACCGCAGTCTCGCGCGCACTCGCCGGGCGTCGGCATCGGGCTGTCGCTGGTGGCCCGGTTCGCGGAGCTGCACGGCGGCCGGGCGTGGACCGAGGAACGCCCCGGGGGCGGCGCGTCGTTCCGGGTGTGGCTGCCCGGGGGCGACCCGCAGCCCGGGCAGGGCTGATACACCTCGCCCAGGTTCCACCACCTGAGGTCTGACAGGGTGCATGAACCACCCTGATGAGCCCTCTACACGAGGAGGTGGTCATGGGCTACATCGGAGGTGGTCTGCACCGGTCGTTCGTCGAACGCGTCCGAGGCGTCGAACCCGAGCGCCTGTTGGCGGTCCCGATCGACGTCGGCAAGCGCGCGGCAGCAGCGCTGGTGTGCGACTTCTGGGGCGAGGTGATCGTCACACCCTTCATGTTCAGTCTCGATGAGCGCGGGCTCGAGTGCGAGCCTCGATGTACGGGGCCGGCATCGGTGACCCCACGAGGTTCCGGACCTCCGCCCAGGTGTACCGGCTCTCCGGGATGGTCCCCAAGCTCTACGAGTCGGCGGGTCGCCGCCGCGGCGGGACCCGGATCTCGAGGGAGGGC
>Ga0137368_10001041_pt1 | contig 28829 bp, 30 predicted proteins | sample SagtaG_13_FD_104917 | JGI IMG/M metagenome (GOLD analysis project Ga0137368, IMG submission 104917) | Vadose zone soil microbial communities from Sagehorn Ranch, Mendocino, California, USA - Sage1_L_100_16 metaG | ecosystem: Environmental > Terrestrial > Soil > Vadose zone | place: USA...
GCCGCTGCCGCGTGACAAGAATCACCCCTGGCGGCGCTACGCTCCGGGTAGTCTGCGCGGCCGACCACCACTGACGGAATACCCGAACCGTTAGCTGTCAGGATCCCGGACCAGCGACAGCCGAGCTACACCTGGCATCAGGAACTGAACGCCCGCTCTTGGATCAGCTCCTCGAAGGTTCGAATCGCCAGCGGGTCGCGCCCCACGGCTCCGCCGTGGCCACGCCGAACGCCGTCACGGGCGTGACCACGTACAGGTCCCAGGGCGGCGGGCCGGCGCTCGGCGCGCTGTACTCGGCGGTGAAGGAACCGTCGCTCACGCGCGCCGGCCATCCCTGGGCCGCGTACCGCTCCGCGAGACGCTCCAGTGTCGACCGATCGACGACCTTGACCGCGGTTCCCTCGACGACCAGGTCGAGGCCTGTCAGCGAGGCCGAGATGACGCAGCTCGGATTCTCGGAGAGGTTCCGGCTCTTGCGCGTATCCGCGCCGCTCGTGAAGTAGAACCTCCCATCGACCCAGAGCGCGCCAATCGCGGCAACGTGCGGCCGGCCGTCGGGCCGCGTCGTACTCAGCCAGTGCGTTCCTTTGGCGCCGGCGTCGAGCTGCTCGAGCGCGCGCGACCACGGGATCGGCTTCGAGCCGTAGATGTCCAGGTTCTTCTGATCCATCGCGATGCCTCCTGTCGGTCGCGCGCCGCTAACGCGCGGCGGGCGCGATGTTCTGATTTCGGCGGAACAGGTTGGTCGGGTCGTAGCGACGCTTGATCTCGGCGAGCCGCTCCCACGTCCGGCCCGGATACGCCGCTCGGATCCGGTTCTCGCCCTCGTTGCCGAGGAAGTTCACGTACGCGCCGCGGTCGCTCTGGCGGAGCGCCGTGGCGAACCGATCGACCCACGCTTCGTGCACGGGCCCATCCTCGACGGCCCCGTAGAGCGCGGCCACGTTCACCATGATCCGGCTGGCGCGATGCGCGAACGCGGTCGCATCCGCCGGCACGCGAGCCATCGCGCCGCCGAGCACCCGTACCTGCGCGACCGCCAGCTGCGCGTTCGACGAGCGCATGTGCTCCTCGATCCATTCGATCATCGTCCGCGCGTCGTCGTGCTCGACGTGGTCCACGAACATCGTGCGCCCCGCCGCGATCGGGTGATACGCGGGATCGTCGGGCGGATAGATCTCCGCATATGGCATGGGCCGCAGCTGGTCGGCGATGGGTGTGGCCAGCGCACGGAACGGCGCCATGGCGCGCTCGCCGCGCTCAGCGTCACCGGCATAGGCCATGAGCGCCATGATCGCGAGCTTCCCGTGATGCTCCTGCGGCACGAACGGCATCGGCGGCGCGGGCATGACGTTCGCGATGGTCGACAGCTCCTCGGGTGCCGCCTCGGCGGCGGCGATGAAGCCCGCGACGGTGTCCGCGCTCGCCGGGAGCAGGAGCATGCCGCCCACGATCTGGGGCAGCGCGTGCAGCCGGTAGTAGAAGCGGGTCGCGACGCCGAAGTTGCCTCCGCCGCCGCGGATGGCCCAGAAGAGATCCGGCAGCGTCGACTCGTCGGCGCGGACGAGCTCGCCGTCGGCGGTCACGACGTCGGCAGCCAGCAGCGAATCGATCGTGAGGCCCTGCTTCCGCACGAGGTAACCGATCCCGCCGCCGAGCGTGATCCCGCCGATGCCGACCGAGCCGGTGTCGCCGAAGGCGAGCGCGAGACCGTGCGCGCCCACCGCGGTGCTGAATTCGCCGGCCGTCAGGCCGGTCTCGGCCCACGCCGTGCGACCCCGAGCATCGATGTCGATCGCCTTCAGCGATGACAGGTCGAGGACGATCCCCCCATCGGTCGTGCAATGGCCGGCGCCGCTGTGACCGCCGCTGCGGACCGCGAGCTCGAGCCCGGTCTCGCGCGCGAACGCGATGACACGAGCGACGTCGTCGGCACCCGCGACCTTGACGATCACCGCCGGGCGGGGATCGAGCCCACCGTAGAAGACGGCCCGCGCTTCGTCGTACTCCGGGTCCTCCGGCGCGATCACCTGACCGTCGATCGTTGCGCGCAGGTCCGGCATCGAGATCATGTTGGTCACCGCCTTTCACTGCCCGTCCACGCCGGCTCGTCCAGGAACGGGATGACCGTGGACGACAGCGCGGGTGCGCTGAAGATCGTGTAGTGCGTCAGACCGGGCAGGATGGCGAGCCTTGATTTCGGGCGTCCCGAACCATCCCAGCCGCCGTCTCGCTGGCCGCCACCGAGAAGCCCAAAGAACTCGACGGCATACGAGGGCGGGAAGAGATCGGCATCCGCCGCGACAACAAGCGTGGTCGCTTTGAGGCCGCTGATCTCCTTTGAGAAGTCGAAATCGTCCTTCATCGCCTCGCCGATCTTCCCCAGGAGCCGCGGCCAGTCTTCCGGCCTCGGCGCGATGCTCGCGTACAGCTGATACATCGGCGTCTGTTTCATCGCCTCGGCTGCCGCGGCGCCCACCTGCCCCTGCTGAGCGAGGATCTCGGGATAGAAGGCACTGCGCCTTAACGCAGCCGAGACCACGACGAGCTTGCCGACGAGCTCCGGGTGTCGGACCGCGGTGAAGACCGCGACACCGCCGCCGAGCGAGTAACCCATGATGTCCGGCCGTTCGAGATCCAGATGCCTGATCAACGCGGAAACATCGTCGGCCATCAGCTGGACGCTGAGTGGTCGATCGATGTCGGCCGTCCGCCCGTGGCCCTGCAGATCGACGGCGATCACCCGACGCCTCTCGGCGAGCGCCGGGAGGTTCGGGCCGAACATCTCGATCGCGCCGAGACCGCCGTGCAACAGGATGAGCGGCCGGCCCTTGCCGTGGATCTCGTAGTACAGCTTGATGCCGTTCACGTCCGCGTAGTGGCCGATGCGTTTCGTTTCGCCCTGCGATGCGTGGACCGGCGTTGAGGCGGAAGGCATTTTCGTATCTCCTCTCTAATCTCGCTGGGTTAGACGAACCGCCGACCCAGAATTCATCGGTCCCGCGACCGATGAATTTTCGCCGCTTGGGCAGTCCAAGCTCTGATGGGCCTGGCCGCGGCGCGGACGATCGCGTTCTCGCTTGCGGGCACCGTCGACGGCGCGGACCCCGCCGCGCCCTACACGCGCATCTCCCTGTTATTGGGGACGAGCGGGGCCACGCTCGCGCTGTGTGACCTGAGCGGCGTCCAGGCCGATGCGATCACGCTGGATGCGCTTGCGCGGGTCCGGCTGGCTGCCCGGCGACACGGTTGCCGGCTGCGACTTCGTGGCGCGTCGAACGATCTTGTCGAGCTGCTCACCTACACGGGATTCGACGAGGTCGTCGCGGACTGACTACGCCTCGAGCCGGGAAGGCAGGCCGAAGAGCGGGAAGAGCGTGTCGGTGCGCAGGAAGAACGTGATCTCGGAGACGCCGTCCGCGGCGAGCTCGGGGACCATGAGCGCCCATGGCTCGTAGCCGCGGCCGGTCGGGCTCGGTTTGTACTGCCCGAACGCCGGCGAGCCGTTCGCGGTCACCGTCGGGACGAGTCGCGAGCCTCGGCAGCCGATCCCGGGACCGAACCACCACGCCAAGATGTCGTCGCGGCCGCGCAGCCACATGTCATACGGCGGCATCGACTGCGTGGCGTCCTTGCGGATGACCGAGGTGAGCGCGTCGATGTCGTACCGCTCGAAGGCCTCTACGTAGCGAGCGAGAAGCGCGCGCCGCGAATCGTCCATGGCTGGCGCGGGGTCGGTCGCGCTGACGCCGCTCGCTTTGAGCGTCGCGCGAGCGCGCTGCAACGCGCTGTGCACCGAGGCGACGCTCGTGTCGAGGAGCTCCGCCACTTCGGTCGCCTTCCAGCGCAGGACTTCGGACAGGATCAGCACTGCGCGCTGGCGCGGCGGAAGCTGCTGCAGAGCCGCCACGAACGCGAGCCGGATCGTCTCGCGCGAGACGGCGACGTCCGCCGGATCATCGGCCACGATGTGGTCTCCGGGGATCGGCTCGACCCACGTCTCTTCGGGACGCATGTTCAGATTCGACGCGTCGGGACTCTTTGCCGGCCCGAGATCCATCGGACGAATGCGGCGCTCGCGCCCCTTGAGCATGTCGAGGCAGACGTTCGTCGCGATGCGGTGGAGCCACGACCGGAGCGCCGCGCGGCCCTCGAAACGCTCGATGCCACGAAGGGCGCGCAGGAACGTCTCCTGCACGGCATCCTCGGCCTCGAACGGCGAGCCGAGCATCCGATAGCAGTAGGCGGTCAACACCCCGCGGTGCTGGTCGAGCTCTGGTCCGAGCTCCGCACGGCCGAGCGCGAGCGACGATTCGGACACGAGTTTCATGGTAGAAGCATCCGGTCAATCCCTTTGACCATGAGACCTCCAAGGAGCTCGCGCACGTCCTGGGCGCCGTTGAATGCTTCGTGGAGGAAGAGCGCGTAATCGCGATGGCGCCGAGCTCAGCCGAGCGAGCCTGCGGTCACGTGTAACTGAGGTCGCGTCCACGGAACGCGAGCGAGCCGAGCACGAGGAGAGCAGCGCCGATAAGGACAACGATCCCCGCTTCACCCCAATCCGGTTTCGCCGCGGGCGCGAGCTTGATATGGGCGAAGAGCGACGAGTCCTTCAGCCAGTCGCTGCCCTTCGCGAGCGAGGCGACGAGCAGAACGAGGAAGGAGTATGCGACGAGACCGTACGCGACCGCCGCAGTGAGGCGCGGACGCAGGCCGAGGACCAGCACGCCCGCACCGATCACGAAGATCGCCGGCACGGTCGCGTTCATGCCGGCCTCGAGGAGCGTCGCAAGGCTGATGTTGAGGCGCTGGCTCGTCGCCGCCAGCCAGGTGACGAGGCCGGAGCCCGTTCCGCAGAGGAGCACCAGCGACAACGAGACGCCTGCGCGACCGAACAGCCAAACGAGCCGGCGCACTGGTCGGACGACGAGGTTGTCGAGGCGCCCAGCGCCCTCTTCATCACGTATGGCGGAGACCTGGCTCGCGGCGAGCACCGCGATGAGGACGGCGATCGTGAGGAACGACACGCCGAGGTAGGCCTGAGACGCCTTCGTGAGTCCAAGACGGCCGAGGGCACTCGCGAATGCGGGCGAGCTCGAGAGCAGCGTCGCAGCCGATCTCGCGACGTATCCCTGGACCGCGGCCATCGAGACGATGCCGAGGAACCAGCCGATCGCGGCCGGACGGACGAGGCGGATGGCGAGGCTCGTTGGCCCGACGAGCCATCGCGAGCTCGAGGAGCTCGGGCGCTCTCGCAGGATGCTGGCCCCGAGATCGCGGCGCTCCGCCATCACCAGCGTGGCGATCACGCACGCCACGACGAGCGCCACGACCGGCAGGAGCGCCTGCGGCTGCGGATCGCGAAGAGGCCGCATCTCCTCGACCCAGCCGATCGGGCTCAGCCATCGAAGCCATGCAAGGCCTCGGGTCGAGTCGGCGATCATCCGGATGAGGAACGACGCTCCCAGCGCGGCGCCCGCGAGCATCGCCGCCTGGCCTCTCGTCGCGCCGATCTGACTGGTGACGGCACCGATGGCTGTGAACATCGCGGCGCTCGACACCATCGCGACAGCGAAGAAAAGAGAGCCGGTCACCGTGAAGCGCGCACCCGCGATCGCGCCCGCCGCGACATCGAGAGCCGCAGCGACCGCGAACATCGCGGCCACCGCGATACCGAGACCGATGAGCGCCTGCAGGGCGCCTCGGCGCTTGGTCGTCTGGCCCGCGAGGAGCAACTCCCAGCGACCCGCCTCTTCGTCGCCCCGCAGCAAACCGGTGCTGGTCAGCAAACCCCAGACACCACCGATGAGTGCGATCACGACGAGCACCCGCCACATCGTGAAGCCCGCGACCGTCTCTGCGTGATATGGCTGGCCGAGAAGGATCGAGAACGACTGGAGGGTCGGCGCCACCAACAGGCGCTCCCCGATCGTCGGATAGCCGATGAGGTACGCCTTCGCGCTCGAAATGGCGAAGAGCCCGAACACGAGACCCCAGACCGCGGCCCAGCGAAGCGAGCTGCGCGCGATGTGTCGCGTGATGATCCACCTCATTGCGCGCCGCCGGCGCCATAGTGGGCGAGGAAGAGCTCCTCCAGCGACGGCTTTGTGCTGAGCAGGTCGCGGACGCCGGCCGCAGTCAGCACGCGTAGTAGCGGCTCGACCGATCCTGTCACCTGGCATCGCAGCTGGCGGCCGTCGACCTCCACCGCGCTCACCCCAGCGACGCCGGTCACGTCGGGCGGCGCGCCGTCGAAGGTCGCTTCGATCGAAAGCGCGGAAAGGTGCCGCATCTCGGCGAGCGTGCCGATCTGGAGGAGCTCTCCGAGACGAAGGATCGCGACCCGGTCGCAGAGCGCCTCGACCTCGCTGAGGATGTGCGACGAGAGGAAGATCGTCTGGCCGGCGGCTTTCGCCTCGCGGATGCAGGCACGGAAGGTCCGCTCCATGAGCGGATCGAGGCCGCTCGTCGGCTCGTCGAGGAGGAGGAGATCGGCGCGCGTCATGAGCGCCGCGATGAGGGTCAGCTTCTGCCGGTTGCCCTTCGAATACGACCGCACCTTCTTCGTCGGATCGAAATCGAATTGTTCGATGAGCTCGTCCCGATAGGCCGCGTCGACGTGCCCCTGCACCCGCCCGAGCAGGTCGAGCGTCTCGCGCCCCGTGAGCCCTGGCCAGAGCGTCGCCTCGCCAGGCACGTACGCAAGGCGCCGGTGCACTTCGGGCGCGTGCGTCTGGGCGTCGAGACCGAAGATCGTCGCGCTTCCAGCCGTGGGATGGATGAGACCGAGGAGCAAGCGAATGGTCGTCGTCTTTCCCGCGCCATTCGGTCCGAGATACCCGAGGACTTCGTTTTCAGCGACAGTGAGGTCGAGCCCTTTCAACGCGAACTGCTCGCCGTACTTCTTGGAGAGACCGATCGTCTGGATGGCGATCGTCATCAGGCGAGACCCGTCTAATGCGGCCCGGGGACATCGACGACGTGGTCGGTGTCGGTCTCTCGGAAGAGAAGCTGTATCGGACGCACGCCGGCGGGCACGTCGAAGACGACGAAGCCGGAGATGACGTCGTTCTTTCGGAGGTTCGCCGTGGGAAGCGGGAGCAGCCCGGTCATTCCGATCTGGCCGCCGGCGAGGCGCACGAGGCGAGCATCTGCGAGGCCGGCAGGTACGTTCGCAGCGTAAAGACGATTCTCCCGGTCGCGCGCCCAGAAGTCTGCCGGGGCGACGAGGATGTCGTTGTCAGATCGATTTATCACCGTGACCACGACCGCGACCCGCTCGATCGACGACTCGACCGACGGCGCGTACGCGAACGGCTCCGAAACGGTCAAGGTCAGTGGGTCGCTCGCGGCGCACGCGCTCGCGAGGAGCGCGACGGCGATGAGCATCGCGAGACGGGCCACGGCGACACTCTAGAGAGCGCCGATCGCGAGCAGCAGTCCCTCCTTCTTGATCGCCGGACTCGTGACGGTGAAGAGGATCACGCCGCCGACCGGTGCCGGGATCGTCGCCAGGGGCTCGCCGAGCAGATCGACCATCTCCCCCAGCGTCTCGCCCGCCGCGACGCGCTGGTCGATCCGGACCCTGCAGTGGAAGACGCCCTCGACCGGCGAGCGTACCCAGTCGAAGCTCTTGAGGACATGTGGCGGCTCGACCGGCTCCGGTGAGCCATCGAGCGCGCCGATCGCGCGCAGGATGTTCGTGACGCCACGCACATGGCGCGTGACGTCTTCTTCGACGAGTAGCCCGCGACCGCCGGATTCCGCCAGCATCGAGGCGACCCCGTTCAGCGCGGCGACGGCGTACAGCGAGCCCGGGCGCTCGCCGGTTGGGGCGCTCTTCACGGCCCAGCGCGCCCCATACGCATCGACCATGGTCTTGATGCGCGTGTCCAGCGCAGCGTCGCCGGTCTCGCGGTAGATCACGAACGGGACGAGGTCCTCGACCATATCGCCAGCATGGAGGTCGATCGCGTTGTCGCACTGGACCACTATCTCCGTAAGCAGCCGGTGCGCGAAGCGCTCGCCCCAGGAGCCGTCCGCCCGACCGGGGAAGAGGCGGTTGAGATTGTCGCCGTCCTCCGGATTCACGTAGACGCTCCGTTCGTAGAAGCCCGGGCGATTCAGAAGCGGGATGACGATGAGCGTTCCGCGCACCTCGTTCGGATCGATCGACCGGCCGAGACGCATGGCGGCCTCGATGCCGGTGTACTCCGCGGCGTGGATGCCCGCGGTGACGAGCACGGTCGGCCCCTCGGATCTCCCGGCGATGGCGAAAAACGGCCACTCATATCTCGCGAGGCCGTCGTCCTCCGCGAACGTGAAGTGACCCGTGGCACGCTGACCCGACGGTGGGATCTCGAGCGGGCCGACGCGCGTCACGCGCACATCATGGCCCAGGCCGAAGACCTAGTGGATCGTGACCACCGTGTGGATGCCGAGGTCGTTCATCCACGCGCCGCCGTCGACGACTCCCCGGAGCCGCAGGGTGTATCTCCCCGGCAGCAGGCCCTTCACCGTGAACGTGAACGTCGCGGTCCCACCGGGCAAGCGAGCGGCGTGATCAGGTCACTCGCCGCCGATGACCACCGTCCACGGGCGTACCGTCCACTTTTTGATCAGACCGTTCAGGACGTACGGATCGGCTTTGGCGAAGCGCTCGGCGGCAGACGGATCGTCGGCCTTGAACACCAGGATTGCGCGGTCCGCGGGGTCCGCGAGCGCGCCGGCCATGACGAGCTCGCCGCGCGCGTGCGCCGCCTGGGCGAGCTTCAGGTGCTCGGGACGGAACGGCGTGCGCCGCTCGAGGTAGTCGTCGACGAGGTCATAGAGGAGGAGGTAATACATAAGGACGCGAGAGTACCGGACAGCCGCGTCTAGGAGTCCACCGACCTGAAACGACATCGAGACGGTCGAGACCTACAGTCAACCGCGGATGGCTCGCAGGGTGGGTTGGGGTTCGCGGGCCGCGGCGCTGCTCGCCGCGGCATTGGTCGTCGCCTGCGGCGGCAAACCCGCCGCGCCGACGGCGGATCCGCTCGCCGGTGTCTACACCTCCAGCGGAGGTGGTGGCGCCATCGCCGCGGTGAAGGCCCTGACGACGCGCTTCAGCGAGCTGCACCCCGGCGTCACCTGGCAGGTCGAGGAGACCGGATCCGATGCCGGGATCAACCTGGCCGCGGCGGGACAGATCGACTTCGGATTCGTCAGCCGGGCGCTCACCGCGGACGAGCTGAAGAAGCTGAACACCGTGAACATCGGCCTGGCGGGGACGGGCGTCATCGTGAATGCCGCGAACCCGACGAAGAACCTCACCAAGGAGCAGGTCCGCAAGGTCTTCGCCGGCGAGATCAAGAACTGGTCCGAGCTCGGCTGGAACAACGAGGAGATCAAGGTGTTCATCCGCGAATCCAACGCAGCGACGCGGACGAACTTCGAGTCGTACTTCTTCGGCGGCAAGGCGACGTACGCGAAAGACACGACCGAGGTCTTCGAGCTCGAGCAGACCTTGAAGGCCGTGGGATCGTTCCGCGCATCCATCGGGATGGCGACGACCTCGAGCCGTACGCTCAGCGATCCGACAGTCCACGCGCTCTCCATCGATGGCGTCACGCCGACCACGGAGAACCTCCTGAGCGGCGCCTACAAGATCGGACGTCCGCTGCTCATCGTCTATCCGATCGACGAGTCCAAGCTCAAGCCGGCGACGCGGGCGTTCCTCGAATTTGTCCGGAGTCCGGAGGGGCAGCGCATCGCGGCAAGCGCGAACTAGATGCGTCCCTTGCTGCGTGGTGCCGCCTCGCTCGTCGCCCCGAGCCTCCGTCGGACGATCCTCTTTCGAAGCCTGGTCATCGGCCTGGTGCCCGTGGTCCTGATCGTCGCGATCGCGCTGGTCGTTTCGCAGCGACTCCTTCAGGAGCGGTTCGATGACGAGGCACGGCTGGTCGCCGGCGCCACTGCCAGCGGGCTCGACGATCGCATCACGCAGACGTTCCGCTCGGGTGCGGTCCTGGCGGCCCTGTCGAGCGTTCGCGATCTGACGGCCGCTCGCGACGCAAAGGCCCTGCGCGAGCTGCTCATTCCGCTCAAGTCCCGGCTCGCGCTCGACCTCGCCTTCGTGTCCGACCCCGACGGACAGATCATCGCCGGAGCGCAGGACTTCGCCCCCGGTGACACGCTGCCGCCGGAGCTCGTGATCCGTGCGAAGGCACGCGCGGAGAACTCTTGGCTCATCTACAGCGAGCCCAAGGGGCTCATGATCCGTTCGATCACGCCGATCAGCGCCAACGACATGCTCAATACGCCCGGCTTCGTCGAGGCAGGTTCGCTCCTCGACAGCGCGTTCCTGAAGACGATGCGCGCTTCGTCTGATTCCGAGATCGCGATGATCGTCGACGGCCAGGTCAAGGTGAGCACGATCGCGGGCCTCGACGCGTCGCAGCTTCCGGACACGCGTGCGATGACGCTCTCGCTCGGCACCGTAACGCAGGACGTCACTATCGGTGGCAAGCGCTACGCCGCGATCTTCGGCCTGGTGCGGTCGTCTTCGGCGCAGCCCCAGATCCTGGTCTCGTTCCTTCCACTCGCGCCGCTCGAGGAGGCCCAGCGCCAGCTCGCGGCGGCGGTGTTGGCCGGCGCTGTCGCGCTCGCGGCGGCAGCGGTCCTCCTTTCGTATCGCACCGCGCGCACGCTGACCTCGCCGCTCGTCCACCTCGCCGGCGCCGCGCGCCGGATCGAGGAGGGCGACCTCGACGCGCCGATAGCGACAGGCTCGCCACACGAGATCGGACAGCTCGAGCGCTCGTTCCAATCGATGGCCGGCGCCCTCTCGTCGCGCGACGGGCAGAACGCCGCGCTCGTGTCCGAGCTCCGCGCGACGAACGTGAAGCTCGAGGAGGCTAGCCGGCTGAAGAGCGAGTTCATCGCGAACGTGAGCCATGAGCTGCGCACGCCGATGAACGCGATCCTCGGCTACACCGACTTCATCCTGGAAGGGCTCGACGGTCCGGTCAACCAGCAGCAGTCGGCGGACCTGCGGCGCGTTCACGTGGCCGCGGACAACCTCCTGGGCATCATCAACGGCCTGCTCGATCTGGCGAAGATCGAGGCGGGTCAGATGGATGTGCAGCCCAAGGTCTTCCCCATCCGCGACGCCGTCGACGAGGTCGTGGCGCTGCTTGCGGAGCGCGCCGCGGCGAAGCAAGTCGTGCTACGGGCCCAGCTCGACGCCACGCTGCCGTCGGCCTGGGCCGACCCGCAGCAGGTGCGACAGATCCTCATCAACCTAGCGGCGAACGCGGTCAAATTCACCGCCGAAGGCGAGATCGTCATCAGCGCCACGGCGCTCGACGACGCGATCCAGGTGACCGTGCGAGACACCGGCGAGGGCATCCCGCTCGAGGCGCAGCAGATCATCTTCGACGAGTTCAGGCAGGCGGACGGGTCATCGAGCCGCCGCCACGGCGGCACCGGTCTCGGCCTGGCCATCGCGCGTCGCCTCGTGTGGATGAACGGTGGACGGATCTGGGTCCAGAGCGAGCCGGGGCTGGGGTCTCGCTTCCACTTCACGCTACCGACGAGCCCGTCAGGCGGTCACATCCAGCGCGACAGGAGCGCACCGACCCCGAGCGCGAGCGCGGCGACCCAGAGCACGCGGAGCGCCGCCTCGGGGGCGCCGATCAACGCCGCCGCATCGATCGTCTCCCGCGAACCGTCTCGGTAGACGACCTCGCCCTCCACGGAGACCGCCCGACGACGGATGGAGCGGACGCGCGTCGAGAGCCGACGCTGCGCCAGGCTCAGCAGGGCGGCCGCAAGCGCGACGGCGATCGTGGGTAGCAGAGGCGCGCCGACCGCGTAGGCGGTCGCGAGCACCGGGAACGCGCCCCAGGCGAACGCGAAGCCGGCGTCGGAATGCACGAGCGGCGCCTCGAACGCGTAGAGGACGACCAACGCGGCCCCCAGCCCGACGAATAGAAGGAATGCCGGCCCGACGATCGTCGCCGCGAGCAGACCAAGCGCGACCGCGCCGGCCAGGCCGAGCGCGCCCAGCGCGATGAGGACGCGCGATGGGATGCGCGTGGAGAGGGGGCGGCCGCGCAGCTCATCAAAGGAGTGGGCCGCGATGCCCACCGCCAACCCGAACGCGGCCAGCGCACCCAGGACCATCCGCGGGTCCGGCGCGGGCGCCAGGGCGGCACCGAGCAGCACGTATGACAGGTGCCACGCGGTGTACGGCGGATGGAGCAGCGTCCAGTAATCACGCCAGCCTCCCGGCCGCAGGGCGTAGAACGCGGCGCCGAGCTCTGTCTCCGCCCTTGGCGACGCGGCGGTCCCGCGTGTCGCGCTCATGACGATCCCTCCGCCCAGGCTCATGCGGCGGGATCGGACGTCGTGCAGCCCGGCGTCGCGCCAATAGCGTTCGACCTCGCTCTGGGGGTGAGCGCGGTAGAAGCGCTCGATGCTGGGCCCCAGGAAGGCGCCGACATCGCGCCATTTGCGCGAGACGAACAGGCCACCGATCGGAAGCAGGATCCGCGTGTAGAGGCGCCAGAGCGCGAGCGTCGGCGGCGAGGGCGGCACACCGAACTCGAGCGCGGCGATTCGACCACCCGACCTCACCACACGGGCGAGCTCGCGCATGGTGGCGGCGGGATCGTCGACGTACCGGAGCAGATAGGTGAAGGTGAGGTGGTCGAACGCGGCGTCCGGGAAGGGCAGCGCTTCGGCGCGGCCACGGACCAGACCGGCGATGGCGCCGTCGCGGCGGGCGGCGGTCGCGAGCATGTCGGCGCTCTGGTCGAGGCCTACGACCTCGCAGCCGTACCGCTCCGCAAGCTCGGCCGCGACCAGCCCGGTCCCGGTCGCCACGTCGAGCACCCGTTCGCCGGGTCGCGCGGCGATCGACTCGACGAGCGCGCGGCGCCAGCGTGGATCCTGGCCAAGAGAGAGCACCGCGCCAGCGCGGTCATACGTGCGCGCGATGCCGGTGAAGATGCGCGGCGCGTCCGCGGAGGGTCGAGCCAAGATGATGAGTATGGCGTTGGCACGCATTTCGCGGCGGGTTCGTTCGCATGGACGTCGATCCGCTCGTCGACGCGGTGCGGCGCGAGCTCGCGCGCGACGCGACGACGACCGACCTCGTGCTGGAGGTCAGCGCCGACAACGGGGTGGTCACGCTCCGCGGCACCGTGCCGAATCTCGCCGATACCGACAATGCCCTTGCGGTCGCCGGTCGCGTCCCCGGCGTGGACGACGTCGTGGACGAGATCGAGGTCGAAGGGTCCTAGGCCGGCAGAAGCACGCGACCAGCGCGACCGGTCCGCGACGAGTAGGCGCGCGCGGCCTCGTGTGCCGCGGCGGCGGCGCGATCGGCGGACGCGAGCGCGAGCACCGCGCCGCCGAAGCCTCCGCCCACCAGGCGCGCGCCGAACACCGCGCCCTGCGCCCGAAGCGCATCGGCCAGCGCATCGAGCTCGGGCAGGGAGACCTCGAAGTCGTCCCGCAGCGACGCGTGCGAGGCATCCAGTAGCGCGCCACACCGCGCCGCGTCGCCGGCGCGAAGCGCCGCGACGAAGAGCCGCACGCGCTCGTTCTCGCCGACGACGTGCCGCACACGTCTCGCGAGCGCGGGCGCGGTGACGGCCAGCCGCGTCGCGTCGTTCACCGTCGCGTCGCGGAGCGCGGGAAGGCCGAGCGCCTTCGCCGCCGCCTCGCACTCGGCGCGCCGACGGTTGTACTCGCCCGCGGCATGGGCGTGGGCGATGCCCGAATCGACGACGACGAGCGCCAGGCGTTCGTCGATCGGCACGCGCTCCATCGCACCCGAACGCATGTCGATGAACAACGCTTCGCCGGCACGCGCGAAGACCGCGGCAAGCTGATCCATCGTCCCGACTCGCGCTCCGACCAGGTCGTGTTCACCGCGATGCGCAAGGCGCGCGATGGCCCGATCGTCCAGCGAGAGCGAGAACGCCTCGCCCAGCGCGCGCAGCAGCGCGACCTCGAGCGCAGCGCTCGATGCCAGGCCCGCGCCGACCGGCACGCGCGACGACACGTCCGCCTCGAAGCCACGGAGCGCGTGGCCTTCGCTCCGCAGCGACCACGTCACGGCAGCGATGTGATCGCCCCAATCGCCGGAGCGCCGCTCGTCTCCGAGTCGAAAGCTGACCTCCGGGAAGCCTTCGCTGCGAGCGTGAACGACGTCGTCGTCGCGCACGACGACCGCGACCCTGGTGTGTTGCGGTGTCGCGGTCGGGAGGACGAGGCCATCGTTGTAATCGGTGTGCTCGCCGATGAGATTCACGCGGCCGGGAGCCTCGGCGCGGTACACGTCGCACCACCTATAACACCTCTGTGCGACTGGGACGGGTGCTGCTCGCGCTCGCCGAGCGGCTGCCCGCGGAGCGGCTTGGCGCGGTGCGGGCCGCGCTCGCGCCGCGCCCGCGCTACGTCTACGTCACGCCCGGTGAGGTTCTGGTCGAGCGCGCGCTCCGTGGCTTCCCGCCGGAGGTGCGCGAGCTCGCCGGCCGCTGCCGCATCATCCGCACCGACGCGCGCGGCGGCGGCGGCTTCTACCCGGATCGGAATGAGATCGAGCTGGCCGCCGGCGTGGAGACGTACGAGGGACTACATCAGGTCGAGCTGTCCGCATGCCACGAGCTCTTTCACTATGTCTGCTGGAATCACCCGCTCTATCGGCTCGACGAGGACCGCGACTTCGCGTATCTACGGCGCGCCGTGCGCGATAGCCGGACGGTAGCGCGCGGATACCGCCGCTACTTCGAGTGGGTCACGACGTCGTTCCTCAGGCAGGGCGCGCATGCGAACCCGGTGGAGTACTTCGCCGACATTCCGACGAACTTCCGCGACCTCTCCGAGCTGCCCCCGCCCATCAGCGCGCACTTCGCACCGCTCATCGATGGATCGTCCGACGTCATGGATCTCGCGCGCGATCCGGACTGGACGATGGAGGACGCCTACTTCTCGTTGGAGACATTCCAGCGGCACTTGGCGGGCACAGAATGAACGAGCGATGACCAATGTCGAGGGCGCGATCCTCATCTGGCTTGCGGTCGGCGCGGGGATCGCCGGCGGCGTATTCATCGTGGCGCGGTCGGCGGTGCAAATGGCGAGCGTGGCATACCGCGTGATCGAGAAGCAAATAGACGCGAGGACCGCGACCCGGCAGACGACGCTCTTGGGACTCGCGATCATCGCAGGACTCCTGGTGACCGCCATCGTCGCCGGGTACGCGATCCTCGTGATCTTCGGAACTCTGCTCGAGAACGGAGTGTCCGGAGGCTAGACGGTCGGCTCCTTCTCCTTCGGCCTGTCCTCCGGCTTCTCGCCGCCGCCCTTCTTGCCGATGTCGCCGCCCTGCTTGCCGGTGTCCGGCCATTCGGGCTTGCGTTCCTTGCCGAGGTCGCCCTGACCAGGCTGCTTCTCCTGCATCGAAGGCCTCCTATCCAACGTCGCCCATGTGGGCGCGTCGAGAGGACGAGCAGGGGACGTGCCATTCGGACATCGGCCTTTGCTCGTTCTCTTAGACGAGGGTGAGGGCGTCGATCAGGGAACGCGGGGTCGTGCCGGGGCTGAAGATCTGGGGTCCCGCGTAGAAGATGAGCACGAGGACGATGAGGATGAGCAGGATGATGCCGATGATCATCCCAGCGCCGAACCCGTTGTCCGTACCGCCCGGATTGACGTTGACCTGGCCCATGCGAACCTCCTCTCGCTAACTCGTCCTTCCCATTCGCAAGGGCCGTGCCGTCCGGTCGGGCTCGCTCATATGCTCGGCGGGCGATGCGACGAGGTCCGCTCCGGCACGGCTGGTTCGCCGCGTTCACCGGAGCCTTCGGCCTTGGCGCGATCGCCGACGAAGTGGCCCGGCTGGCGCTCCCCCTTCTGGTGCTCGATCTCACGCATTCGATCGCCTCCGCCGCGGCGCTGCGCGTCGTGCAGTCGCTTCCTTACCTCCTGTTCGGCGCACCCGCCGGGGCGCTCATCGACCGTGTCGACAAGCGCCGCCTCCTCATCGCATGTGATCTCGCGAGCCTCGCGCTGACCGCGGCGATCCCACTCTCGGCGCTGAGCGGCGCCTTCTCGGTGGAGCTCCTGTATGTCTTCGGATTTCTGCTCGGAACGGTCGAGGTCCTCTGGGGCGTGACGACGGACTTCAGCGTCGTTCCGGCGCTGGTGGACGAGCACGAGCTCACCGAGGCGAACTCGATCTTCTTCGCCGCGGACGGCGCCGCGCGCGTCATCGGACCGACCGTCGGCGGGCTCGCGATCGCGGCCATGGGCAGCGTGAACGCGATGTGGTTCGCCACGCTCGCGTTCCTGCCGACGCTCGCGGTCTTCTACCGGATGCCGCCCTCATATCTGTCGTCGAAAGACGCTCTCGCCCCGCTGACGCTGCCCAACGTCCTGCGTGAGATCGGCGAAGGATTCGCGTTCGTCTGGCGCCTGAAGATCCTCCGTTGGCTGCTCGTCGTGATGTCCATCGCCAATCTCGGCGGCGTGGGCCTCCGTACGCTGATGATCTACGTGCTGCGGGAGGAGCAGCACCTCGACCAGGTCACGATCGGCCTGGCGTTGTCGCTCAGCGGCGGCCTGACGATCCTCTCATCGCTGATCGCGCCGCGCCTCGCGCGTGGACGGCCCATGGGTCACAGCATGATCGCGACGATCGCGGCTTCCGGTCTTGGGTCGTTCGTAGCGGCGATCACGCAGGACTGGCGAGCCATCGTCGCCGGGTTCACCGTTCGCGAGCTCGGGTGGCAGGCCTTCATCATCTACGCCTTCATTCCGCGTCAGCGCGACGTACCGGCGCGTCTTCGCGGACGCGCGAATGGCGCGTTCCGCACGGTGGTCCTCATCTCGAACAGCGCATCGCCAGCGGTGCTATCGGCGATCGTGGTCGCGGCGTCGAGCGCCGTCGCGTTCGCCGTGGCTGGTGGGCTCGCGGTCGCGAGCGCGGCGCTCGCCGCCGTCACGCCGCTGCGCGAGTACGCGGTGCGCGAGCCGGCGGCCGACGAGGTGGTCGGAGCCGGCGTCCCGGTCCGGCCGGAGTAGCACCGGTAGTGGGCGGCCGCCCACGGCCGCAGCACCGCCGCGCCAGATTCGCCTAGATTTACGGTATTCCGACGCAGACGGACTCCAGTAAGCGCGGCGATTGGCTCACCCTCGGTGAAGCGAGCCGCGTGCTCGGCGTGGATCCGGACACGCTGCGCCGCTGGGCTGACAACGGGAAGATCGAGGTCTTCACGACGCCCGGCGGACACCGCCGTTTCCTGCGGTCGGCGATCGACGCGCTGCTGCCGCGTCCGCGGGCCGCGCGACGCACGTCCCTCACCGCGCTGGGCGAGCCGCCCGACCGCGTCTCGGCGGAGTTCCGCCGGCGAGTGCGCACGGATCTCAGCCAGCAGGACTGGCGCGGCCGTTTCGACGAGAGCTCGCTGCGCTGGTTCCGCGAACGCGGCGTGCGCATGAGCGACCTGCTGCTCGGACATCTCGACACCACGCGTCGCGCCGGCCGCGAGCAGCTGCTCGGCCAGGCGGAGACGCTCGGGCGCGAGTACGGCGTCGAGGCCAAGCGCGCCGGACTGTCGCTCGGCGAGTCGACACAGATGTTCCTGTTCTTCCGCGCGCGCTTCATGGCCGAGATCGCGCAGGTCGCGCGGCGACGCTCCCTCGAGTCGTCGCAGGCCGCGTCGCTGTTCGAAGGGGCGGATCGCGCGCTCGACCGCATCATCCTCGCGATGATCACGGGCCACCAAGACTCCTCACAGCACGCGTAGTGGCGACGACCCTCCACCGAACCATCGGTCTCTGGCAGGCGTTGCGTCGCGGGCGTGACCGTCGTGTGCCTCGCGCACCAGCGTTGGCGCGCTCTCGCTACTGTGGCCGCGTGAGCGATCCCAAGGCCCTGCGACAGCGCGCGCTGCAGGCGATCGACGAGCGTCGCGACGCGCTATTCGCGCTCTCCCGCGCTATCCACGCGAAGCCGGAGCTCGGCTATCAAGAGCGCGAAGCGGCGATCCGCCTCACCGAGTTCCTCGAGGGCGCCGGGTTCAGCGTTCAGCGCGCGTACAAGGGGATCGAGACGTCCTACCGCGGCGACGCCACGGGCAAGAAGAACGGGCCGCGCGTCGCGATCCTCGCGGAGTACGACGCGCTCGCGGAGCTGGGGCACGGCTGCGGCCACAACCTCATCGCGATGATCGGCACCGCCGCCGCGGTCGCGACGCGCTCCGTGATCGACGAGACCGGGGGATCGGTCGCGGCGATCGGCACGCCGGCCGAAGAGGGCGGCGGTGGGAAGGTCGCGCTGCTGCGTGCTGGCGGCTTCGACGACGTGGACACCGCGATGATGATCCATCCCACCACCGGCCGGAGCCTCGCCGGGCGTCACTCGCTCGCGTCGAATCGCGTCATGGTCGAGTACTTCGGCAAGGCCGCGCACGCCGCATCGCAGCCGGACCAGGGGATCAACGCCCTCGATGGGCTCATCCAGCTGTTCAACAGCGCGAACGCGATGCGCCAGCAGCTCCGCGGCGACGCGCGCGTCGCCGGCATCATCGCCAAAGGCGGCAGCGCGGCGAACGTCATCCCTGACCACACGATCGGTCGCTTCAGCATCCGCGCGCTCGACCGCCGCTATCAGCAGGAGGTGCTCCGCCGGTTCATCGCCTGCGCGGAGGGCGCCGCGACCGCGACGGGCACGACCGTGAAGATGACCGTCGACGAGAACGCGGGCTACGAGAACATGGTCTTCTCGACGCCGATCGCCGAGCGCTGGGCGGCACACATGCGCGATCTTGGCCAGCAGGTCTTCGAAGCGCGCGACGACGAGCGCGTCGGCTCCACCGACATGGGCAACGTCATGCAGATCCTCCCGGCGATCCATCCGTACATCGCGCTCTCTCCGGACCCCGTGCCCGGGCACTCGGTGGCGTTCCGCGACCTTGCGGTGACGCCCAGGGCGCTCGAGCAGGCGCTGGTGGCGGCGAAGGCGCTGACGCTCACGGCGATCGACGTGCTGACCGATCCCGCCATCCTCACGCGCGCGCGCACGGAGTTCGACGAGCGGCGCGCCGTGGGCATCGTGAAGGGTCGCTGACGAAGCTCCCACGCGACGTCTGGCTGCTCACCGCCGCGCAGGTCCTCTGGGGTACGGGGTTCGGACTGCTGTCGCCGGTGTGGCCGCTGTTCCTGCGCGAGCTCGGCGCCGGTCCGCAGGACATCGGTCTGGTCTTTGGCGCTGGAAACGTCTTCGCGGCCCTGTGCTTCCTACCCGCTGGATACCTCGCCGACCGCATCGGCCGCAAACCCGTGCTCGTCGCGACCTGGCTCCTGTCGACCGCGGGCGCCGCGACCTTCCTTCTCGTCCACGAATGGCACGCGGCGTTCATCGGATCGGCGCTGTACTGGTCCGGGAGCGCGGCGGTGCCGATCATGATGGCGCAGCTCGCCGCCACCACCGACCGCCGCGCCCTCGGACGCGCGATCGGGATCGTGTTCGGTGCCTATTTCTTCGGGAACATCATCGGCGCGCCGTTCGCGGGCCGGCTGGGTGCCGCGATCGGTCTGCGCGAGACGATCGCCGTCGCCGTGGTCGCGTTCGCCCTCTCGAGCATGCTCATCTTCGGTGTGCGGTCGATGCCGCCGGTCCTCGTGCGCGAGCGGCTGCGCTTCCCACGCACGTTCTGGACGCTGCTCGCGATCGCGCCGTTCGCGGCGTCGCTCTCGATCGTCTCGATCGCGCTGCTGCCGGTCTACTTGCGCGACATCGCCGCCGTCCCGCTCGAGAGCGTCGGCAACTACATCGGACTCGTTGCGCTCGGCTCTGCCGTGCTGGCCGCGGGCAACGGGCGCCTTGCGGATTCGATCGGACCCGTACCGGCGCTGTTCGGGGCGGCCAGCGTGCTGACCATCGCCGCGGGGCTCTTCGCGCTCGCCGGTCGAGCCGAGGCGCTCGTCGCCCTGAGCTGTTTCCTGCTGGGGGCAACGCAGGCCGCGAACCCGGTCCTGGCGGCGGCCGTCGAACGGATCCTCCCGCCATCGCGCGTCGCGCTGGGCTACGCCACGTACCAGCTCGCGTTCTCCGTCGGGTTCGGCGGCGGGGGTACCCTCGCCGGATTTCTCTACGAGGCGGATCCGCTGCTCCCGTTCCTCGTGACGGTGGCGCTCGCGCTTCCCATCGCGGCGATCGTCGCGCTCGTCCTTGTCCGGATCATGTCAGTGCGGCGCGCCTAGAATCGGGACGCTCTACCCTCGCGCTTCCACATCGATACGGGGGGCTCACGATTGCTCGTCGCCAACAAGGCTCCGACCGCGAATACGCATCTCCTGTCCTGGGTCGACCAGATGGCTCGGATGTGCAAGCCCGATCAGATCTACTGGTGCGACGGCTCCGACGAGGAGGGCAGGGTGCTCACGGCGGACGCCGTCGCCGACGGCGTCCTCATCCCGCTGAACGCGGAAAAGCGCCCCGGGTCGTACTACTCGCGGTCGAATCCAAACGACGTCGCGCGCACCGAAGAGCTCACCTTCGTGTGCACGCCGACGAAGGCGGAGGCCGGGAACACCAATAACTGGATGGCGCCGGACGAGGCGTACCGCAAGCTGAGCGCGATCTACGACGGCGCGATGAAGGGACGGACGATGTACGTCGTCCCGTACATCATGGGATCGCCGGACTCGCCCTTCGCGATGGTGGGGGTGGAGCTCACCGACTCGATCTACGTCGTGCTCAACATGCGGATCATGGCCCGCATCGGGAAGAACGTCCTCGAACGCCTCGGTGACTCCGACGACTTCAATCGGGGCTTGCATTCGGTGGCGGACTGCGATCCCGAGCGCCGCTTCATCTGCCACTTCCCGCAAGACAACACGATCTGGTCGGTCGGCTCGGGCTACGGCGGCAACGCCCTGCTCGGCAAGAAGTGCCTCGCGCTGCGCATCGCCAGCTACCGCGCGAAGGAAGAGGGCTGGCTGGCGGAGCACATGATGCTGCTCGAGGCCGAGAGCCCGGAGGGCGAGACGCACTTCATCGCCGGCGCCTTCCCGAGCGCGTCGGGAAAGACGAACCTCGCGATGCTCGTGCCACCGCAGACATTCCAGGGTTGGAAGATCCGGACGATCGGTGACGACATCGCGTGGATGCGTGTCGGTGACGATGGGCGACTTTATGCCGTCAACCCGGAGTTCGGATTCTTCGGCGTCGCGCCGGGGACGAATTACCACACCAACCCCACCGCGATGCGGATGCTCGAGCACGACTGCATCTTCACCAACGTCGCGCTCACCCCCGACATGGACGTCTGGTGGGAGGGGATGGACGGACCCCAGACCGAACTCATCGACTGGCGCGGACGTCCGTGGAAGCGTGGATCGAAGGAGCCCGCGGCGCATCCCAACAGCCGCTTCACGGCGCCGATGGAGAACAACGAGGCGCTCTCCCGCTACGCGAGGGACCCACGCGGCGTACCCATCTCGGCCATCCTGTTCGGCGGACGGCGCTCGAACACGATCCCGCTGGCGATCGAGTCCTTTAACTGGACGCACGGCGTCTATCTCGGCGCGACCGCCGGCGCTGAGACGACGGCCGCGATCACCGGCGCGGTCGGACGGATCCGCCGCGACCCGATGGCGATGCTCGCGTTCATCGGATACGACGCCGGCGCGTACTTCGCGCACTGGCTCTCGATGTTCGGGCGGATGGCGCATCCGCCGAAGATCTTCCTTGTGAACTGGTTCCGGAAGGGCAACGACGGCCGCTACCTATGGCCTGGGTATGGCGAGAACATGCGCGTCCTCAAATGGATCATCGATCGCTCCGTGGGGCGCGCGGGCGCGATGGAGACGCCGATCGGGTGCACACCGCGCCCGACCGACCTCGATCTACGCGGCATCGACGCGAGCCCCGAGGCGATCGAGGACGCGCTGCGCGTGGACCGGGACGAATGGGCGAAAGAGCTCGACGCGCACGGGGACTGGTTCGAGAAGCTCGGCGCGACCGTGCCTGAAACGCTCAGGCTCCAGCGGCGCTTGCTCATCGCATCGCTGAAGGCGACGAGCTGACGCGCTAGCAAGCCGTACATTCGAGCGGATGGGACCGTTCGATCGGTTCAACGATCGCGCCAAGAGAGTGCTCGCACTCGCACAGGACGAGGCGATCCGCTTCAACCACAACTACATCGGCCCGGAGCACCTGCTGCTCGGTCTCGTGCGCGAGGGAGAGGGCGTCGCCGCGAAGGCGCTCGACTCCCTCGGCGTTGAGCTCTCCAAGGTGCGCGTAGCGGTCGAGTCGATGATCGGACGCGGCGATTCGACGACGAGTCCGAGCGAGATCACTCTCCAGCCGCGCACGAAGAAGATCATCGAGCTGGCGATCGACGAGGCGCGCAAGCTCGGGCACAGCCACGTCGGGACGGAGCATCTGCTGCTCGGCATCGTTCGTGAAGGCGGGAGCAATGCGGCGAAGGCGCTGAGCTCGCTCGGCGTGGAGCTCGAGCAGGTCCGCCACCAGGTGATCGCAACGCTCGGTCAGGGCTCGCCTGTGACGGCGCGCGGGAGCCGCTGGAGGGACCTCCTGAACGAACGCGGTCGGAGGGTGTTCGCGCTGGCTCAGGAAGAAGCCATCCGCTTCAATCACAACTACATCGGTACGGAGCATCTGCTCCTGGCGCTGGTCCGCGACGGCGACGGCGTGGCCGCACGCGTCCTCAGCTCGCTCGGCGTCGAGCTCGCCAAGGTGCGGACCGCGGTGGAGTTCATCATCGGCCGCGGCGATGCGGCGGTCTCGCCGAGCGAGATCACGCTCTCGCCGCGCACGCAGCGGGTCATGGAGCTCGCGGTCGACGAGGCGGCCCGACTCGGTCAGCACGAGGTGGGCGACGAGCACGTGCTGCTAGGGCTCGTGCGCGAAGGGCAAGGGATCGCGTCGGGCGTGCTCGAATCGCTCGGCCTCTCGATGGACAAGGTGCGGCACCAGGTGCTGGCGGCGCTCGGCCGGACGACCGCTGTGCCAAACGTGCCGATCCGCCCGGTCGACCGAATCCGCCCGGTCGACCGATTGGATGACGGCGCGAGGCGCGTGCTCGCGCTCGCGCAGAACGAGGCCGTCGGTCTCGGCCACACCTGGCTCGGCACCGAGCATCTGGTCCTTGGATTGGCCAGCGCCAATGGCACGATCGCGCAACGATCGTTGAACGATCTTCGCGTCACGTTGGAAGCCGCGCGGCCGTATGTGGCGAAGGCACTGGCTCCTCCACCCGAGTGGCAGACGGCCGTGATCGCCATGACCCCAAGGCTCGATCGAGTGCTCGAGGTCGCCGCCGATCTCGCTGGACCGCGTCCGATCACGCCGGAAAATCTGCTCCTCGCACTCGTCGCCGACGCGAACAGCGCAGGTACGCAGGTGCTCACGAGCTTCGGCGCAAGCGCGGAAAAAGTGAAGCAAACCGTCGATAGACTCTCCGGCCGTGGCACCTGAGCCAAAAGTCCGCCGTTCGCTCACGCTCGAGATCAAGGGCGACCAGGGTGGCGGCGAGCTGCACCACATGGGCGGGTGGCTCTCGCGCGAGGTGAGCCGCCGCACCGGTCCGTTCACGCGCGTCGCCATCTGGAACGGGCGCGGTCACGTCGACAACGTCCGCGCCGTGGGCCGCGGCGAGGTCGACATCGCCCTGGTGACGCCGGCGTCCTTCACGCGTATGGCGCTCAGCGCGACCGGTCCCTACGTCCGCGAGGCCTTCCCCGACCTCGTCGCGCTCGGCACGATCCCGCGACCCGACTCTCTGCTGTTCGCGGTCAGCGCCGGCACCGGGATCCGCACATTCAAGGATCTGCGGGAGGAGCGCGTGCCCCTCCGCATCGCGACGTCGGCGAACGACGGGGTCCACCACGTCGGCATGGGCGCGCAGAACGTGCTCGAGCGGTCGGGCCTCTCGCGCCAGATGCTCGAGGGCTGGGGCGGGCGTTTCATCGAGCTCGATGACGCCGCGCAGTGCGTCGACGCGGTCCTGAACGGCGAGGCCGACGCCGTGTTCCACTCGGGAGTCTCGGATCCGGCGTGGGAGCGACTCGCGAAAGACCGGACGATGAACTTCGTTCCCGTCGATCCCGAGGTCGGCGCGCAGCTCGAGAAGGTCGGATGGCCGCGCGCAACCGTCGCGAAGGGCCGGTTCCGCGGCCTGACCGAGGATCTGGTGACCATGGACTTCAGCGACGTGATTCTGGTCTGCCGCAAGGATCTCGCGGAGGACGTCGCGTATCTCATCGCGTGGTGTTTGATCGAGACGCGTGACGGCGCCGAGCCGCTCGACGCGAAGCGCGTCGCGTCCACCGTCCTGCCTCTTCACCAATCGGCGCGCGCGTACTACGAGACCGTCGGCGCGGCGAAGGCCGCGCGCTAGAGCGCAAGTACCATCGCACCGTGCTGAGCGCCGAGCCGAGCGACGAAGTTCTCGTCGCGCGCGTCGCCAAGCGCGACGTCGCGGCGTTCGCGACGCTCTATGACCGATACGCCCGGCGCATCTATGCGTGGGCGGCGCACGTGGTCGGTAGCGCCGACGCCGAGGACATGGTGCAGGAGGTGTTCGTCCGCCTGTGGGACAAGGCCGCGCAATTCGACGACCGCCGCGGCCGATTCGCGTGGTGGTTCATCGCGATCGCGCGCCATCACCTGACGACGCAGCTGCGGCGGCGCAGCCTCCAGCAGCGCATCGTCGCGGCTGACGAGATCGAGCGCCTCCTCGCCGACGCGCCGGACCGAAGCGCCGGTCCGGACGAGGTCGCGTGGTCGAATGAGCGCGGCGCCGACCTGCTGCGCGCTCTCGCGACGCTGCCCTCGGAGCAGCGACGCGTCCTCGTGCTCGCGTACTTCGCCGGTCTCTCGCAGCCCGAGATCGCCCGGCACACCGGAACGCCACTCGGGACCGTGAAGAAGCGGACGCGACTCGCGCTCCAGAAGCTGCGCGAGCGCCTGGACCGCGAGCTGGGATCCGGCCTGCGCGGAGCCGGCTAGATGAAAGAGGAGATGAAGGAGTTCGACGCGTATCCCGAGGTGGTCGAGTCACTGCCCGACGCGCTCGCGGCCGCATCGCCGCATCGCCTGCCGAGCGGCCTGCGCGCGCGCGTCCTGCGCGCCGCCGAGGCGCGCGCGGGACGATCCGCGCGGCGTCTCGAAATGCGCACGGTCCTCCGCGCAGCCGCTGTCGCGCTGGTCCTCGTCGCGATCGTCGGCCTCGTCACCTGGAACATCCAGCTCCAGCAGGCGCTCGCCCAGGAGCAGACGCTGCTGCAGCAGTTCCGCGACAAGGCCGGACAGCAGCCGCTCATCTTCGACATCGTCGATTCGCCCGCGTCCACGAAGATCAACCTCGCGGCCGCCGGACCGCAGCGCGCCGGCGAGCGACCGCCGTACGGGAAGCTCTACGCGAATCCCACCTTCACGCAGGTGGTCGTGATGGCCGGACGATTGCCCGATCCGATGCCGTACGAGGAGTACCGCCTCTACGTGACGTCACCGTCGGGCACCGTCGCGTCGATCGGCGCGCTGCCCGTCGACGCGAGCGGATTCGGCTACCTCGTCGTCGATACCGGCGCCCGCGGTCCGACCTTCGCCGCCGCGCGCGTCTATCTGCAGCGTAGGAGCGCCACCGCGCCCGACGGCGTCCTCACGCTGCAGTGGGAGTCACGCTGAGTCCGCGCCTCGCGCTCACCGTGGGCGCCGTCGCGGCTTTCGTGTTCGGCGTTCCTCTCGTGGTCTTTCCCGCGGCGGTGCTCGGATCTTCGGGCGTGACAGCATCGGATGTGGCGATCTCGCTGTCGCGTGGTGCCGGCGCCACTCTTGTCGGACTTGGCGTGATCAACTGGATGGCACGCAATGCGTCCGGAGAAGCGCTCGGGGCGCTCCTGGTGGGGAATCTCGTGGTCCAGGCCCTCTCGCTGGTGGTGAACGCATACGGCGTGCTGACCGGTCAGCTCCCGCCGCAGTCCGGGGTCGCATCGCCGATCCACCTGGTCCTCGCAGCGGTGTTTGTGCTTGGAATGAGAGGCGCGCGCTGATCCCAGGGATCCGACCAGCGTGCTCGCGGCTAGATAGGACTAAGAGATGGTCCGACTGCTCGCGGCACAGATCGCCGTGACCGTGTTGCTCATCACCAGCTGCGGCCCCGCCGGTGGACCGTCGGCGACCGCCGCTCCAGCGGCGACGGCGGCCGCGTTCAGCAGGCCGTGCGCGACCGGCGGGCTCGCGCAGAGCTCGGTGCAGGCACCGCCTCCGGCGACCGCCACCGTCGCGCCACCACCGACCGCGCCGGCCGCGAGTCCCGCGGCGCCCGCGACGGCCACGCCGACGCTGCGGCCCGCGCCAACGACCGACCGCGTCGGCTTCCCCGAGGACTATCAGACCAAGTTCAAGTTCGCATACGTCTACGACCGGCAGGACGCAAAGAGCGTGAGCTACATCTGCTTCAACGACGTCGCGACGACCGTCAAGCAGGGACAGCCGTTCCCGTATGGCAGCGTGCTGGTGTTCGAGTCCTGGCGTCCGCTCGAGGACGCGCAGGGCAGCCTGATCAAGGACCCGAACGGCCACATGATCCGCACGACGCTGAACGCGATCTTCGTCGGACGGAAGGAGCGGGACTTCGGCGAGGCGTACAAGGAGAGCCGCAGCGGCGAGTGGGAGTGGGTCGCTTACCGTCCTGACAAGAGCTTCCAGACCGCTCCGCAGGCTTCCGGAAACTGCGCGGCGTGCCACTCGGCCGGCTCGAACAAGGAGCGGGACTGGACGTTCCGCGCGTGGACCTTGCCGTTCACGCCGACGCAGTGGGCGCAGGCGCCGCTGCCCGGCCCCGGTGAGGTGAGCCTCAACCGCATGGCGTTCTTCCCGGCGACGCTCTCGGTCAAGACCGGTAGCACGGTCCGGTGGACCAACAGTCTCGTCGACCAGATCGAGCACACCGTCGTCGCGAACGACAACTCCTTCAACTCGAACAAGCTGCCGCCGGGCGCGACCTTCACGCAGACGTTCGGCAAGCCCGGCACGTACCTGTACTTCTGTTCGCTCCATCCGGACCAGATGCGCGCACGCGTCGAGGTGAAGGACTGATCTAACGCGGCCGCCAGACGCGCATTTCCTGTACGCGGACCGACCCAGCTCCTTTTGCCTCGAACTGCACATGGATGGCGGACCAGTCCGCCTTCCCGAAGAAATCGGACACGAACATCTCGTCGGCCCAGACCGCGAGCCTGTTGCGTTCGACGAGTGCGCTGAGGCGCACAGCGCGGCCGCGGATCGCGACCGGAACATCGCTCGACAACCGCGACTCCTGCTTGCGTTCGGTGTTGACCAGCAACAGGCGCGCGATCCGCGCATCGCTGTCGAGCCGGACGACGAGCCGCCCCGCCTCGAATTCGCCGACGGTCCAGTCAAGCGTCGTGATCGCATCGTCGAGCGCGACCTCCACCTCGACCAGCACCGGAGCGGCGATCGGGCTCTCGAGCTCGGCCTCCCGGCCAGCTTCGAGGATGGGTCCCCGTTCCGCGCGCAGGAGCGTGCCACGCGGTGGCGGTGGCGCCAGCATCGTTGTCGGCCTGGGCTCGGCCGGCGGCGCGGAGGCGAAAAAGCTCGGCAGGAAGAGCGACGCGAGGATCCCTACGAGCAGGAACGCGGCGAGCACGGCCGCGGCGATGCCGATGATGCTCGCCGGCCCGCGCTCGTTCTCGATGGGCACGAGGGCGTCGATCCAGACGGCGCCGGGCCCGTCGGGCGTCACACGCACCGCAGTCACGCTGGCGTCGCTCGGAAGCGCGGCCGCGAGCCGTTCGCGGGCGCTGTCGAGATCGGCTCCGGCGATGCGCACCAGGAACGGATAGGTCATCGCTTCCGGCTCTGCCTCGGCGACACGTATCGCGGCGCGATCGGTGCGCACGATGCGCACGTGCCACAGGAACGCCACGAGGCCGACCGACGCGTCGACGACGAGGTGCCACAGATCGTGCCAGGTCGTCGTCGTGAAGCTGAACGCTAGGAGCGCGTTCAGTAGGCGGAAGAGCGCGGCGGATCCTGCGACGAGCACGGTGATGATGCCGCCGAGCACGGCGAGGTACAGATACACACGTCGTTGCAGCGCACCTCGTTCGGCGTCGTCGAGGCGCCGCTGCATCGCAAGCCAGTGGAACGCCCACGCCGGGAAGCCGACGATGCACAGCGCGATGTACGTCGCCGTCTCGCTGTTGCCGTGCGTGTTCTGCCCGAGCACGACGCTTCCGGTCACGCCGACCACGCCGGCGGTGCCGATCGCGGCCATGGCGAGCCCGATGGCCGCGACGAGGTAGTAGTAGATCCGCCGCACCGCGGCCTGTCGCTCGAGCTCCACCTCGCGCGTGACCTCGCCCTCGACGACCCTGCGATGGAACAGCCAGACCAGCGCGAAGACGATCCCGAAACCGATCGGGCCTCCGAGCTCGGTCTGAAGACTCGTGAACTGCCCCGCGACGGGATCTCCGAGCACGCGCCGTCCGATCGCGGCGATCCCGATCGTCGCGGCGCCGAGCATCGTTACCGCGCTGACCGCAACGACGAGATAGACCGCGAGCTTGCGTAAGACTGACCGGCGCTCGACGTCACCATCCGCACCGGGCGCGCGAACGCCGCGCTGCAACGGCAGCCACGCGCCCAGCCACAGCGCAGCGCCGGTGATGATGGACGGCACCGACTGCACCAGGTCGAACCGAAGCAGCTCGTCGCGCGTCGGGCCGCTGAACGGCTGCGCAGTGGGTGGCGCCCCAAGGGCCGGGGCGATCACGCGCGA
>Ga0137368_10001045_pt1 | contig 28794 bp, 32 predicted proteins | sample SagtaG_13_FD_104917 | JGI IMG/M metagenome (GOLD analysis project Ga0137368, IMG submission 104917) | Vadose zone soil microbial communities from Sagehorn Ranch, Mendocino, California, USA - Sage1_L_100_16 metaG | ecosystem: Environmental > Terrestrial > Soil > Vadose zone | place: USA...
CACCCCCGCCGACCTCGACGACCTGCTCACCAGGATCGACCAGCACCAGCAGCAAACCACCGCACCTGCTATTCCGGAGGCAGCGTGACCACCCCCGACGGACTTCCGGAGCCGACCACTAAGTCGCGGGTTGGATCAGGTCCAGGTAGAACAGCAGGCAGCCGCCGCGCCCGGCTCGCTGGATGCCGTGCTCCACCCCCGCCGGGACGTACACGTACGAACCGCCATCCAGCCTGCGGCCATTGATCATGCACGTCCCCCACACGACCCATAGGTGGTGCACGGCCGCGCGGTGGATGTGGGGCGGCAGGCTGGTGTCGGGGTTCATGTGCAGCAGCCCTGCGTACGACGTGGTTTCTGGTTCCTGCCACAGGACCTGGACGCTCAGGCCCGTGTTGCCCCCCAACGGCCGCCATGGCTGCATCGCCACGTCGTCTGTGTCCAGCAGGACCTCTTGCGGCCGGATCGTTCCTGTTGCTGTCATTGCGTTCACCTCGTGTGGCCCTCTGTCCGCGGCCCACGCCGCCTCGCGGGGCCGACGGCTCCGCCCGATCACCTTGCGGCGATCGTGTGGCTGCCCCGGCTCAGTAGCGCAGGACGGCCGCGGGTCGGCCACCATCAGGCAGCTCCGCCGGATCCAGTGGGTAGGCACTGCCGCGGTGGCGCAGGCTCTCGACCATGGCGAGGTCGAACAGGTCGACATCGCCTGGCCGCGCCCGCTCGTGCACCTCGACGGTGCCGCTGGCCGGGTCGGCAACGCCCCACCGCTCGGCGTCCATGGGGACCAGGATCGTCTCGACCCGGCCCCCGAAGGCGGCCATGACCACCCCTGGCAGATCGCTTGTGGTCAGCCCCGTGCCGGCCAGCTCGCGCCAGCGGGCGGCGGCCGCCCGCTGCTGCCACCGGAAGCGGTCACCGACCATCGCCCAGGACCGCCGGTGCAGCGTGGCCGGGTCGAGCCGGTCAGGATTGCAATGCAGGCTCTGCTCCAGCAGGTTCGGGTGGGTGCTGGCCGCGCGGTAGATCGGGACCAGGTAGTCCACCGCGGCCAGCAGCAGTGGGGCACGGACGTCCCTGATCGCCCCGAGCACGCCGCGGTCGACCTCGCGGAAGAAGCGGAGGATGCGGTCCTTGGCGTCGTCGGAGCCGACCCCGTGGCCATGGAATACCGCCGCCGGCCGCCCGCCCGGCCGGGCCAGGCCGGCCTCGTGGACCTGAAGTTGCTCCTCGCGGTCGTCAAGACGCATCGCCTCGGCCAGACTGGCCGGCACGCCGGGAAGGTCGACAGCGCGCAGCCTGTCCCGGTCGCCCTCCCACAGCCGCACGCGGCCCTGGCGCAAGGCGAGCAGGTAGAACCGCCCGTCGCCGCACAGCAGCGGCAGCAGCGGCTTGACATGGAAGCGCCGGCCGACCACGACCTGTTCGCGCGGCTGGTAGGGCAGCCGCAGGTCGTGTGTCGCGCCCTGGGCGAGGAACAGCGCCAGACCGCCGGCAGGCGCGCGCCAGAACGCCGGCCGCTCGGCCAGCTGGGCCGCCGGGGCGAGCAGGCGACGCGACCCGGGTGCGCCCATCCTGGCGGCGGCGAGCGCGCGCTCGGCTTGGCGGAGCAGGTGGTGCAACTGCATCGCGTCCTGCCGCTCATCCGGGCCCGCCCCGCGGGTGGGCAGGAGGATCGACACCTGAACGCCATTCTCCTGGTCGGCCAGGGCGAGCAATCCCTGCCTGGACAGCGTTTGCATCCTGTGTTCCTCCAGTTCCGTGGATGGCCCGCATTGCACTCCTCGGCTTCACGCTAGGCAACATGGCCCTCGGTGAGCAGTGCCGACGGTCCCGCTGACTGAAGGTCCATCGTCTGCCGTTGCAGACCACGAAGCGGGTGAAGCCATCGTCGGGCCCCTCGAAGCCCGGTCGAGCATGTTGCGGCGGTCACTGGGCAACGCGGGTGAGACGACCCGACCGCCGCGATCAGACCAGGACACGGCGCACAGGACGGCACCCGCCGCAGGAGTGACAGTGGGCCGGCTGGTGGGGGCGGATAGCGCCGTTGTGGCGACGGCGGGTCTTGTGGCGCAAGCGCCACCGCAACCTCTCCGTCCCCTTGGCCCGGTCTCCGCGATCCGTGGGCGGGTGCCGCATGCTCATGCTGCACCCTGCGCCAGGGGACCGCTCGGGCCCTACCGCCCTCTCCCAAAGGGACCAACGACCTACCCGCAGGCACGGCCAGGGCAGCTCGGCGGGGTCCCCGGGCGCGCGGGGGCCGCACGGCCCTGCGCCGCCAGGTCCAACCGCTCTGCCGCGCCGCCCGCGCCCGCCGTACGGTGATCTCGAAGTCGACGGGTCTGGCCCAGGAGGGAACCGCCATGGAGCACAAGGTCGAGTCCGTCATGACTGCCGAGGTCGTCACCGTCCGGCCGTCCACCCCGTTCCACGAGCTGGTGCGGCTGCTGGAACAGCACCGCGTGAGCGCGCTGCCGGTCACCGACGACAGCGGCCGGTTGGTCGGCATCGTGTCCGAGGCCGACCTGCTGATCAAAGAGGGCTACCCGCACGGCGCCGACGACGTCGGCCTGGTCGACGCGATCCGCTACCGTGGGCGGCTCGGCAAGGCTCCCGGGACCTGCGCCGCCGAGGTGATGACCGAGCCGGTGATCACCGTCCCGCTCGGCACGACGGTGGTGGCCGCGGCCCGGCTGATGATCCGTCTGGGCGTCAAGCGGCTGCCGGTGGTGGATGCGCAGGGCGGGCTGGTCGGGGTCGTGACGCGCAGCGATCTGCTCAGGGTGTTCCTGCGGCCCGACCCGGCGATCCGCTGGGAGGTCGAGCGCGAGGTCGTCCGCGGCCGGCTGGGGTTGGGTCCCGGCAGCGTCCAGGTCGAGGTCCGCGACGGGGCGGTCGGTTTGCGTGGCGAGGTGGAGCGCCGCAGCCAGGTTCCCGCGCTGATCCGGCACGTCCAGGCGGTGGAGGGCGTGGTCGAGGTTGACGCGCGGCTGACCTGGCGCATCGACGACCTGGTGAAGACGGCTCCCTGGCCGGTCGCGTGATCTGCGTCCTGCAACCGGTGACACCATCGCCGCCGAGAAGCCTGGTGGGCGTCCTTTTCGCCCACCGATCTCACCCGTGCCACCCCCAGGTCCTCGAGGAAGCCGGGTGCTGCATGCCGACGCCATGGTCGCGGTGACCGGGGACGACGAGGGCAACCTGGTGATCGCTCTGCTCGCCAAGCGGCAGTTCGAGGTTCCCCGGGTGGTGGCCAGGGTCAACGACCCCGACAACCAGTGGCTGTTCGACGACCGCTGGGGGCGTGTCGGTCTCGGCGGCGACCACCGCCGCGCCGGCTCCTGCGCCGTTGCTGGTGTGGCCGTGGGCCACCTCGGTCAGTGTGGCCCACACGGTCAAGGTGCCGCCGGTGCCCGTGCTCACCCACGTCCGCGTCGGCCGGCACCCGGGCTTCGACCGGATCGTGTTCGAGTTCGCCGGGCCGGTGCCCGGCTACCTGGTCCAGCCGGTCACCGAGCTCGCCGAGGACGACTCCGGCAAGCCAGTGTGGCCGGGTTCCCGCAACCTGCTCTGGGTGCGGCTGGAGCCTGCCCAGGCGCACACCGACGCCGGCAAGGTCACGCTGACGGCCGGTGAGCGCCATGGCACGCCAGGGCTTCAGGCGCTGCGCGAGTACCTGTTGATCGGTGACTTCGAGGGCGTGGTCTCCTACGGGTTGCGTCTTGGCCTTGCGACTCCGAACCTGCACGTCTTCGAGCTGACCGGGCCGAACCGCCTGGCGGTCGACATCGCCCAGCAGCGTCTTGCGCGCGTGAGGATCTCCTTCATGCACGTGCCCAACTACACCGCCGGCCGGCAGCCCGAGATCGTGACCGCCGACCGTGCCATCACCCCCTCCCGGGTGGCGCAGGGGGCGCTGGAGGCGATCTTCGCCGGCCCCACCGCACCTGAGCGGGCGCGGGGGCTGGGCACAGTCCGCTCCGGCGCGACCGGCGCGACGCTGCTGCGCATCGCGGGCGGTGTGGCGCACGTGCGGTTGCGGGGCGGCTGTGCCAGCAACAGCGCCACCTTCACCGTCGCCACGCTCATCATGCCCACCCTGAAGCGGCTGCCGTCGATCGACCACGTCAAGATCTACGACCCCAGCGGGCGCACCGAATCGCCGACCGGCAGCCGGGACTCGATCCCGGAGTGCCTGGAGCCGTAGGCGGTCATAGCACCCACTCATCTCACCGGTTGTTCATTCAGTCGAGGGTCCTGGTGGCCGTGAGGCGAATGGCCCTGGGAGCGGGCGGCCCCGGGCCGTATCCTCGCAACGGCCCGCTTGGGCTGCTGGGGCGGCATCGATATGACCTTCCCGCCGCACCGTCGCGGCGGCTGCCAGGTCATGTCGACCAGGGGGTGGGAGCCACTCATCCCCGGCCGCCCGCCCGACGAAGGCCGCCGTCGATCGCGCTCTGAGCTCGTGTGAGGGCTCGAGGGCCGTGTTGCGGATCCGCGTAACGCTCACCAGGAGGGTATCCGGATGGTGGTGGAGCGTCCGTCTGTGCGGCAGCCGGCACCGCTGGCGGCAGCAGGTCGCCGGGCGCCAGTGGCCCACCTTCCAGCCCGGCGGTTGCGGATCGGTGTGATTGCGCCGCCGTGGTTGGAGATCCCCCGGTGGGCTATGGCGGGATCGAGTGGGTCTGTCACTGGCTGGTCAAGGGGCTGGTGGACCGCGGCCACCACGTGACTCTGGTCGGCGCGGCGCCACGATGCGGGGGCGCTTTCAGGCGACCTTTGGGCAGGCCTCGAGCGCCAGGCTGGTGAGGCGCTGCCGGAGTTGCTGCACGCGGGCCGCGTGGGCGATCATCCCATCGATCACCTGGTGGCGACCGCGCGCAGCAGCGCGCGGCGCTCGGCCGGTCGGCCGAGCAGCACCACCCGTTCCTGTTCGAACGGGCGCACCGAATCGCCCGGACGCCCCAGGGCCACCACGCCCTTGCCGAGCCCCAGGTAGTAGCACAGCAGGCTCAGCGCCGGGGTGCCCGCCAGCATCGTGTCGCTGGCCAGCTCCAGGTCCAGCACCACCACTTCGGCCGCCAGCGCAAGCGGGCACTGTCCCCCGCGCCCGCCGACGCAGGTGTAGCTGGGCGCCACTGGCCCCGGACAGGTCAGCACCTGGTAGCCGGCCTGCATGAGCCAGCCCGCCATGCGCTCGCGAGGCTGGGGATCCTGGTCCACCACCAGCACGACCATGGGCTGCTTGGTCACGCCAGCTCACCCATTGTCCGGGTCGTGGCGGTGCGCGTGGCTCAAGTGCTGGATGATGGCGTCGGAGCCGGGGAAGAAGCTGCTGATGTGCCCGTCGGCCTCCCATCGGACCCGCCACGGCGGCTGCCCGTCGGGGCCTTCCAGCGCGATGATCTCACCGTCGCGCTCAGGCTCGCCCAGATGCCTGCCCTTGATGACCACACGGTCGCCGACTGTCGCCTGCATCATGGCCTCCTTGTCGCGCGGCGCCTCAAGACCTGTCGCACGTCCACCTTGGCCAAGTGGCGGCGTGCGAGGAAGGGCTCTTGGTCCCTGTTTCAAGGGGTCGCGTGGGTGGGCGGACGCCCCTGCCGATCGGCCTGGTTGGGTCGGCCGGCGGTCTTTTGGCGGTCCTCCTCCTGGAGCACTCGACGCAGGACCTTTCCCAGCAGCGCCTCAGGCAGCCGGTCGCGAAACTCGACCAGGGTGGGTGCTCAGCGCCAGCCAGGAAGCCGACGTGCTCGGCGTGGGCGCCGACGCCGTGGTGAAGACGGTGGTGCTGGCCACCGCCGACTGCTGCTGGCTGGCGGTCATTCCGGCCTCCTGCCGGGTCGACCTACACCGGGTCCGCGACGTGCTTTGCGATTCCACGGTGCGGCTGGCCAGCGAGGAGGAACTGCTCGCCGCGTTCCCCCGCTACGAGCTGAGCGCGTTGCCGCCACTTGGTGGGCTGCTGGGGGTGCCGGCGCTGATGGACCCGCGGGGTGCTCGGCCACGAGACAGTCGTGTTCGCCGGAGGAATCGAGACAGAGTCCGTCAAGGCGCCCACCGTGGAGTTGTTCCGCGGGGAGGCGAAGGTGGTCGCGTCGATCGCCCGCGACCCAGAGCTGGACTGACGTCGGCGTCGTCGGGCAGGGATCATCCCAGCGCGGTTGCGCACCGGCGGGTTAGAGGCCTTGGGCAGGGAAGGAACACCGGGACGCCGCCCAGCGGACCAGGATGACCAGCAGGGTCACAAACGACTGCCCGAACGCCCGCCCGACCCTGGCTGGGACGGCTAGGTGTTCTGTCCCGTGAGGTTGGTGACGCGGCTGGCGGGTGGGTGGCCGCCGAGTGCGGTGTGGGGTCGATGATGGTTATACCGGTGCAGCCACGATGGCAAGGCGGCCCGGCGGGCCTGCTCTGACCGGTAGGGCTTGGCGTAGGCCCACCCGGGCAGCATCGGCGTTCGGTCGGTGCGGCGCTGCCGGAGGCTCCCGCCTTCGAGATCACGCCGCCTTCGGTCGACCCTCGGGTCGAGCTTGCGCGCCTTCTGGCGGCACCGAGCGACCCGCCGAGGCCGCCGACCACAGGTACAGAATCCCGGCGATGAACGGGGCGGAGCTCACCACGGCCAGCGAAGCCAAGCCAAGCTGGCTCTCCAGGCTCGACAGCACCACCGGGACGACGCCCAACACGAGCAGCAGCACCCCGGCGACCCCCGTCCGCTTCAAGCCGAGCAGGGCGACCGCGGCGCCCAGGACGAAGCTGATGATCGCCCGGATAGGACCGTGGCGGTCATCGAACGCCCGCCACCCTTGCGGGTCCACGGCGAACCAGACGCTGACGCCGACCACAGCGGCGATCAGTACGGCGAACAGGCCAGTCGCCCAGTCCGGCCGGTACCAGGCCAGCGCGGCGAGGACCACCAGCGGGAGCGCCCAGGCGGCGACCCACCCCAGCGCCGTCCAGCCGCCCGGGTCGGCGAACGTCTCGCCGACGACGAACAGCCCGAAGAACGCGGTGACGAACGCCATCACGCCAAAGCCGGCCCGCTTGAGGATGCGCGCACGCTGCACCGGGTCGGGCTGTCGCACCACGAAGACGACCGCCAAGATAAAGATGACCGCGACAAGCGGAAACCCCAGGGCCATATCGCACCTCGATCCCGTACCTTCGCCCGGCACGCCAAGCGCCAGCCCGAGCAGCGAGAGCCGCGCCCAGGTCGCCAGGGTCCGGCCAGAACCGCGCGGCGAGCAGCATCGCGCCGATCAGGGCCAGCGTCCCACCCAGGTAGGCGAGCAACTCGACCAGCAGCGGCGCGCGCCGCGGCGCCGCGACCTGTCCCGTCCCGCAGCGCTGCTCGGCCGCCAGGATCGCGGCTGCCTGCTCGCGGGTGATCAGACCCTCGGCTGCCCACCGCCGCAGCTGCGCCCGCAGCCGCTCCGTCCAGGCAGATGGAATGGAGACCATCGCGCCCACCTCCCCCTTCCTGCTCCTCCCCTTTTCCGGCGCCGCCCCCTTCCAGCATGCGCGGAACCGGGCGGCGCCGGCAGAGCCGAAGGACCCGCGTTCTCACGGTCGGCCGAAGGCCCTGAGGAGCGGGGCCGCTCGGCCGACGCGCTCGCCGGTCGCGTCCGGGCACTCGCTGCGTCCTGAGGACTCTCCTTGAGCGAGTCGTCCGCCCCTGGTTGCCGTGTTGCGCTGCTGCCACGCTCGAATCCGGGCAAACCATGGCAGGCTGGATCGATCCCATAGCACCCGGGAAGGTGACGGAGGGGCGGCGGAAATGGCGACGCAGGCTGATCCCTCTGCAGGCAACGGACACGGCTCCGTGGCGTCGCGCGGGAGCTTCCAGAAGGACCTGGACGCGCTGGTGGACCAGGTCCATGACATGGGCGCGCTGTCCTGCGCCGCGCTGCAGCGCGCCCTGCAGGCCTTCGCCGCCCAAGACGTGACGCTGTGCGACAGGGTGATCGAAGGCGACGACGTGCTCGACGAGCGCTTCCTCGGCATCCAGCGTGAGGTGCTCCGCCTGATCGCGCGGCAGGCACCGGTCGACTCCGACGCCCGCCTCGTCACCGCCGCCATGCACATCGGCCTGCATCTGGAGCGGATCGGGGACCTGGCGGTGAACGTGGCCGGGCTCACCAAGCTGGCCGTGGGGCTGCCCGGCGATCCTGTGGTGCTGGCCAGTCTCCGGGCGATGGGCGCGATCGCGCTGGAGATGATCACCGCAGCCATGAAGGCGTTCAGCGACCGCGACGCCGATGCATGCCCGCGGCTGGCAAGCACCGATGACCGCGTCGACGAGCTCAACCGCGCCGTCACCGAGCGGGTCCTGGCGATCCAGACGCCCAGGCAGCGTCGCCGCTGGGCCGTGTACATGGACGAGGTCGCCCGGCAACTGGAGCGGGCCGGCGACCACGCGGTCGACATCGGCGAGCAGGTCTGGTTCATGGTGACCGGCGAGCTGCGCGAGTTCCCTGGCGATGATCCCGGCTGAACCCATCAGCGCCGGACCCGAGCCACCGCCGAGCCCGTCGAGTCCATCTCGCGGCGATCGCCGACCCGGTAGCAACCGAACCTTGCTTGCCGGCACCTCGGACCTTGCTGACCGGCATGTGAAAGCTCTGGCCTGGGCGACTTCGCTTGCTGCACCGGGGCCGAGATCGGGACGATCACGGCCGCTGCCCGCGCGTCGGGACCGGGCAAGCTACCCGGCGGCGAGTTAGGGGACCTTCGCCTCTGTTCCATACGGTGCCGGACAGTCAATGTTGACCATGGGCGTCTGTCAGGCGTGAACGTCCGCGCCGATTTGGGCCGATCGGCGATGACCGGCCGGAGGAGACGAACCTACGATGAGTGAGATTCTGCTCAACAGTGGTGACGTGGCAAGCCTTGCATGGCGGCCGTTTGCCGGTGGACTGGGGGTCCGTGACCGGGTGCTGTGGCGGGACCCCGAGGCGGCGTCGTATGCGAGGCTGCTGCAGATGGAGCCAGGCACCAGTGTGGCGCCACACCGGCACCGTGGCGCGGTCCACCACCTGTGGGTGGTCAGCGGGGAGTGCGTGATCAACGCCAGAACGCTTGCTGCCGGCTCCTATGTGTTCGTGCCGCGGGGCCTGGAGCACGCCATCCAGCGGGTCGGGCCGATCGGGTGCACGCTGTTTTACCTGTACCTGCGGGTGGCACCGGCCACCCGGCGCGTGCAGGCGGCCCAGAACGGCCACGAGGCGATGCGTCCGGACGTACTGGGCGTTTGACGACTGGGGCACAGGTCCCGGCGTGCTGGGTCCGATCGCCTCTCTCGCAAGGCACCCGCTGGCGCCTACCGTGCGGCGTGGGGATCGCTAAGCGGTGGGTGGGCCATGGAACTGATCAGCAGGAAGTGGCTGCAGCTGTACAGCGGGCGGTGCAACCCCGCCCTGGCCAAGGAGGTCACCGGCCAGCTCGGCGTCGAGCTGGGCGAGGCCAACCTCATCGACTTCGCCAACGGGGAGATCGGCTGCCGCCTGGACAGCTCGGTCCGCGGTGCCGACGTGTTCATCCTGCAAAGCCATGGGCGGCCGGTCAACGACTCGATCATGGAGCAGCTGATCATGATCGACGCGGCCAAGCGGGCCTCAGCCAAGCGGATCACCGCGGTCTGTCCCTGCTACGGCTACGCCCGCCAGGACCGCAAGACCGAGGGTCGCGAGCCGATCACGGCCAAGTTGCTGGCCGACCTGTTGGCCGCCGCGGACGCCGACCGCATCATCAGCGTCGACCTGCACGCCGGCCAGATCCAGGGGTTCTTCGACGGCCCCGTGGACCACCTGACCGCCATGCCGGTGTTCGTGGACTGGCTGCGCGCCAGGGCGTGTGACGGTCTGGTGGTGGTCGCGCCCGACGCCGGCCGGGTCAAGGCGGCGGAGCGGTTCGCCCAGCACCTCAAAGCGGATCTGGCGTTCGTGCACAAGCGCCACCGCTTCGGGGTTGCCAATGTCGTGGAGGCCCGCGCGGTGGTCGGCGAGATCCAGGGCCGGACGTGCGTGGTGGTCGACGACATGATCGACACCGCCGGCACGCTGTGCGCCGCGGCCGAGATCCTCAAGACCCATGGGGCGGCCAAGGTGCTGGCGGTCGCCACCCACGGAGTCCTGTCCGGTCACGCCCTCGAGCGGCTGGAGTCCTCGCCGATCAGCACCGTCGCCATCACCGATACGCTGCCGCTGCCCGACGGGCCGGTCACAAGCAAGCTCAGAGTGCTTTCGGTGGCCACGATCCTGGCCAAGGCGATCCGCGCGGTGTTCGAGGACAGCTCGGTGTCGGAGATCTTCGGCGGCGAGAACCAGCCCTGAAGCCGGCAGAGCGGGGACGGCGGACGACGGTTGTCGACCGGATCGCCGAACGCAGCCTCGCCTCGGCGGCCAGTGGCGCCTGCGAGCAGGGGTTGCAGGCGCTGGCGCAGCAGAGCCAGGTCGCGCTGGAGGTGACGCGGAGCCTGGTGTGGCTGGGGCTGCCGTGACCCGGCCTGCCGGCTCCGCGCTGACGAGCTGCTGACCAGGGCCGTCATGCGAAGACCGGAACGCCCGACCACGCCTCCACGGCCGCCTGTCGCCGGTCGAGGTTCCTGACGCCTGCCGTCAACGGGCCTGGGGCGGGCGGGAAGATCAGGCGCCCGAGTATCGAGGTGGTTCTGCTCGGTCAGGCAGGAGGGTGCTGGCCTCTTGATCGCAGGCTCCCGGATCGCGCCGCTGAAACGGCGAGAGGGCACCCTTGGCCACCAGTCTGAACACCCGGCCCGTCGGGGTGTCTGGTAGCTCCCGGGGGGTGGTTGGGATCGGCACGTCCACACACAGCAGCGACCCCTCGCGCACCACCGTCGCCCCCAAGCCTCGCAGGATTTCGACCATCCGGATATTCTCCGCCGAGACGTAGCCGCGGAAGCGCTCGATCCCCCGCTGCCGCGCGGATATGGCCAGCAGTTCCAGCAGGATCGTGCCGATGCCCCTGCCCTGATAGTCGTCGATCACGGTGACGGCCGCCTCGGCGGTGGTCGGGTCGTCGGGCAGGCGGATGTAACGGGCCACACCGAGGCCCGGCTGGTCGGGCTGGCTGGGGTCCAGCGCCCCCCAGGCCATGTGGTTGACGTAGTCGATCTCGGTGAAGTAGCGCAGCTGCTGGTCGCTGAGGCTGTCCATCGAGGACAGGAAGCGCTGGTAGCGGGACAGCTGCGACAGTCGGGCGAATCCTGCGCGCAGCCGATCCCTGTCCTCGGGAAGGATCGGTCGCACCAGGATGGAGGTGCCGTCACGCAGCGTGACCTTCCTCGCGGAGGGCAGGCCAACGCGTACTCGGCCGACCGAACCGGCCATGAGCACCACCTTCGGCCAGATGATGGCCGGACTTTGCCGGGGTCAGGGACAGGCCGTGCGGCCCTAGCTTAGCCGGCGTGCACCCCGGCTTGCAGGCCCCCAGGGTGTCTGATCGCCTCGGTGATGGCGGCGGCCAGGGGTCCGGTGTCGTCGGGAACGGGTGGGCCGTCGGCGTGGCCGTGGAGCCTGCCCTGCAGCAGCAGGCGCAGGACGGCCTGGGCGATGGGCAGGAGGTTGGCGGCCTGCTCGAACACCAGCGAGCGCGGCCCGTCGATCACCTCGCTGGTGACCTCCTGGCCGCGGTAGGCCGGCAGGCAGTGCAGGAACACCGCGTCCGGCTTGGCACCCGCCAGCAGCCGCTCGTTGACCTGGAACTCCTCCAGCAGTTGCTCTCGCGCCGCACGTGCCCGCTGCGGGTCGTGCATCGACATCCACGCGTCGGTCACCACCGCGTCCGCGTCGCGCACCGCGGCGGCCTCGTCCAGCGTGCACTGCACCTGCGAGCCGCGCTCGGCGGCCAGCGCCCGCGCCCGCGCCACCACCTCGGGATGAGGCTCAAGGCCGTAGGGGGTGGCGACCGCTACGTCCATCCCGGCCAGCGCCGCCGCCTCCAGCAGGCTGTGGGCGACGTTGCCGCCGCCGCCGACGTAGGCGATCTTGCGGCCGCCGAGCGCACCCCACCGCTGGTGCAGGGTGAGCAGCCCGGCCAGGGTCTGGCAGGGGTCGTGGCGGTCGGTGAGCGCGTTGACGACCGGGACCGAGGCGGCGGCGGCCACTTGGCGCAGGTCGTGGTCGGCGAAGGTGCGGACCACGATCGCGCGCACGTAGCCGCTGATCACGCGGGCGGTGTCCTCGATGCTCTCGCCGCGGTCGGATTGCAGCTCGCCGGGCCCCAGGGTCAGCGACACCCCGCCCAGCCGGGCGACTGCGGTCTGCAGCGCCACGCGGGTGCGGGTGGAGGGCTTGGCGAAGTACAGCGCCACGGTGTCGCCCCGCAGCAGCTGCGCGTGCCGGTGCGGCTCGGCCTTGGCTGCGGCCGCCTCGTCCAGCAGCAGTTCCAGGTCGGCAGGGCTCAGGTTCGCGATGCGCAGCAGATCCTTCATCATCGCCCCTCGCCTCCTCGGGATCTCCATGCAAATGCCTGGTCGCCACACTCCAGGTCACCACCCAGGGTCGTCCCAGAAGCGCCGGCCCACTAGGGTCAGGAGACCCTTGACCAAGGGGCCCCCTGCCCGCGGACCTTCACCGCCGCCTTGATGGTGGCGTCCGCATTGACGAGCATCGCTGCGGGGAGCTGTTCGGCAGGAGGTGGGGCCTGGTGCGGCTGGTGACCGTCGGGGTCGGCGCCATGAACTCGCCCCGCTACGCCCCGGCAGGGCTGCTGGTGGCGCACCGGGGTGTGCGGGTGATGCTGGACGCCGGCTCGGGTGCCGAGCCCGGCGGCCGCCTGGATGCCTGGCTGCTCACTGATGAGCGCGCTGAGCTGGGCGCCAAGGTCCGGGCGCTTGCCCGCGCTCGTGGCCTGGTGGCCCGTGTCGGGGCGGTTGCCACGCCGGTGCTGCGGATCCAGCCGCGCCCGGTCGCCCACACCAGCCACCCGACCGTCGGCTACGAGATCCTGGCGGCTGGCCGCCGGGTCGTCTGGGCGCCGGAGTTCTGGGAGTTCCCCTCATGGGCGCACGACGCCGATCTGGTGTTCGCCGACGCGGCCGGCTGGGACCGGCCGGTCCGCTTCGCCGGCGGGGTGGGCGGGCCCCTGGACGTGGTGCATGTCGCCGAGGCGGCCAGGCGCCTTGGGGTGCGGCGGCTGGTGTTCGCGCACATCGGCAGGCCGACGATCCGGGCGTTGGACCGGGGCGAGCGGCCCCCGTTCGGCGAGGTCGCCCGCGACGGTCAGGTCTTCCGCCTGACTGGGCGGTGAAGCGGTCGGGAGCGGTGGGCCATCTGGTGGATGGAACGCGAGGCGAACGGCCCTGCCGGTGGTCGGCGGTCGGGCTGATCGTGGGCGGGGAGGTGAGGATGATGCCGATGCGGGGCGGGGGACGGCGGGGCGAGCGTCCCAGGCGACGCGACACCAGACGGCGCAAGCACGTCAAGCACGAGGCACCGCGGCGCATGGCGGGCGGCCGGCGGACCGATGCGGCGTGCGGACTGGGCTGAGACCCTGAGACGCGCGGCCTGCCATGGCGGAAGGCCGACGCTGTGGCCGCAACGACGGGCGGAGCTGGACCCGAGGTCACGACCGCCCGCAGCCGGGCACGGTCAAGGTCTGGCCGTCCAGCCACGCCTGGACCCCCAGAAACACGCGGGCCAGCCACATCCCGGTGCGGACGTGCTCGGTCTCCCGCGGGATCCGCACCCGGCTCTCCCCGGCGGCCAGCGCGGCGAACGGGACAAGCTGGTCGGCGACGAACCGGTCCACGCAGGCATCGCTGTCCAGCTCCTGTTGGAGTTGCCGCGCCACCTGCGTCCCGATCGCCTCGGCCGACCGGCGCGGCGCACCGGCCCGGTCCGCGCCTACGCGGGTGCCGCCTTCCAGGTCGGCGAACAGCGCCAGCGCCGCCCCCGGCTGGAGCGCACCGGTGTCCTCCAGCTCCTGGATGCTGGCGTGCAGGCCAGCCGCTTGGAGCGTGTGGCGGGCGGCGTCGGCGATGCGCGCGCTCACCCGCCGCCGCGCCAGATGCGACGCCAGCGAGATCCCCCAGATCCGCTGGAGGTCGCCGCGCTGGGTGGCGACCAGTGGCCGCAGCGGCCCGCTGGCTGGGACGACCTCCAGGCGCAGGACCCCACCGCCGCTTGGCACATAGCCGGGGCGGACCATCTCGGCCCGCACGGTGGCACCCATGCGGGCAAGCAGCGGCAGCAGGGCGTGCTGCAGGTGGAACACCGACGGCGCGAAATCCTGGAACAGCCCGCCACGCAGCTCCACCTGAACCGGCTTGGCGCCGACCGCCAGCAGGGGCAGCATCGCCAACGCCACCATCGTGGTGGAGCCCGCCGAGCCGATGTCCCAGGCGTGACGGCCTGCCGGCGTGGCCGTGCCCGGCTGGAAGGTGAACGCCCTGGCGCCCGGCACCGCCCCCCGGACAGTCCCGCCGACCAACTGGCAGATCGCCTCGACCGCGCGGAGCTGCTGGCGGCGCAGCCCTGGGTTGGGCCGGCGGGCGCGGACGTTCACCATGTGCACGGGCTGACCGGTGACGGCGGCGTAGGCGACCGCCTGCCGGACGATGCTCCCGCTGCCCGAATGCAGTCCACCGTCGATCTCGATCATCAGCCGTCTCCTGGTCCCGCAAGAGGAAACGGTCCCGTTGTGGTGGGGACACCTGGCCCTACGCATCGTGGCGCCGGGGGCGTAACGTGCATGGTGTTCCGGGCGACCCAGCCGGGAGAACCCTCAAGTTCTGCCCGGTCTTGGCTGACAGGGCCGCTGGCGGTGATCGGCTCGCAAGGCCGAGGTGCACCGGCGGCCAGCTGGACCAAAAGGGTCGCCTGGAGCGCATTTGGGGACTGCCCGCGCTGTTCTGTGAGTCGAGGTGTTGCCTGCGAATCGGATCGGCCCTGTCTTGGCGGTCCCGAGCGGGAGGAGCTTTGGCATGGATGCGCACGACCACGACGCGACCGTGCACGACCACCGGCACGTACACGTCACCCACTACCTGCGGCACGGAACCGACCTCGAGCACGAGTTGGCCACCCACGCCCACCCGCACGACCATCCTGCGGTCACCCACGAGCACCAGGCGCACGCCGATCCGGCCAGCGAGCATGAGCGTGAGGCGCACGTCCACGACCACCGCCACGCAGTGCACACCGCCGCGGTCTCCTAGCGACTGGCAGCCCGCCACCAGGTGATCGGTCGGGACCGCTCACCCTCTGGTCGACCCTCCCGCGGTGAGCGGGTCCTTATGCCCTGGCCGGGATGTGGGAGGCGGAGCATCCTGCAGTCGAAGGGCGAGCAGACCTGGTCGGTCCCGCCGATGCGACGAGGTCGCGGCAAGGAGTCGATGGGCGATGCGTGAGCTCCAGGTGCAGGTCGTGACGGTGCACGGGGACGTCGACCCGGACGGGCAGGCATATGCGAGGCGCAAGATCGGCCAGCTCGCCAAGCTCGCACCCGGGCCGGTACTGTCCGCCCGGGTCAAGCTGGACCGGGCGCCAGATCCAGCGCTGGAGCGGCCCGCCCTGGCGCAGGCCACACTCGATGTCAACGGCCGCCTCATCCGCGCCCGGGTCGCCGCGCGGCGCCTCGACGAGGCGGTCGACCTGCTGGAGGCGCGCCTGCGGCACCGCCTGGAGCATCTGGCCAGCCACCGGCGCGCACGGCACCGGCGGGCGGCGACTGGCGAGCACGGCGAATGGCGGCATGGGGACCTGGCGGCGCAGCGGCCGGCCTGGTATCCGCGGCCGGTCGCCGAGCGAGCGGTGGTGCGGCACAAGCGGCTGGCGCTGGCGCCGATGTCGCTGGAGGAGGCCGTGCTGGACCTGGAACTGCTGGACTACGACTTCTACCTGTTCGTGGACGCCACGACGGGTGAGGACGCGCTGGTGTGGCGCCAGCCGGACGGCACCGTCGGTGTCGCCGTGGCCGGTGGGCGGCGTTTGGACACCACCGGCTGCACAGCCCCCGTCCAGCTTGCCCCGGCACCGCCGCGCCGGACCCTGGGGGAGGCGACCGGACGGCTGGACCTGACTGGCGAGCCGTTCGTGTTCTTCGTGGACGCCGTGAGCGGCCGCGGCGCTGTCGCCTACCGCCGCTACGACGGGCACTACGGGCTCATCACCGCGGCGGAGTCACCCCAGTGATGAGGCTTGCAGCAGGGAGAGGTGGGCGTGATGCCGTTTCGTGATCGAGCCGACGCTGGCCGCAGGCTGGCCGAGCGGCTGCTGCGGTGCACGCTGGAGGAGCCGATCGTGGTGGTGGGCCTTCCTCGCGGTGGCGTGCCCGTGGCAGCGGAGGTGGCGCGGGCGCTGCACGTCCCCTTGGACGTGCTGGTCGTGCGCAAGCTCGGCTGCCCATGGCAGCCAGAGCTCGCCATGGGCGCGGTCGGTGAGGGAGGCGTCATCGTCCTGGACCGGGCCCTGATCGCCAAGCTTGGCCTGAGATCCGAGGCGGTCGGTGAGGTGATTCGGCGGGAGCGGGCTGAGCTTGGAGCGGCGTGTGCGCCGCTACCGGGGGGGTCGTCCGCCGGAGGCGGTCGAGAGCCGCACCGTGGTCGTGGTCGACGACGGGCTGGCGACGGGCTCCACCGCGCGCGCCGCGATCGGGGTGCTGCGAGGCCGTGGCGCCCGGCGGGTCGTGCTGGCCGTGCCGGTCGCGCCGCCTGGCAGCGTGCGGGCGTTGCGTGCGATCGCCGACGAGGTGGTGGCCGTGGAGACACCGGTGCGGTTTGTTGCCATCGGCCAGTTCTATGCCGACTTCGGCCAGACCAGCGACGAGGAGGTCGTGCGGCTGCTGGTGGCACCCAAGGAGCTGCCGGCTCCCGCGGCGGCTGCTGGCGATCCGGTCAGGTCGTGCGACATCGATCTTGGTCCTGTGCGTCTGGCCGGTGAGCTTGCGGTGCCGGCCTCCCCGGCAGGGGTGGTGGTGTTCGCCCACCGCAGCGGCAGCGGCCGCCACAGCCCGCGCAACCGCTTCGTCGCCGCCATGCTCAACCAGGCCGGGCTGGCGACACTGCTGCTGGACCTGCTCACACCAGAAGAGGAGCTGGTCAGAGCCAACGTGTTCGACATCGGGCTGCTGTCAGCGCGGCTGGTCGGGGCGACGCGTTGGCTACGCGGGCAGCGGGAGGTCGCAGACCTGCCGGTCGGGTACTTCGGCGCCAGCACGGTGCCGCGGCGGCGCTGTGAGCGGCGGCCAACCTCGGCGAGGAGATCACGGCGGTCGTGTCCGGTGGCGGCCGACCGGATCTGGCCGGCTGGCGGCTGGGCCAGGTGCGGGCGCCGACGCTGCTGATCGTCGGTGGCCAGGACAGGGTGGTGGCGGACCGGAACCGGCAGGCGCAGGCGCGGTTGCGGTGCGAGAACGCCCTGGAGATCGTTCCTGGGGCCACCCACCCGTTCGAGGAGCCTGGCGCACTCGACCAGGTGGCGGCGCTGGCGGCGCGATGGTTCACCCAGCATCTGCCGGGTGGCGGATCCGCGCGGCCGGTCAGCACCACGGGACATCGTCGGGTGTAGGGCCCTGGCGGTCCGTTCCGGTACGTCGGCCACCGCATCTTGTGGCAGCGCGAGGAGTCGAACCTCGCTTGGGCGCCTGTCGCGACGCCGGGCTACAAGCCGAGCCCCCTTTCGGGGGTGTCCACCGGAACGCTGCCAGGTCTTCTCCCAGCCTGTGTGCATGGTGCTGCTGGCCTCTCCAGACAACCATGCGACACGGCCCATGACCGGTCCAGAGGCGAAGGTCAGGCGGGGACAGGTCCATTGCGCCCCCCGGCGCAAGCCCTCGCCCCGCTTCGATCAGGCTCGTCGCAGCGTGAGCACGCCGTCCGGTGCGAGGTCCACCAGTGACCCGAAGCCGCCGCTGACCCGGTGCAGCGCCCTTTGGAGCCACGCGGCGAGCTGTCCAGCGCTGCCCGCGTCTGGTCCAGCGGGCCCTTGCGCAGCCGAGTTCGAAGGCCGTATGTCGAACCCACCAACCCCGCTGACGGCACCAGCGCGTCGTGACCTCAGGTGACGCTGTGCAGATCAGGCCTGCGTCCCCTCAGCCCGAACAGCGATGGGCTTCAGGGATCAGCGAGTCAGGCAAGAGACCGTCTGGCCAGGCGCGGGCGTCGGTCCAGGATCGCACGGGCTCGTTGCGTGTCACGCGGGCCAGCGCCTTGGCGAACTCGTCGGCGGATCGGGCCTGGATCCACAGGGCGCGTTGGTGGGCGGCGCCCGTGCCGTGCTCGTCCAAGCGGCGCAGCAACGTCTGGATCTCGTCGGCATCTTCGGAGAGCTCCAGCGCCGGGTGGACGCGGTCGATGAGCCGGTCGATGAGCCTGTGGTGGGTGACTGCCTCGCCCGTCAGCGGATCTAGGCCCGGCCCGCACAGCCCGTGGCGGGCGGCGGCGGAGATGGCCGCCGTGACCCGCCGGGTGGACGCCGGCTCGACCGGCAGCCCACGCCGTGCCTCGACGATCGCCGTGGCAACCAGGGCGCGCACCAGCCCCGCCAGCAGCACCGCGTCATCGACCTCGAGGCAGACGTCGGCGATGCGCACCTCTATCGTGGGGTATCGCGGGGACAGCCGCGCATGGAAGTAGATGCTCGGCGGGTCCAGCGCCGCGCCGTGGCGGATGAGGCGCCGGACGGTGGCGTCGTAGGCGGCGGCGTCGGGCCAGACCCCGGGGGGCCGTGCGGTCGGCCAGCGTGACCACAGCCGGTAGCGCCAGCTCTGCCAGCCGGTATCGCGGCCGTGGGCGATCGGGGAGTTGGCGCTGATCGCCAGCAGTTGCGGGAGCCATGCCCGCAGGCGGGTGAGCACCTGGACGCCGAGATCGCGGGATGGGACGCCGACGTGGACATGGCAGGCGCAGGTGCCGGCTTCGGCGACGAGCGGGGCGAAGCGGCGGGCCAGCTCGCGGTAGCGCGGGGTGTCGGTCAGGCCAGCCAATCCGGGAGTGCCATAGGGCGCTGTGCCGGATGCCACCAGCCGGCACCCGAGCTGTTCGGCGGCGCTGGCGACGACCTGCCGGTGCCGGGTGAGCTCACGGCGGACTTCGTCCAGGCGGGTGCAGATCTTGGTCGTGGTCTCGAACTGGAAGCGCATCAGCTCCTGCTTCGCCCACGGCGCTCCGTCGAGCAGTCGCAGCAGCTCTGGGGCGGCCAGCGCGGCCTTGCTGGTCGCCGGGTCGATGAGCACGAACTCCTCCTCGACACCGACGGTGAGCGCCGCCGTCGCGGTGCGGCCCGGGAGCCTGGTGCGGAGCGCGCCGGCTCCGCGCCCTCCCGGTGGGCGCGTGGTGGCCCTGCTCGCCACGGTGGCACGTCCACCCGCTCGGGCCATGCTGCGACCTCCTGTGCGCACACCACAGCTTGCGGCGCCGTCCCGAATCAGCCCAAGTGCCAAACGACCCCCGTCCGGGAGGTCCTGGAGCGGCGTGTCCACGCGCAACTCGGCGCAGTCGGCGGCCGCCTCCAGCCGGGTGCGCCGTCAGGTGGTGGGCCCGCCGGGTGGGTTGGGATGTGAGGCGTCGGTGAACTCCTGGAATCTGCCGGTGATCAGGTAGGCGACCTGCTCGGCGATGTCGACGGCGTGGTCGCCGATGCGTTCGATCTCGCGGGAGACGACCTGCATGCGGATGCCCCACTGGATGCAGTGCTGGTCGGCGAGGATCAGCTCAACCATGCGGTGGTTGAGCCGGTCGACGGGATCGTCCATGGCGGGGAGCTGGTAGGCCAGTTGCAGGTCCCGTCGGGCGAGCGCGTCGGCGGCGGCGGCGGTGCCGACCATGCGTACGGTCGTGGCGTCCATCTGCTGCAGGCACCGCAGCACGGTCGGGTTCTGCGGCAGGCCGTCCGCGAGTCTGGCGATCTTGGCGATGTTGACCGCCATGTCGGCGATGCGCTCCAGGTGCAGGTTGATGTGCAGCAGGGCGGTGAGCAGGCGCAGGTCGGAGGCGACCGGGGTCTGCAACGCGAACAGGTCGAGGATCTGGCGTTCCACGTCCAGGTAGAGCCGGTCCACCAGGTCGTCGCCGGCGATCACCGCGTCGTAGCCACCGGGCGGTGTGGCACCGCTCAGCGTGGCCAGGGCCCTGTCGATCTGGCGTTGGGCTTCGACGGCGATGCGTTGGACGCTGGTGTCTCGAGCGTCTGGAGGTCCTTGGTGAACCGCCAGCGCGGCTGGTCGGGGCGCATCAGCCGAACCTCCCGGTGATGTAGGCCTCGGTCCGGGGATCCTCGGGGGTGGTGAAGATCTTCTTGGTCGGTCCCGCCTCGACCAGCCGGCCGGGGCCGGTGTCGGTGGCGAGCAGGAAGGCGGTCTGCTGGGCGACGCGGGCGGCCTGCTGCATGTTGTGGGTCACCAGCACGATCGTGTAGTGGGCGCGCAGGTCCCGGAGCAGGTCCTCGATGCGCAGGGTGGCCGCCGGGTCCAGTGCCGAGCATGGCTCGTCCATCAGCAGCACCTGTGGCTCGATGGCGATCGCGCGGGCGATGCACAGGCGCTGCTGCTGGCCGCCGGACAGCAGCGAGGCTGGTGCGTCGAGGCGGTCGCGCACCTCGTCCAGCAGGCCGACCCGGTCGAGGCTGCGCTCGACGACGTGGCGCAGCGCGGCGTGGTGGACGCGGCCGTTGAGGCGGTACCCGGCGGCGACATTGTCGCGGATCGACATGGTGGGGAAGGGGTTGGGCCGCTGGAAGACCATGCCCACCTGCCGGCGCACCCACACTGGGTCGGTCGCCGGGTCGTAGATGTCCTCGCCGTCGAGCAGGACCCTGCCCTCGACGCTGGCGCCGGGGACCTCCTCGTGGAGCCGGTTGAGGCAGCGGATGAAGGTCGACTTGCCGCACCCGGAGGGTCCGATCACCGCGTGGGTGGTATCGGGCTCCAGCTCCAGGGTGATGTCCTCCAGCGCCTGGCGGGTCCCGTACCAGGCGGAGAGGGCTTTGACTTCGACGTGTGCGCCCATGGTGACCTCGTCATGCCCGCTGGCTGGTGAGCCACCGGGCGCCAAGGGTCAGCAGCAGGACCAGGACGACCAGGGTGAGCGCGGCGGCCCAGGCGCGCTGGTTGGCGGCGGTGTAGGCGGTGGTCGCGCCCCGGAAGATCTCCAGCGGCAGCGCCGAGATCGGACGGTCCAGGCGCGCCGAGACGAACTGGTTGCCGAGCGCGGTGAACAAAAGCGGCGCGCGCCACGGCCAGCATCACCGAGGTGGTGATCCCGGCGGCGGCCGATGGCAGCGCGACCTTGACGATCATCCGCCAGCGCGGCACGCCAAGCGCCAGCGCGCCGTCGCGGACCTCGCGGGGCACCAGCCACAGCATCTCCTCGCAGGTGCGCAGCACCAGCGGCCACATGACCAGCGCGAGCGCCACGGCGCCGGCGAGCGCCGAGAACGAGCGGGTCGCGACCACCAGCACCGCGTAGGCGAAGATCCCGAAGATGATCGAGGGGATCCCGGTCATCACGTCGGCGAAGAACCGCACCGCTTGTGCCAGGCGCGCCTGCTTGCCGAACTCGACCAGGTAGATCGCGCCCATGAGGCTGAGCGGCACGGCGACGACGGTGGCCAGCCCGACCATGATGAGCGTGCCCACGATGCCGTTGGCGACCCCGCCCTCCCGCGCCGCGGGGTCGGCGGGCGGCCCTTGGGTGAAGAACGCGATGCCACCGATGGCGTGGACGCCCGCCTTGACGACGTCCACCAGGATCCAGACCAGCGGGGTGAGCGCAAGGCCGACGGCCACCAGCATCACGGCCTGCATGAGGTGGACCGCCAGGCGCCGCCGGACGCTCACGGTGCGGCTCATGGGCGGCTCACCCCGCGGATCAGCAGCCGTGCCAGCACGTTGACCAGCAGCGTCAGCCCAAACAGCAGCAGGCCGACCGCGACCAGCGCCTCCACGTGCAGGGTGGTGGTCGCCTCGGAGAACTCGTTGGCGATCACGCTGGGCATGTCGCCAGGATCTGCCGGATGTGGCGGGGGGCCGCCTCGGTGAGGAACAGGGCGGTCGTGACCGCCACCGGGGCGGCAAGTATCGTCGCGATCGTGGCGGTGAGCAGTGTGCCGTAGACGAACGGCAGCGTGCCGAAGCTGCCGCGGCTGGGCGCCCAACGGGTCCCGGTGAGCAGTTGGGCGCCCCGCTGCTGCCACGCCGGCGCGGACAGCTGCCACAGCCGCGCGGCCATCACGGCCAGCACGCCCAGCAGCGCGCCAGCAGCCAGCAGCGCCACCAGACGGAAGGCCCTGTCCGCACCCGTCCCCACGCGGCGGTGGGCGCGCGGCAAGGTGGCAGCGGCGCCCATGCCTAGCTCATCCCCGCCGGCTTTCCGGGCCAGGTGATCGAGCGGATCTTCCGCTCGGCGCCGGCGATCAGCGATGGCGGCAGCGCCGCGTACAGCAGTGGCGGCGCCAGCGCCTGGCCGTCATGCACCGCCCACCACAGAAACTCCGCCAGCGCCTTACCCTTGGCCCGGTCGCCCTGCTGGGTGTAGACCAGCAGCCAGGTCGCCCCCGCGATCGGATACGCCTGCGCCCCTGGCGCGTCCACCAGCCAGAAGCGCAGGTCGTCTGGGATCGTGGCGCCGGCCGCCGCGGCGGTGACCGCCTGGGGCTCCGGCAGCACGAACCGGCCGGCGCGGTTGCCGATCGCGGCCACCGGCAGGCCGTTGTGGCGGGCGTAGGCCAGCTCGACGTAGCCGATGGCGCCGGGGGTCTGCCGGACGAAGGCGGTCACGCCCTCGTTGCCCTTGGCGCCGATCCCGGTCGGCCACTCCACCTCCTTGCCGGCACCGACCCGGCCGTGCCACTCCGGGTTGGTGCTCGACAGCCAGGTGGTGAAGATGCTGGTGGTCCCCGACCCGTCAGCCCGGTGCACCACGCTGATCACCATTGCCGGCAGCGCCACCCCGGGGTTGTCGGCGGTGATGGCGGGATCGTTCCACCGGGTGATCCGCCCGAGGAAGATCCCGGCCACCACGGCCGGCCGGAGCCTGAGCCCTGCCGGCCTGCCGGGGAGGTTGTAGGCGACAACCACCGCGCCGAGCACCGTCGGGATGTGCAGCACCTGCGAGCGGGCCCTGGCCAGCTCGTCGTCGGTCATCGGCGCGTCCGAGGCGCCGAAGTCCACCGTTCGGGCGATGAGCTGCTGGACGCCCCCGCCGGAGCCGATCGCCTGGTAGTTGACCTGGCCACCGGTGCGCTGGCGGTAGTCGGCGGCCCAGCGCTGATACAGCGGCGCCGGCAAGCTCGCGCCGGCCCCCACAAGCATCCCGGTCCCGCCCGGCTGCCCGCCGACGGTGACCACGCCGCCGCCGCAGCCGACCAGCGCCAGGCTTGCCACGATCAGCCACGCCAAGGCGCCCAGGCGGCGGCGAGGGCTCGACCACGTTCGACGCCGCCCAAGCAGCCATCGGGCCGGCAGCCGGGGGACCGCCACCACCCGCTCGCGCATGGCATGCCCTCCTTGGCACGTGGTGCACGGTCGGCCCCTCTGTGATGGAGCATGACCCCAACCCAGCCCGGCCAACAGTGCCGCACGGCCCCTCACCTGCGGGCACCTCGACCGCACAACCAGCGGCAGACCGGCGCCGCCCACACACGGCGACACCTCGACTCGCGCGGGATCAGCAGAATCGGCCAGGGCTTGCCATCGGGAGCGCACGCACAGGATGCCTGCCGCGGGTCCCGCACCGTCCGGGGCGTTCGGCACGTCACAGCAAGCCATTGGGCCGATACGGTGGAACGGTAAGGCGAAGGGCCCAGGCCGGGTTCCAGCTTCGTCTCGGTCGGCAACAAGGCCGACATCTCCGCCAACGACCTGCTGGGCTACTGGCACGACGACCCCAACACCGACCTGGCGCTGCTGTACGTGGAGTCGTTCGGCAACCCGCACAAGTTCGCTCGTTTCGCCAGGCGGCTGGCCCACGTCAAGCCGGTCGTGGCGGTCAAGGCCGGCCGATCAGTGGCGGGAGCCAGGGCCGCCAGCTCCCGTACCGGCGCCCTGCTGGCCGCCTCCGACGTGGGAGTGGACGCGCTGTTCCGCCAGGCCGGGGTGATCCGCACCGACACCCTCAGCGAGCTGTTCGACGTGGCCAAGCTGCTGACTATCCAGCCCGCTCCAAGAGGCCGGCGGGTGGCGATCGTCACCAACGCGGGCGGCGCCGGGATCCTGTGCGCCGACGCCTGCGAGGCAGCCGGCCTTCAGGTATCGGACTTCTCCGATGGTCTGCGGACCCGCCTGGCCAAGGCCCTGCCATGTGAGGCCTCCATTGGCAACCGGGTGGATCTGCTGGCCGCCACGTCACCCGAGCGTTACCGGCAGGCGATCGAGCTGGTGGCCGGCTCGGGCGAGGCCGACGCCGTGATCGCGATCCACATCCCGCCGCTGGCCCGCGAGCACCGTGCCGGCGAGGTGGCCACCGCTATCCGCGAGGCGGCCGAGCAGGCGCCCGCCGAGGTGACGTTCCTGGCGGTGCTGATGTGCTCCGGCGACGCCCCGGCCGAGTTGCGCACCGGTTCCAGGCCGGTGCCCTGCTACCGGTTCCCCGAAGAGGCGGCCCGGGCCCTCGCTGGCGCCGCCGCCCGGGGCGAGTGGCTGCGCCAGCCCCAGGCGTACGTGCCCGACCTGCCCGGCATCCGGGGCGACGAAGCCGCCGCGGTGCTGGCCGAAGCGCTGGCCACCGGCTCGCGCCGGCTCACCGTGGAGGAGGCCGCGCGACTGCTTGGCTGCTACGGCTTGCCACTGGCTCCCTGGCGCCAGGCCCAGACGCCGCAGGAGGCTGGCAAGGTGGCCGAGGAGCTGGGCGGCCGGGTGTCGCTCAAGGCTGTGGCTTCCGGGCCGGCGCAGACGACCGAGGCCGGCGCGGTCCGCCTCGACCTGCAGGGCAGGAGGGCCGTCACCCGCGCCGCCAGCGAGATGCAGCGGGCCCTTACAGCGGCCAGTCACCCACTGGAGGGGTTCATCGTCCAGCGCATGGCCTCGGGCGTGGCCGAGCTGCTGGTCGGTGTCGTCCACGACGCCACCTTCGGTCCGGTGGTGGCGTGCGGCGCCGGCGGGACCAGCGCGGAGCTTCTGGGCGATGTCGCCGTGCGGCTGGCCCCGCTGACCGACCGGGACGCCGCCGAGCTGCTGCGCTCGCTCAAGTGCTTCCCGCTGCTAAACGGCTGGCGCGGCGCGCCCAAGGCGGACCTGGCCGCACTGGAGGACCTGCTGCTACGCGTCGGCAGGCTGGCAGACAACCACCCCGAGATCGCCGAGCTCGACTGCAACCCGGTCCTCGCCGGCCCGGACGGTGCGGTCGTCGTCGACGTGCGCGTCTGGGTCGAGCCACCAACCCCGCCCCTGCCATTGAGCGCCCGCCGCCGCTGAAACGGCGGGTTGAACACCTCGGATGCAGGGACATGTGGCCTGGCCGGTGGGACGGATTGGCCCTGTGCTGCTTACCGGCGTCGTGCTCGCCCGCTGGCGCTGCCGGCCGCGGTCGCCACGGCGCGCCATCCTGGCCTGGCCCGGCCGCGGCGGCTGCTGGCCGGCGCGCCCGCGGCCGGCCGGGTGGACCTGCTGATCGGCATCGACGGCTCGCCACAGGCGGCCGCCGCCCTGGATGCCGCCCTGGACGTGCTGCGCGCCCGGCTGGGCCGGCTGACCCTGGCAGCGTCGCCGAGTCGCTGGCGGCTGGCACCACCGTGCCGGTCCTGCTCGCCAGCGACGGCCGTGGCACCCAAGGTGCAGCCGGCCACGCCCGGCTGCGGACCCATCCAAGCCCTCCGCCAAGCACCGGTGAGCCGCCGGCGTCGCACCAGGAGCCGTCGATGAACCGGGGCTACCAGGCAGTCGCCATCGGCACCGCCGAGCCCGGCCAAGGCGTGCACGAAACCGACGGGCATCCGATCCCGTGGCAGGAGCGCGACGAGGTGGCCCGGCTGTTGTCGAGCGCCTGAGGTGAATGCCCATCCTGTACGACCTCCCGGCCGGCACGCTGGCAAGCGGTCGGCCGAGCGGACTGTGGGCACGTCAAGCCGCCTGTGGGGTGCGCGGACTCGGCGGGTCGAGGTCACGGAGATTCTGGGTCTTTCTTCCCTACCCGCGATGGGGACCGCCTGCCAGCCTGTTGATGGGGGTGGAGCTCAGCTTCCGCTCGCCTCCTGACCTCGCTGAAGGCCAGGGGGAGGGAGCAGTCCTGGGTCCACGAGCCGGATCGTCAGGAAAGGAGTGCCCTGATGAGCAACCGTGCGGAACAGCGGGCCTGCGAGACGGTTCTTCGACTGCGGGATGGACGGGCGCTTGCCTACCTCGAACGGGGTGACCTTGCCGGCACGCCGATCCTTGAATTCCACGGCCTGCCCAACCCCAGGCAAGCTGACACTGTCCCCGACGCCTTCCTGCAAGATCGGGGGGTCCGCCGCATCACCGTGGACCGCCCCGGCGTCGGTTTCTCCGACCCACAGCCGGGCCGCACCCTGTTGGACTGGCCCCAGGACGTCAGGCAACTCGCCGATGCCCTGGACCTGGAGCGGTTCGCCGTTCTGGGCGTGTCGGGAGGAGCGCCGCACGCGCTTGCATGCGCCTGGGCCCTTGCCGATCGAGTCACCGCCGTGGCCCTCGTGAGCGGCATCGGACCACCCGACCGCCCGGGAGCGTTTGAAGGGATGAACCGCGCCGCCAGCCGGGTGATGCTCCTGGCCCGCCGCGCGCCATGGCTGGCCAGGCTGACCGTCGGCTCGGTGGTGGCGGTCGACCACTTCCGGCCCGGAACGGTGCTCGAGGGCCTGCTGAAGGCGCTCCCGGAGCCCGACCGAGAAGTTGCCTCCCGCCCACAGGTGCGGGAGAGCCTGCTGGAGTCTTACGCCCTGGCATTCCGGCAGGGAACCAGGGGCCAGGTGCGGGACTGGGCGATCCTCGCCACCCCCTGGGGATTCCTACCGGAGGAGGTGAAGGTACCCGTTCGCCTCTACCACGGGGAGATCGATGACCGAGTCCCGCTGCACCACGCCCAACACCTGGTCTCCGCCATCCGCGATTGCAAGCTCACCGTGTACCCCGGCGAAGGGCACATGATCATCTTCGAGCGCGGCGAGGAGCTCCTGGGCACGCTCGCGGGCTGAAGGCACCCCGCCTTCCGATCAAGCTGTTGACCAACCCAGATCGCCCGCGAAGTGGCGCACGCGCCGGCGGGCCGGGTGCAGACGCATCCTCGGCGTGAGGAGGTCCTGTCGTGGCATCGGGACCGATGCTGCAGCCCCAAGATCGTCGGCCGACCGCTGTGCGCAACCACCAGCCCCACCAAGCGCACCTCCTCAACAGCTGCGCAATATCCTTGCATTGCGGGCTTCAAGGTCCAGCGTTGAGGAGACACGCATGGTCGAGGTGAAGATCCCCACTGCGCACGGTGAGCTGCCCGCCTATCTGGGCGCGCCCTCGACCCAGGGGCCGTGGCCAGGCGTCATCGTCATCCATGATGCGTTGGGAATGAGCCGAGACCTGCGCAACCAGGCCGACTGATTGGCCAGCGCGGGCTATCTGGCGGTGGCTCCTGATCTGTTCTACTGGGGCGGGAGGATGACCTGCCTGCGCGCCATCGGCCGGGATCTGCGGGCCCGGCGGGGACGGGCGTTCGAGGACGTGGAAGCGGCACGCACCTGGCTGGCCGGACAGGATGGCAGCACGGGCAGGATTGGGGTCATCGGGTTTGCATCGGCGGCGGGTTCGCCTTGTTGCTGGCCCCCAACCGCGGGTTCTCGGCGTCCAGCGTGAACTACGGCGTGGGGGTCTCCAAGGATGCCTATACCGAGCGCGTCCTGGCGGGCGCCTGTCCCATCGTCGGCAGCTATGGTGCCAGGGACCGGGCCAATCGGGGGACCGCCCAGAGGCTCGCCCGCGTCCTGGAGGCGGTCGGTGTGGACCATGACGTCAAGGAGTACCCGGACGCTGGGCACGAGTTCCTCAATGACCACGAGGCTGCTGGGGATCGCAGTCCGCTGATCTTCGTGGTGATGGGCAGGTTCGCGGGTCCTTCCGGCTACCATGAGCCGTCGGCCACCGACGCCCGCCAGCGGATCGTGTCCTTCTTCGACCGCCACTTGCGACCGGTCGCTGAGCAGCCCGCCACGCCACCTGCCACCTGACGCCGCGGGTTCTTTGGACCCTGCAAGCACGCGCATGTGCCGCACCGTTGCCGTTGGGCCTCAGGGCCGAAGGACCATCGGCTCTACTGGCGCACGCCAGGCGGGGATCACCATTGACCTGGGACCTCCGGCGGTAGCCGGCCCGAACATATCGGGTGTTGCTGGTCGGTGAACGCACAGCAAGGAGGTGGGCGCCATGCAGTGGGATCTGGGACTCAAAGGAGTGGGGCTGCTCATCGCCATGTCGATCGGGTTCGGCATCATCGCCCAACTGGTGCAGGGGAGGGCAACGACCCGCTGGCTGTGGCTCATCGCCACGGCTGGATACTTCGTCGGTGGCCTGTTGATCAGCGAGGTCTGGTTTGGATGGGCGACGCAGGAGGAGCTGCAGCCGAACATCGATGGTCTGTCATTCGACGAGGTGCTGCTGCTCGGCCTGATCCCGGGAATCGTGACCGTTCTGGTCACTCGATACGTGATGCGGAGGACTCGACGCCATCGGCCGCTGCCGCCCTGACCCGATCGGGCACGCAGCGGAATCGGCCGACCTAGCAGTACTCCGTTAGGTGGGTGCGGCTGCTGGCTGCAGCCATGCCGTCGACCGTGGGAGTCTGCGCAGGCACAGCGGACACGCGCCGGCCCAACCAGCGAGCAGCAACTGCAGCTCACG
>Ga0137368_10001056_pt1 | contig 28650 bp, 26 predicted proteins | sample SagtaG_13_FD_104917 | JGI IMG/M metagenome (GOLD analysis project Ga0137368, IMG submission 104917) | Vadose zone soil microbial communities from Sagehorn Ranch, Mendocino, California, USA - Sage1_L_100_16 metaG | ecosystem: Environmental > Terrestrial > Soil > Vadose zone | place: USA...
GCGCGATCCGAGTCCCGCGATGATACATAAGAAGACGCCGAGTCGCATTACGACGTCCGAGACTTTGCGTTGTGTAGACAGACCCTCAATCTGAGGGGTGAAATAAACACGTTCGCCAGCCGTCGAGGCTCATGCTCCCCAGCACTACCATTTGTTGCTGCAGCGGCTATCGACATCGTTGGCACATATGGCGGATCAGCTGGTTCTGGCGGGAAGTTGGTGAAGGGGGGTTGACGGAGGTGGGAAAATGTCGCTAGATGAAGGCAATTCTCGCTGTTCCAGCGCTCAAGAAGGCGCTGGTCTCAATGTCACCAACTTCCCGCCAGAACCGATTTCATACGGCCCAGGCTGCATGTCCGCTGCCATCATCATTTCGGCGCCCCCGCCGCCCAGTTGACCACCACTGTTAGCGGCGAGTTCGGCTCCGTCTCCACCACTTCGTTGAGCAGAAACCGCTGCCCGTCGGCCGTTACGGCATAGGGCGCAAAGTAGTTCTGAAGAGTCGCGGCGCGGAACTCGAAGAGCGAGACCGCCGCGCCCGTCTCGAAGCTCTCGCCGCTTCTCACCGGCGCCACCATCAGCTTCCCGTCCCCCGCGTAGTAGAACAACTCCCGCCCATCCCGCAGCCAGCGTGGACTATTGCCCCCGCCGGTCGAGACCTGCCGCTTGCCGCCGCCCCCAGGGAAGCTCTGCACGTAGACCTCGTACCGGCCTGACACATCCGAGGCGTAGGCTAGCCATCGCCCGTCGGGCGAGAGCGTCCCCGCAATTTCATTAGCTTCCGTCCCGAGCACCCGGAATGGCTCCGCCTCGCCACTCCCTGGCGCCGGCAAGACCCACACATCCCATTTCGTCTTCGGGTCGGTTTGGTGATAGATGATGAAGCGCCCGTCCGGCGACCAGTCGGTGGGTAATTTGGGGTAATCCGATTTCCGCAATAGCGTCTCCTCTCCTGCGCCGCTGGCCGCCTTCTGATAGAGGTTCGCAACCCCATCACGAGTGGAAGCCCAGACGATGTGGCTCCCGTCCGGCGACCAGACGGGATTGAAATCAATCGCCGGATTGAAGGTGAAGCGCTGAGCGTTGCCCCCCGATACGTCATACAGCCAGAGGTCGTAGGTGCTGGTCTGGGGATCGAGGCGGTCGGCGATAAAACGCTTTTCGTCCGGGGAGAGCCAATGCTGGAAACGACCTGCGTCCACTTCCAGCGAGTTGATTGACTGACCGCGGCGATCCTTCCAGAGGTATTGGCGACGCTGCCGGTTGGCGCTCGGATCGAAGACCAACACACCGTTGTCGGAGACGGAAAAGGTGGGGTGATTGAGGTAAATAACATCACTCCCAACCTTGTCTGAGAGCGACAATGGCTCGCCGGTGAAATCGAGCCGGCTTGTGTCAAAGGGCCGGGCCAGCAAGGCGCCATCGCGCCCGAAGACCAGCCAGCCGGCGCCGCTGGTCGTGTCGCCGGGGACTGCGCCCATATACTTGATAACCGTGACATCGTCGAGCAGCCGCCGCTTGAGAGTCTCGTCGAGCGAGCCGAGGTAGACCCCACGTGTCTCCTTCTGCCCGCTCGTAATGCAGTAGAGGAAGTGACGACCATCCGGCAGAAAAGTTGGGTAGCGATGAGCAATCTCCTGGCGTGGCGTGTCGATGGTTGTCGCCTGTGTAACTTCTCCGCCCGTCGCAGATATCCGCAACAGCCCGCTCCCACCCGTCCGCGCGAAGATAATCACCCCAGCGCGGCTCCAGGCGCCGCCTAAAGGGGTCGCCGGCGCCTCGCAGAGCGTTTGTGCCGGCCCGCCCGAGACATCGATCTTCTTGAGTCGGCCGTCGGCGAAGAAGCCGATGAAGCGGCTGTCGGGCGACCAGAAGGGGAGCCTCGCGTCTTGCGTGCCAGCAAGCGTCCTGGCTTCGGTTGAATCGAGCGCGCGCACCCAGAGCTGGAGCTTGCCGCCGGTGGCCGCCGTGAAAGCCAGATGACGGCCATCCGGCGAGACAGCGATCTGGCCAAAGCTCGACCTCTCCGGCGGCAGGATGGAGAACTTCATGACCGGCGCATCCGTTCGAGGTCGGTGTGTGAAGTAGCCCCATGCAAACCCCAACATCGCCGTCAACATCGCCGCGGGTACAGCCCACGCCAGCCGTTCACGGCGCGGCGCACGAGACTTGTCTGCCCTCTCTTGCGCCGTAGGCCAGACCCCCGCATCCAACTTTGACTTCGGCCGCGCGCTATATGAGGTAGATAACGCTTCAAGCGCATAGCCGAGGTCGTGCGCCGAATGGAAGCGCCGCTCGGGCTTCTTCTCCAGACACCGCCGCATCAGGCGTTCAAGCTGCGGCGGGACTTTGCTGTTGGTATCCGTCAGCGCCGGCGGCTCGTCCTTCAGGATCGCGGCCAGGCAATCGCTCGCCGTCGCGCCGGTGAAGGGCGCGCGCGCCGCGAGCATCTCGTAGAGCACCACTCCCAAACTGAAAATGTCGGTCCGCGCGTCCACCTTCTCGCCCCGCGCCTGCTCCGGCGACATATAGCGCGGCGTTCCCATCACCACACCTGTATCGGTGCTGTTCCTGGCGAGCGTCTCCGCTTGCGAATCAATGACTGGCGGCGGCGGCTCGGTCAGCTTGGCCAGCCCGAAGTCCAACACCTTGACGAGGCCGTCGCGCCGCACCATGACGTTCTCCGGCTTGATGTCGCGGTGCATGATCCCGGCTTCGTGCGCGGCTGAGAGCGCCGCGGCAATCTGCAATGCAATGTCAATCGCCTCCGACGCCTCAATCCGCCCGAGCGGCGCATTCGCCATGCGTTGGCGCAGCGTCTCGCCCTCGACGTACTCGGTGACGATGTAGTGCGTCGTTCCGTTCTCCGTCGAAGCCTCGCCGATCTCGTGAATCGTGATGATGTTCGGATGATTGAGCGCGGAGGCGGCGCGCGCTTCCTGCGCGAAGCGCCGCACACGCCCCGCGTCAGCGGTGAATTCTGGCGGCAGCAGCTTGATCGCCACCTTCCGCCCCAACCGCGTGTCCTCGGCGAGGTAAATTTCTCCCATCCCGCCTGCGCCCAGCAGAGACTGCGCCTGATAGTGACCGATCCGTCGCCCGATCGGAGATGGAACTATCCCCGCGGCGACACTACGGGCCAACACTTCCGCGGCGGGCGCGGCCAGAAAACTTCCGGCTTGCGCGTCTGAAGCCAGGAGCGAGGCGACTTCTCGACGCAGTTCCTCATCGTCAGCGCAAGCTTGATCGAGGAAGGCCGCGCGCCGGCTCGCCTCAAGCTTCAAGGCAGCGTCATAGAGTTCTTCGATTTGCTTCCATCGCTCGGGCTTCATCTTGCTCCCCCTGCCCGGAGCTCTCGATGGAGCCAGGCGCGGGCCAAACTCCACTCGCGCCGCACTGTGCGCGGCGAGACCTTGAGGACCTCGGCTGTTTCCTCTTCACTCAGTCCACCGAAAAAGCGCAGATCCACGATCCGGCTTCTGCGCGGATCAATGGCGGCCAGCTGCTCGAGCGCCTCATCAAGGGCGATCAATTCGGCAGATCGCTCCACTGACACTGCCGCGGCTTCTTCAAACGAGACCTGTCGCGCTCCGCCTCCATGCCTAGCCTGATGACGGGCGCGGGCGAAATCCACTAGAATGCGCCGCATTAACTGCGCCGCCACTCCGAAGAAGTGGGCGCGGTTCTGCCAGCGCACCTCCTTCCAATCAATCAGGCGGAGGTAGGCTTCATTGATCAGCGCGGTAGTTTGCAGGAGGTGACCGTCACGCTCTCGACGCAGGTATCCTTTGGCCAACCGATGCAGCTCTCTGTAGACCAATGGGGTTAATTGCTCAAGGACGGCTTGATCACCTTCACTCCAAGCCACGAGCAGTCGGGTGATTTCATGTGACGATGGGATAGTCATAGAACCCCTCCTTGGGACTAAGACAAGTTGCGTGCTCGACAGTCTCGCACAGTTCGGTGAGATCAACTAATGCGCTAAAGCCGGCGCTTGAAAATATATCCGGCCGGCGTGGCCGCTTTTCGAGGCGAACTACGCCTTAGTCGGTGAAGGCAGACGGAGACTGACCCCATGGGTAGCGCAGCGATTGGTCAGGAGACCATGGTCGCCCAAGTGAAACCTGAGGGTCGGGTAACTTTTGCCGTCGCCTGATCAAGACCAGAAGGAGGTCTTTGGAGAACTAAGATGGACAAACTCAAGAGATCTGTCGTCGCCTTCTTTGGCTTACTTACAACCATGATCGCGATTCCTGGCCTGATGCCGCACTCAGGCTTCGGTCAGAACCAAAACGGCGCGACCCAGCTCAATTGCGACCAGCCCCCCTGCGACGCGGTGGCGCGAGGTCGCGCAGCATTCAATAATCGTAACCTCAAAGACCTCGGCGGCAACGGGCGAGCCTGCTCAGACTGCCACATGCCGTCGGAGGGCTTCCAGCTCTCTCCGGCCTCTGCCCGGGCCCGGTTCGATGCGCTAGTGGCGGCGCGCGAGCACGACCGCAACGCCGACGATCCGCTTTTCCGTCCGGTTGACGCCGATGACTTTCGAGTGAATGGAGACAACGCGAACGATTTCTCCAACCTGGTGGAAAACGGACTCGTTCGTGTGACGCTGCCGCTGCCACCGAACGTGAGGCTCATCGATCCAGCCACAGGCCAACCTACAGATGAGACCTCGGTGGATCTCTGGCGCGCGGTTATGCCAGTAAATAACGTTGCCATCACCGGCCCTGACGGCGTCCCGCCAATCTGGCCGCCCGGAGCGCCGCGCGTACCTATCATGGGTGTCGACCCCAACGGCCCGAACCGGCAGGGAGGTTATCAGCACGACGCGCGCTTCGGAACGCTCCAGGAGCAGGCGCGCGGGGCGCTCTTCGCGCACGCGCAGGTGACCGTCGAACCGCCGGTGCGAATGCTCGATGACCTCTCGGCTTTCCAGCGAACGCTGTTTTCCTCGCAGGGGGTCGAACTGCTGGCCGCCGCGATCCTATCCGGCTCGGCGACGCTCCCCGATCCAGACCCGGAGCTGAATGAACTTGAACAGCAGGGCAAGGCTATCTTCAACCGCGCCTGCGCCACATGCCACGGAGGCGCGCTGCATCCGAGCACATCCACACCGGACGCAACCCTGAGTGGCATTCGCACGATCATGCGGTATTTCATCATCCAGACCGCCTGCCCGCGCCCGGCCACCGATGGCTTCGCGCCGTGTTCACAGAGGCTCGCGCGCAACGCGCGCACCTACCGCATCACACTGGCCGACGGTACCACCCAGACCTTCACGACCTCGGATCCGGGCCGACTGCTGCTAACAGGACAGATAGGGGACCTCGGTGTTTTCGATATAACTCAACTGCGGGGGATCAGCCGGACCGCTCCTTATTTTCACAACAACTCGGCGGCGACGCTCGAGGAAGTGCTCGACCACTATCAAGCATTCTTCCGACGGGTAGCACGGGTAGCGCGGTTGAATCCGCCGCCTAACTTGCCGCCAATAATTTCGTCTAACGGGCTGGTCATTGATCGTGGTTTTATTGCCGCCGATGAGCGCGCTGCGTTGTTGGCATACCTCCGAAAGCTATAGTCGAAGTCGTTAAACAATCCGCCGGGCATGATCAGTTGCTTGTAGATGTCGAAATCGCTGAAGCGCGGGATGACGGCCTTGACCGCAGGATGATTACTGACGGATGTCAGTTCGGCGGTGTTCGCCGTGTACGACGTGCCAATGGTAACGACTTTGCCGTTCGACCAAGCCTGCGCGACGATCCATTTGACGACGTCGCCCATATCGCGGACTTCATCGCGCGACCACGGCGCCGGCCAGCGCCCGAACGATGCGCCCGTGCCGCGCACGTCCGTATTGACGACTGCGAAACCGTGATTGATCCAGTAACGGTCAGCGCCGGTCGGTTGACGCCCTTCCGTGGCGCGCCAGTAACGGGTCTGCGTTAAGACGGTCGGCAGTTTCGCCTCGGCGGGCAAATCCCTCGGCAATATCACATCGGCGGCGATCTTCACGCCGTCGGGCATTGTGATGTGGAGAGCGCGCAACGCCGCCTCTTTGTTCGCCGGCGCCACTTCGCATTTGCCGAATTGATAGGCTTGCTGCGCATATGACGCGACGGGCGCCGACGCGACAAGCACAGTAAAGACGATCAATGACAGAACATTACGACGCATCATCTTCCCTCCTCGTCGGACTGTTGAAAATAGGCCTGAACACGTCCCGTGGAAAAAGTAAGTGAGATCCTGCGCCTTCAGGATTCACACGGCGCCATACGCAAGCGCGATGCCGAAAGCGGCGCCAATGAGTCCGAGGATGAGACTTTCAACGAGCAGTTCTCGCGCAATTCTCCACGACCCTGCGCCAAGGGCCGCGCGAATCGCGAACTCCTGCGTTCGCGCTTGCGCCCTTACCAGGACTAAGTTTGCTACATTGGCGCAGACGAGCAAGAAGACTAATCCCAGCGCTCCCATGACAACGCCGAGGACTGTGCCGATGTCTCCAGTAATATCCCGCTTCAGTGGGCGTAAATTGGATTTCAGGCGAGCTTGCTCCGCGAACGAGCGGATGTATTCCGGAATAATTTGGTTCAGGACTCGCGTGGCGTCCTGATTGGCAAGATCAATGGTGATTCCAGGTTTCAGCCTTGCAATGCCGGAATAGGAGAAGGGTTCGAATGGCAGGTTCGCCCTGGCGAAGCGCTGCGGAAGCAGAACGTCGGGTGAAAGATCCAGGAACCGGAAGTTTCGCGGCATGACGCCGATCACCTGGCGGGGAACAAAGTCAATCATAACCGTGCGTCCGAGCGCTCGCTCGTCGCCGCCGAACCGCCGCATCCAATACGAGTGAGAAAGAATAGCCGTTTCCGGCGTCCCTGGCATATCGTCTTCGATGGAAAACCGGCGCCCCAGAAATAGCTGAGCGCCCAACGCGGGTAACACTCCCTGGGTCATCAAGACGGTCTTGATCTGCTCGGGATCGCCGATGCCCGTTACCGTCGCTGTGCCCGACTCCCACACACCGAACTCTTGAAAGGTTTTAGAGTGCTCCTTCAATCCCGCGTACATGCCAGGCGCGAGACCCATGTCGTTGAATGTTTCGCCCTGGATTACGCCTGAGTTGAAGACGCCAACCAGCGACTCCGGCTCCGCGTAGGGCAGCGGACGGATGATCACCGCGTTCACGACACTGAAGATGGCGGTGTTGGCGCCGATGCCGAGCGCGAGCGAGAGGATCGCCGCAGCGCTGAAGCCGGGGTTCATTCGGATCATTCGAAACGCATGCCGCACATCACGCAGTATTCCTTCTAGGAATGCTATCGTGTTCATCTCATAGACCTCCTCATTTGAACATATTCTCGTCCAAATTTATTACGTTGGATGAGGCGCAAGAAGATGCGGAAGGTTGCAGTAAGGGATAAAAGATGCGCCTGAGGTTTTATACGGCGCCAATGGCGGGATCATTCGTCATACAATCCCATCTCCTCGGACAGTTCAGTCATCCGGCGCAACGCCTCCTTCGATTCTATCTTTCGCTTCCGCATTATGCAGAACAACGCGTGCGGAAGCGGGTCTAGTGTGCCCTGATAGACGGTCTCTTTTATTGAAAGAACGCTCAACCGGCTGCCGAAAATCTCCCGAATCTGTTCAGGCGTGAATCGGTATGGGCCTTGCTCTCCCGGCTGTAAACGGCTGAAGCACTTCAGGAAGAGGTAGCCGCCCGTTTTCAACAGGCCGCTGACTGTCCTGACGTAATCCTGCCTCCGCTCGGGCGCGAGGACGTGGAAGAGCCCGCGGTCGAAAATAAGATCGAACTGCCGGTCGAGCCTGGTGTCGAGTATGTCATCCTGCTCCCAGGTGATTTCGATCCCCTCCTTTCGCGCCTTCTCACTAGCCAGGCGGGTAGCCGCCTCCGAAATATCTGTCGCCGTCACAGTGAATCCTCGCCGGGCGAGGTGTATCGCCTGAGTGCCGGGGCCGGTACCGAGGTCGAGCGCGCTACCGCTTCTCAATCCGAGTTCGTCCAGCGCCTTTTCGAGATCATAGTCCAGTTCAGGATTGAACCAGGGCATGGATTCGACCTCCTGTTGCTGATACAACTCCTCCCAATGCGGGAACTCATGCTTCTCATCTTTGGAATCTTCAGACATATTCATCCCTCTCCTCTTGTCGTGCGAGCATGCAGCCGCGCGGCTCGCTCCAATTCTGGCAACGGTTTGGGCGGGCGGTTCAGGGCGGCCAAGAACTGGTCTCGATCTCGATCCGTCATTTCCATCCGTTCGGCGCCGTTGGACTGCCGCCGATTCGTCTTTTTGAGTCTGAGTGGTTTTGCTGTCATTTTTGGCATCGCGCTCTCCCAATACACGGCATAATGCCGCATAAACAATCCCGCCGCATAGCGTATAGCGCCCGAACCGGCGGCGCCAACCGATGGACCTTAGCGCCTGAAGGACAAACCATCCAGCGTCCATTCAACTTGTTGTCCCTCGTCTCGATACTGAACGGAAAGATGCGAGCGGTATGCAGATGAGCGAAAGGATGATCGCTATGTCCACAACACCCAATCTCGCATCCATCAAACCATCTCTGGATAAACTGCAAGCCATTGAACGTGAATTAACGGCGTCGCTGATCGAACGTGATGAGGTCATTCGCGCATCACTGGTCGCATTGCTCGCGCGGCAGCACATGGTTGTTCTCGGGCCGCCGGGCACGGCAAAGTCGGCTCTGGTCACCGAACTTGCCCAGCGCATCAGCCCGCAAAACGGCGCGGGGCTGCGGAGCTTCGCCTACCTGATGACGCGATTTACTACTCCGGAAGAACTCTTCGGGCCGGTGTCAGTCAGCGGTCTCAAGCGCGACGAGTATGTGCGCATCACGGCTGGAAAACTTGTCGAGGCTGAACTCGTCTTCCTCGACGAAATCTTCAAGGCGAGCAGCGCTATTCTAAATGCGCTGCTGAAGATCGCCAATGAACGCGTCTTCAACAACGGCGGCCAGGAGATGCGAGTCCCGCTGATCTCGCTCTTCGGCGCGAGCAACGAAATGCCGCAGGGTAATGAACTCGAAGCTCTCTGGGATCGATTCCTGCTGCGCTTCCGTGTCAGCTACGTCACCGACACCGGGTTCGTTAGATTCATCCGCGCCGCTGCTGCGAAGCATAATGGTCACAGCTCAAACGGCAGCCAGCCGTTGACGCTCTTGCAGTCAGAGTTGAGAGCCCTACAACAGAGCGCCGCCCAGGTCGCCATTCCGAACGCGGCGATCGACCTGATCGAGCAGTTGCGCAGAGACCTCGCGGCCAAAGGAATCATCATCAGCGACCGGCGATGGGGACAGGCGCTCGGCGTTTTGCAGGCTCACGCGCTCACCGAAGGACGCGACGCGGTGACAGAAGACGACCTGGTCTTCCTCAAAAATGTCCTATGGCAATCGCCAGAACAGCAGACCGAGATTGGCAAGGCGCTCGCCCGCATCGGCAATCCGCTCAATTCCAAAGCCGTTGATTTCGAAGACCAGGCGGCGTCGGCGCATCGCGAATGCATGGACGCGCAACAGGCGGCGCAGAGCGAGGAGCAGAAGATGCAGGCGGCGATCGAGGCCAACACGAAGCTCAAGCAGATCGGCGCGAAGCTGCAGGAACTGCGCGAGCAGGCCGCCGAACAGGGGCGCAATACGAATCGCATCGATAAGGTGATCCTCGCGTCAAACATCCACCCGACGAAATTACGTCGATCACCGCAGGCTCTGATATCGAGCGCCTGTTGCCGAGCGAGATCGCGTTGCTGGCCGATTCCGACCTCGAAGACCTTTTCTACCTCAGATTTGCCGAACGCGGCCTGATGCAGTACGACCTGATCGGCCACGAGCCTGAAGGCCAGGGGCCGATCATCATCGCCATTGACGAATCGGGATCGATGACGACTGACTACGGCGGGATGACGGGGGAAGTGTGGAGCAAGGCGGTGATGCTTGCGCTGCTTTCGATCGCGCGGCTGCAGAAGCGTGATCTGGCCGTGATCCATTTCTCCGGCCCGGACGACTTGCGGCTCGACCTTTTTCCGAAAGGCGAAGCCACGCCCGCCCAGGTGATCGCCTGCGCCAGCTTCTTTTTCAACGGCGGTACGGTCTTCGAGCCGTGGATGGGAAAGGCGCTGGAACTGGTGGACGGATCGCAGTTCGAGCAGGCCGACGTGGTCTGCGTCAGCGACGGCATCAGTGACGTTTCTCCCGAAGCGCAGGCGGAATGGGCGAGGAGAAGAAGGGAACGCGGCATGCGAGCTTACGGTGTCCTGATCGGCTCGAATCAGGGAGAGGCGCTGCTTGATGAAATCAGCGACGCGGTCTTTCGCCTCGACGACCTGCGCGGCGATCTGCCGACGCTCGAAGTGATCTTCTCTACCGTCTAACTCAATCTCCCGATCGACAGCCAACAATGTGTGAGCCTGACTGTGAATAGGAATATGTGTATCTTCAACAACATTCGCGCGCCGTAGAGCAGGCCTTGCGGCGCGCTGTTCATCGCAATTCCTTGTTTTCGCGTTTCACTCAGCGCGCAGCGCGACCATCGGGTCTACCTTCGTCGCCCGCCGCGCCGGAATCCAGCAGGCCAGCAGCGCGACGACCGACAGCAACAGCGCGATTAGCGCGAACGTTGGCGCGTCAGTGGCGCTGACGCCGTAGAGCAAACTCTTCATCAATCGCGTCAGCCCGAACGCCGCAATCAACCCGATTGCCACGCCCGCAAAAGCGAGTTGCATCCCTTGCTTGACGACCAGCCTGAAGACAGCCGCTGTTTGCGCTCCGAGCGCCATTCTGATCCCGATCTCGCGCGTCCGTTGCGCCACCGCATAACTCATCACGCCGTACAGCCCGACCGACGCCATCAGCAAAGCGATCAGCCCGAAAACGCCGACCAGCCCGGCGATGGACTTCGGCATCGACAGCAACCGATCAAGGTATTCCGGCATGGTCTTGACGCCGTAAACCGGCAGCTCGCTATCCAGACCGGCGACTTCCTGGCGAATGGCTGCGGCCACGCTTTCAGGTTGAACCGACATGCGCGCAATCAACGTCATCTCCCCGACATAATTCTGCCGGAGCGGCAGGAACATGAAATCAGTCGGCCCTTCGCCCAGCAGGTAATACTTACCGTCGCGCGCCACACCGACCACTTCGTAGAAAGGCTCCGGCGCGTCTCCCAGCCGCAACCGCTTGCCGATCGGGTTCTGGTTCGGCCAGAACCGGCGCGCCATCGTTTCGTTGACCACGACCACGCGGGGGGCTTTCTCATCGTCGTATTCGGTGAAGCCACGCCCTTGCGCAATCGGCGTCTTCATCGTTTGAAAATAATCGTGGCCGACGACGCTGTAGCCGATCTCGATCCGTTCGTTGGCGTAACGCGGCGTGTAGCCTTCGACGTTGACGATTGTGTCGTTGTTGTCCGGCCCCAGCGGCAGCCAATTGCCCAGGCTAGCGGCTTCGACGCCGGGCAGCGCCTTGATGCGTTCGACCACGCGTTTGTAAAAGTCGCGGCCTCTGGCTTCGTCGTAACCGTGCAGTTCCACGTTCACGTTCGCCAGCAAAATGCGTTTGGCTTCAAAGCCGGGATCGAGTTCCTGCGCATTGAACATGCTTTTGACGAATAGCCCCGCGCCGACGAGCAGCATCAGCGACAACGCCACTTGCGCGACGACCAGCAGGTTGCGCGGATTGAATCGCCGCCCGGCTGCCGTTTGCGCCTCGCCGCCCTTCAGCGCCGAAACCAGATCGGTCTTCGACGCCTGCAACGCCGACAGCAAGCCGAAAATCAGGCCGGTCAGAACCGAGATCAGCAGCGTGAACCCCAGGATGCGGCGATCCAGACTCAGGTCGTAACTGACATCCACGGTCGCAAAATCAAGCTTGGGCGCAGTCGCCGGAAACAGCGCCGTGAACCATTGCGCCAGCATCATTCCCAACCCGCCGCCGGCGAGCGAGAGCAGAACGCTTTCGGTCAATAACTGGCGGATGAGCCGCCACCGGCTCGCGCCAATCGCCAGCCGCACGGCGATCTCGCGCCGCCGCGACGAAGCCCGCGCCAGCAGCAGGTTCGCCACGTTGGCGCAGGCGACGAGCAAGACCAACCCGACGATCCCCATCAACAACCCGGCAGCGACAGGCATAAAGCCCATCAGCTTGATCGCCGGCTGCGTCTTGTTTCCAGCCGGAACCATGCCGATGGATTTGTTGGCGTTGGTCTGCGGATAGGCTTGGGCGAGTTGTCGCGCGCGAAGGTTCATCGCCGCCGTCGCCTGTTCGATGGTCACGCCGGGTTTCAGTCGCCCATTGACATTGAACTGCGTGTCACCGCGCGACGTCTGCCAACTCTCGCTACCACGCGTGACCTGCGCGTGCATGGAAAACGGCATCCATACATCCGGGATGTAACCGAGAAAACGCGTGCCGGAAAATCCCTGCCGCGCGACGCCGATGATCGTGAAATCGTGGCCGTTCAACCGGACGATCCTGCCGACGATGTTCGGGTCGCCGTTGAACCGCCGCTGCCAGAAAGCGTGGTTGAGCACTGCTAGCGGGTGTCCGCCCAACGCCCGGTCGTCGTCCGGCGAAAAGAGCCGCCCGGCCGCAGGCTTCACGCCCAGCCCGGTGAAGTAATTGCCGGTGACCAACTCGCCCCAGATCAATTCGGCCTTGTCGTCCCGATTCTTCAAACTGACCGAGACGCCGTAATGAACGAACAGGTCGCTGAAAACGTCGTTGTTGTCGCGGTAGTCCTTGTAATCGGGATAAGAAAAGCCGCGCGGAAATCCTGAATTCGGTTCGCTGGTGTAAAGCGCGACCAGCCGGTCAGGCTCCGCCACCGGCATCGGCTTGAAGAGCATGGCGTTGACCACTGTGAAGACCGACGTGTTGGCCGCAACGCCCAACGCGATGGAAAACACAGCGACCAGCGTGAAGCCTGGCGCCTTGATGAAAGTCCGAACGCCATAACGTAGGTCTTGCCAAAGTGTTTGCATAATTCCTCCAAGAGGAGATGTCAGATGTCAGATGTCAGCGAAGAACCCCTCGCCTCACTTGCTAACAACATCTTACATCTGACATCTGACATCTGGCATCTAGTCGCATCGGAGCGCGATCATTGGGTCTACCTTCGTCGCCCGCCGCGCCGGAATCCAACAGGCTACGAGCGCCACGAAGATCAACAGCAATGCAATGACAGCAACGGTCAGGGGATCAGTCACGCTGACTCCAAAAAGCTGTTCAGCCATTCGCGCCTGCCACGTCCCGCGCCCGAAAGATTGGCTGTCCAGCAAACGCTTCAAGCCATAACCAACTGCTGCGCCCACTGTCAGTCCCAGCAAGACCAATTTCATTCCTTGCCAAATCACCAGCCGCAGGACGTTGGCGGTTTGCGCGCCGAGCGCCATACGAATGCCGATCTCGTTCGTGCGCTGGGAGACCGAATAGGCCAGCACGCCGGAGAGTCCGATGGCGGCGAGCAAGAGCGCCAGGCCGCCGAAGAAACTCAGGAGCCGCGCGGACAGGCGTTCCTGTCCAAGCGTGGCTTGCGAGAGCGCGGTTTGCGTACCGATCTCCGTGACCGGCAGGCTGCTGTCGAGTTCGCGCACGACCTGCTGTACCGTGGCGGCGAGCGCGGCGGGTTCGCCCACAGTGCGCAACATGAAATACATCTTGCCGATCCCTTCGCCTACCTGCTGCCACGGCTTGCAAAGTGCCGGTAAAAGCAGGCGGCGTCACGCCAATGATGGTGAAGGACTGCTGATTGAGTTTGAGCGACTGGCCGATGACTGCCGGGTTGGAGCCGAACCGTTCCTGCCAGAACTGATGGCTGAGTACGACCACCGGCGCAGCGCCTGCCCTGTCATCTTCGTCCGTGATCGCGCGTCCCAGCACGGGTTGTACGCCAATCCCGGTGTAATAGCCGCCGGACACGGCTTGCCCCTTGATGATCTCCGCCTGTTGGCCTACGACGGCATTTAGTTCACTGAGCGGAGCGAAGGCAAAGAAATCACTGAGTGGACTCTCCGGCGTGACGGCCTGCGCCTGGCGCATCTTGGCAAAAACGTCATGACGAAACAGCGAAAGCGCTTGCGTGCCCGGCTCATCAGGGACCCACGATGTGCCGCTCATACCACTCGTTCTGAAGGAAAGCCCGGCTCGCCATTCAAACAACACCAACTGCTCCGGCTTTTTGACTGGCAAGGTTTTGAGCAACACGGCGTCCACCACGCTGAACAACGCTGTGTTCGCGCCGATCCCTAGCGCCAGTGAAAGCACGGCAATCGCCGTGACGCTTTTTTGCTTCATCAACATTCGCGCGCCGTAGCGCAGGTCTTGCCACAGGGTTTGCATCATTCCTCCTTGTCGAATTCGCGTCACTCACTGCGTAATGCGATCATCGGATCCACCTTCGCCGCCCGTCGCGCCGGAATCCAGAAGGCCAACAACGCAACAATCATTATCGACAACGCCACGCCCGCAAACGTCAGCGGATCGGTCGCGCTGACATTGAAAAGCAGATTTGTCATCAGGCGCGTCAGGCCATACGCGCTCGCTAACCCGATGGCGATGCCCAGCAGCGTCAATTTCAGGCCTTGCCTCACAACTAACCACACGACATCAATGTTTTGAGATCCCAACGCCATCCGCACGCCGATCTCGTGCGTACGTTGGCTGACTGCATGTGACATCACACCGTAGATCCCGATGGTGGCGAGAATAAGCGCCAGGGCGGAGAAGATGCCGAGCAATAGCGTATTGAAGCGCGAGTGCGAGACCTGATCGCCCAAAACCTCCTTCATGGTGTCAATGCGCGAAATCGGCGCGCTCTGATCGACCTCCCAGATGGCTTTCTGGACGGCGACTTGGATCTTCTCCGGCTCAGCGTTCGTCCGTACCACCAGCGCCATTGATGACCAGGTTTGTTGTGTGTATGGGACGTACATCTCTGGGGCCGCGTCGTCCGCCAGTCCTCTATGTTTGAAATCACTGACCACGCCGACGATTTGCCGCGGTCTTTCAGGTCTCCACTTCGGAATAATCGTTTTGCCGATCGGATCTACATTGGGGAAGTGTTGGCGCGCGAAGCTTTCGTTAATGATCGTCACTCCGATTGAACCCGCCGTATCGCGATCGGTAAATGCTCGACCTGCACGTAGAGGGATGCCCATCGTGTCGAAGTAAGCTGGACTGATTAAGCGCCAGCCTGACATCGGTTCCCTGCCGGGTTCGACCGGCTGACCCTCAATCTTGAAATTGGCGCTCCAACTGTAGCTTCCGGTAAAAGGCACGCTACTTGTGAGCGCCGCCGCCTTCGCGCCGGGCAGGGTTTCAAGCCGGGCCAGGATCTGCTGATAAAAATTGACGATCTGTTGCTCGTCACGAGCCTTAGGGGCTGGGAGCCCGACACGCATCGTCAACAAGTTCTTGGTGTCGAAGCCGGGGTTCACGTGATGCAGACGGATCAAGCTGTGGAGAAGCAATCCGGAGCCGACCAGCAGTACCAAAGCGAGAGCGAGCTCGGCCACAACCAGCACACCACGCAATCTCTGCCGGCGAAATCCGCTGCGACTTCCTTCTTTGAGCGCGTCGTTGAGGTTCGCTCTTGTTGCCTGGAGGGCCGGCAGCAAGCCGAAAAACAAGGCCGTCAGCAGCGAGACCAAGAATGTGAACCCCAAAGCACGATGGTCAACGCTAATGTCTTCTCGCCGCGGAATGTCAGGAGGAGCCAATGATACGAGCAGATCAACTCCCCACCATGCCAGCAGTAGTCCAAACGCGCCACCAAGAATGGCCAACGAAGCGCTCTCTGCCAGCAGCAGCCGGAGGATCTTCCACCGGCCCGCCCCGAGCGCCATGCGGACGGCCATCTCCCTTTCGCGTGCCGCCACCCGGGAGAGCAGTAAATTGGCAACGTTGACACAGGCAATCAACAGGACGAACGCCACCGTCCCCTGCAAAATGAGCAAGATCAGGCTGATACTGCCGGTCACTTCCTGGTGCAATGCCACCAGGTTCACTCCCCAATCTCGATTGGTCTCTGGATAGGCTTCTTCGAGCTGCCGGGCGATGGCCGTCATTTCAGCCTGCGCCTGTGCGAGATTGACGCCTGTTTTAAGTCGTCCGATGGCGCTCAGATAATGGGCGGCGCGCTGATTGGCCACCGTCTTGACATCGAAAGGCCGGAAAATTACGGGTTGCTGATCGAAGATCAGACGGAGATGACGGAAGCCGGGACGTAACACTCCAACGATGGTATAGCTGCTCTGATCGAGCGTCAGCTTTTCCCCGATGACATCAGCTTTGCCGCCAAGACGGTTCTGCCAGAAGCTGTGACTGATGACGACCACGCGATTCTGGCCCGCTTTCTCTTCATCGGGCGCAAAAGTTCTGCCCAGTTGAGGCGTCACGCCGAGCAGCGAAAAGAAATTGGCTGAGGCAGAGATGCCGACAATTTGCTCTGTCTTGCCTGCCGTGCTGATCGCCGGAAGCCAGACGTCATAAATACTCAAGCCTTCAAAACTTTTCGCCTGTTTCTGCCAATCCAGAAAGTTGTCGGGCGAGATCACAGTGTTTCCGCTATCGCGCTTTTTCTCCCAGATTTGCGTCAACCGCTCCGGCTCGTGATACGGCAATGGGCGCAGAAGCACCGCGTTGACGACGCTGAAAATCGCCGTGTTCGCGCCAATTCCAAGCGCCAGCGTCAGCACGGCAATCAAGGTGAAGCCGGGTTTCTTCAACAACATTCGCGCGCCGTAGCGCAGGTCTTGCAATAAATTGTTCATCGCAGTTCCTTCCTTTCGCGCATCACTCAGTGCGCAGCGCGATCATCGGGTCCACCTTCGTCGCCCGTCGCGCTGGTATCCAGCAGGCCAGCAAGGCAACGAGAGCAAGCAACAGCGCGATTACGGCAAATGTCAGCGGATCGGTCGCGCTTACACTGAACAATAAGTTCTTCAGCAACCGCGTCAATACAAACGCAGACATCAAGCCGGCTGCCACGCCTAGCAGCGTCAATGTCATCCCACGCTTCAGCATCAGGCGCAGGATGTCTGAGGCGGTCGCGCCCAAAGCCGTCCGAATTCCGATTTCGTGTATGCGCTGCGCCACCGCGTAAGACATCACGCCATAGATGCCGACGGCCGAGAGCAGCAACGCCACGACAGCGAAGATTGCGAGTAGCAGTGTGTTGAATCGCTGCCTGGCAATCGAATTGCCCACCAGACTTGCGAGCGTGCGCGCCTCGCCGAGTGGCTGTTGCGGATCGAGCGTTTGAATCACGTTGCGCACAGCAGTCGCTACCCCTGTCGCATCGCCACGCGTCCGCAACACGAAGGTCATGAATGGGTAAGGCAGTTGGGCGATTGGCCAGTAGGACATTGGCCCGGCATCCTGTTCAAGTTGCGTATGCTTCACGTCGCCGACGATACCGATGATTTGGGTCGGTACATCCGGGGGCCTCATGGAAATTATTATCCGCTGGCCAAGTGGGTCTTCATTCGGGAAATATTTCTTCGCCAGCGCTTCGTTGATGACGACGACGTTGCGCTTCTCGCGAACTTCTTGTTCGGTGAAGAGCCGGCCGCGCTTGAGCGGGATTTGCAGCGCGCCGAAGAAGTTTTGATCGACGACGCACAGGGCTGTGCCACCTGTCGGTTGACCGGGTTCCGGCTTCGGGCGACCGTCTATTTCAAGACTGGTGGTCGTACCCAACCCGAGAAACGGGGTGTAGTTGATCGCGCCCACGGCCTCGACACCGGGCAAGGTTTGCATCCGTTCGAGGGCTTGTGTGAAGAAAGCGATCCTCTTCTCATCCTGATTGTAGCGGACGCCGGGCAGCGCGACGCGCATTGTCAGCACGTTCCGGTCGTTGAAGCCGGTGTTCACGCCCTGCAGCTGCAGGAAGCTGCGAATCAGCAAGCCTGCGCCGATGAGCAACACGAGCGCAATCGCAATTTCACCGACGACCAGGGCGCTGCGCAGCCGCTGGCTGCGTGCGCTGCCGACGAGACTCCTGCCCGCTTCTTTGAGGGTGTCGCTGAGTTTGATGTTCGTCGCTTCGAATGCCGGGACCAGACCGAAGATGACGCCGGTCAACAAGGCCACGATGAAAGTAAATCCGAGCACAGGGGCGCTGATCTCTACGTTCTGAAAATCGCCGAGTTCCGGCGGGCTGAGACTGACCAGAATTTGCGCGCCCCACCACGCCATCAATAACCCGGCTACTCCTCCTGTCGCCGCCAACAACAAACTTTCTGTCAGCAATTGCCGCACGATTCGCCCGCGGCTTGCGCCCATAGCGGCGCGCACGGCGATCTCTTTCTGCCGCGCTGCAGCGCGCGATAGCAACAGGTTCGCCACGTTCGCGCAGGCGATCAGCAGTACGAATGCGACCGCGCCCATGAGCGACAGCAACGCCAGACGAATCTCGCCCGCGAACTGCCGCCGTAGAGGAACCAGGTTGATGCCGTAGCCGTGGTTGAACTGTTTATACTGCTCGGCCAGGCGGCCCGCAATCGTGTCCATTTCAGCGCGAGCCTGCTGGAGTGTCACGCCGGGTTTGAGCCGGGCGATGGCGCCGATGAAGCGTCCTCGGAACTGCCTGAACTCATTCCCGATCGCCCATGGCGTCCAGAGTTGCGCCGCCTGGCCGGTCTGCGAGTTCTTTCTGACGTGCCATTTGAAATCCGGCGGCATCACACCGATGACCGTCTGGTCGATTGCATTGAGAGTAATTTTTCGCCCGATCACGTTCGGATCGCCGCCGAACCGGCGTTGCCACAGACCGTAGCTGAGAATGACTACGTTATTCCGTCCCGGCTTGCCATCTTCCGGCGTGAAGGTGCGGCCCAGCATGGCATTCACTCCTAGCACGGAAAACAGATTGTCGGTGGCTATCTGCCCCGTAATCTCTTCCGGCTCGCCGTCGCCACTGAGGCTGTTCCGGGTGTCGTTAAACGCGGCCAGGCTTTCAAAGACTCGGTTCTGCTCCCGCCAGTCGAAAAAGTTGGCTGGACTTATCGTGTTCTGTTCAGTCAACTGGTGCTTTTCCCACACGACCACCAAGCGATCAGCATCACGGTATGGAAACTGGCGAATCAATACCGCATTGATGACGCTAAAAATCGCCGTGTTCGCGCCGATGCCAAGCGCCAGCGTAATGACGGCGATCAACGTGAAGCCCGGCTTCTTCCACAACATTCGCGCGCCGTAGCGCAGGTCTTGCCATAGAGTACTCATAGCTCCCCCCCAAAGAGTGATGACGCGTTTTCAGCGCGTGAATTCAACCGTGGATCGCTTCAGCAAGACACGAGTTCTTACACTCCGAATAGTCAAACGCCGCGCCATAATTGACACTTGGCTAAATAGCTGAATTGTTAGGCTTAGAGAGCTTAGCTTGTGGGTCTTGTATCTCCGGCGTGCGCTTTTGGGATCGCGACGTCCCGATATCGGGAAATTTCCGCAATGACTTGAATATCAGGATTCCGGCTTGTCGGTTAAGCCGGTTTGCGAAGCAGATGCTCGGCTTCTATTCATTCCCATCCAAATCACATTGGGCTTCTTAATCCTCTCGACGTCGCCCCCTTATCCCATCAGCCTCATTTCGTCGATCTCCCTGAGACCACAAATCTGTAAAAATAAGCGGACAGCATTGCGCGCAAGCTGATGATTCGCCGGTTGCGGCGATCACCACCCGCAGGGCTTTGACAAATACCTGCCCGATCCGCCGACGCCGCGCGTGGCCCTGCGCCGCGCCTTGGCGGAATGGATCAGGGCGAAACAGCGAATCGCTCGAAGCTTGCAGCTTCAACAGGACGACGAAGATCACGACGAGAATGGCGGCGGCCACAGGCGGACGATGATCCGCGTCATCAACCGCGCGGGCAGCGAACATCTCGTCTATGCGCTCGTAGCCGAAGACATTGATTTCAACGCGCTCGGCCTGTCCTACGGCACGGCGCTGCGCCGGCCAGCGCCAGCGCCAACAGGCCGAATCCGCTGATCAATTGCGTCAACAGGCGCTGGGGCGTCAACGCGGCGGTGAAATGATCCTCGAGTAGAGCCACTCTGTAGACCGGCAGATTCGGGTCGAGCGCGCCGACTTCACGCCGCACGGCCGCGGCCAATTGCTCAGGGTTGATAGTTGAACGTAGGTGGAGAGCTATTCCCGAGCGGTAATTCTGGAGCAGCGGAAAGTAGATCGTCGGGGCCGGCGTCGCTAATACATCGCGGAGTGTGATATCGCGAGCCACGCCTATGACTTCGACCGACGGTATGTATCCGCCGCCGTCAGTCGGATGCCCTATGGAAAACCGCTTTCCGATCGGGTTTTCGTTGGGCCAGGCGCGGCGCTGAAGCGTTTCGCTGATGATCGCTACTCGAGGCGCCTTTGCGTCATCACTTTCGTTGAACTGACGGCCCGCAAGCAACTGAATCTTCATCGTCTCCAGATAACTATGTGAGACAATGTTCCTTAATGTTTGCACCCTCTGGCCATCTCTTTCGGGAAACATCCCCGTCTCGCTCCTGCCGTCATTCAGAGGCAATCTGTCGGCAAGACTCACCGCTTGAACGCCAGGCAAAGCCTCCAATCGCTCAGTCAGTCGTCGCTGGAAGATGCGGCCCTGAGCTTCGTTGTAATTTTGTTTAGGAAGATCGATTCGAGCGGTCAAAAGGCTTTCGACCTAGTAGCCGAGGTCGATAGCGCGCGCATTCCGCAACGTCCTGATGAGCAGTCCCGCCGCGATCAGCAATACGAATGAGAGCGCCACCTGCGTCACAACCATCGCGCCGCGCAACCCCGCCCGTCGTCCGCCGGTCGAACGCGCGTCTTTCAGCGCGGTAACGATATCCGTTCTCGACGCCTGCATAGCGGGAATGAGGCCGAACAGCACGCCTGTCAAGGTCGACGCGGCCAGTGTGAAAGCCAGGACCCGCCAATCGACGCTGAAGTCGAATTTGAAGGAAAGATCGCGAAAGTCATTCGGCAGAACGCTGATCACACCTCTAGTCATCCAAACGCCGATCAAAATCCCGAAGGCGCCGCCCAACAATGCGAGCATCAGACTTTCCGTCAGCAGTTGTCTGACGATGCGCGCGCGGCCCGCCCCGACAGCCAAACGGGTACCGATCTCTTTGCGCCGAGCGTTGGAACGCGCCAGCAACATGCCCGCCACATTGGCGCAGGCGATCAATAACACGATCCCCACAGCGGCGAACGGAATAAAGGTGAATTGGCGAAGGAGCATTTCTGACTTTCGCAATGGCCAGGGCGAGCCGGTCCCAACTCTCTTCCTCAACGGTAAGTCGCTTACTCCCCGCCTTCGTCAGCGTATAGAATTTGGCCCGGCGGCCGGTCTCGGTCACCCCCCACTTGGAACTGATCCAGCCGCGCTGCTCGATACGGTAGACCGCCGGGTAGAGAGAGCCTTGCTCGACCTCGAGCAACTCATCAGACAACTGCCGAATGCGCTGGATAATGCCGTAGCCGTGGAGCGGCCCCAGGCTGAGAGCCTTGAGAATGAGCATGTCGAGAGTGCCTTGCAGGAGATCCGCCTTCGGTTGAGTCAAACTTCACCTCCCAATTTGCGTTGCTTATTAGTCACACTTAGAAATTCTAGGCGTAGGGTAGGCAGGGAGACCTAGAATGTCAATGCATAGCGCGTGAGATTGTCTACAAGTTCAGCTCTCGTTTCATCAACAACATTACGCGTCGGAGATGGGTTCCAAATTTCTATCAGACCGACGCGTGGGCAGGCTTCGATCCGAGCAATGACCAGGGGCGCAGTCGTGAGGAGATGTCGGAGAGTTATCAGGAGTCGTGTGAGCGAGAAATCAGAAATCTGATCGGCAATGCCGTTCCGAAGAACTTTTCGTGGGATGACCTGCTGAGGTTTGTCCCTGAGGGTGAACAGATCATTGCAGTCACGCCAGAGTATAAGAGCCGGCGGAAGCACAGGCCTATGGGCGTAATTCTCCTTCTAAGCAATGATGAGATGGTCAGGCTCAGTCTCTTCTGATTGGGAAGTAGGCGGCGTATGCTGTGCAGGAGGCAGAAAAGTTTTTGCTCAAAATTATCAATGGCAATCTGTTGGATTCCGATGGTTGATATTGTAGTAACTGTGGATAGAAAATAAAGTTGTTCCCTGACAAATTCGGAGGAGCCGATGCGACCACAACCACTTATTGCAGTGACCGACGTCGAAGCCAGTAGCCGATGGTATCAACGACTCCTCGGCTGCCGGAGCGCGCATGGCGGTTCGGAATACGAGCGACTTGAATACAATGGCGTATTGATCATGCAGTTGCACAGCTTCGAGGTCGACCACCATCACGAACAGATCGGCAATCCGGAGGACAAACCCTACGGCAATGGAGTCCTCCTCTGGTTTGAAGTTGATGACTTTGACGATGCGCTGGCACGCGCCGCCGAGATGAATGCGGAAGTCGTGATGCCTCGCCATCGCAATCCGCCCGAGGGCGACGGCGGACCTAACCACTGGGAGCTCTGGCTACGAGATCCGGACGGATATACAGTCGTGATTGCGAGTCCGGATGGGACTGCAGGCTGATAGCATACAAGGATATCGAAGCATGGCATCGCACACGCGTCAAAAAGAATCGTATCGAGGTGGCTGGGTCAAGCTGACGCCTGAGGAAGTGAAATGGTATTCGGCAGAGGGCAAGCGAACCATTAAGGAGAAGGTTGACAAAATCATTGAGCGCTATATGAAACCGTCGGTCGTCCGGGACCGAGGCCGTAAGGCAGGATTCGGGGATGTCCAGGATCTCTATACCAAGTGGCACGGCGACAATCTAATTCTTATTGCCAAACGCCGAGGTGGTCGAGGGCCTGGTGGATATTCAGAAGACTTCGAGACAAAATCGGGACGGCTTACTCTCGTGGGGGCAGATTTGTTTGATGTTTCGTATTTCCGTCATACCGAGCGGTGGTGGACAATTGAAACAAATCGCACCTTGAAGCAATCACTAAAGTATTTTCAGGAACCAAGTCCCGTGTGGCCCTGGTAATGCGGAGCACATATTCGGTTAGTTAAGGAGGCCAGTCAGTACTCGCTCTAGGAACGAGGCAAGACATCACTCACTCTCTTCTGCCAACCTGGCGCCTTGGCCTCGCAACCAGGGCGCCAAATCCTTAGCGGCGCTTTCCTGCGCCACCTGCAGCGGCGTTTTCCCGTCATAGCCGATCCAATTCAGTTCGGCGCCATGCCTCAACAGATACTCCGCCATCTGCAACTGTCCGCCGCGACACGCATGCCAGAAGGCGTTGGTGATCTCGTCCGGCGCCGGCGGCGGTTGGCGCTCGCAGTACTCCTCGACGCGGTCCAGGAGCCCGAGCGCGGCGGCCTGCCAGATCGTCGTCTGCGCTCCACGCTCGAGCAGCCGGCGCGCGGCTTTCCACTGCGCGAACACCACCGCGTCTGACATTGGGGCGCCGCCGGTGAAAACAGCGCCAGGCGCCTCTATGTCCGCTCCGTAGTCCAGCAAAGCATCGAGCGCCGCAACGTCATCGCTGCTAGCCGCCCAGTGGAGCGGCGTCTCCTGAATCGCCGGGCGCGACGGGTCCAGGAAACGTGCGTTTATATCCGCGCCGGCCGCGACCAGTGAAGCTATTGTCTTTGGGCCATCAGGGAAGTGGCCAGGCCAGTCGGTCGTGATGTGCAGGAGCGTGCGCGATACCCCTTTGGTGTCAACAATCCTCGCCGTCGCCAGACCTGGATTGTCGTCCAGCAGACGTACAAGTTCTTCGAGATTGCCATTTTGGATCGCAGCAACAACCGCGACCGCCCTGAAGTCGGTGACAGGAATGTTCAACATAGCAGTCTCCGCAGAAGCTAAGATTCGGCGCCCTGCCTCGCCACTCTCACGCCGAAAACCCCTTGATCAGTACGTAAACATATGGCGGAGTTTCATCATTAACGCAGATGCAAAACCTCGAATCAGGTTGAATGCTAACGGTTTTGGCTGACTCAGGCCAGGCGGTAAAGACAATCAGCTCAGTCGCAGATGCGGCGCGCTACCTCCGCCCATTCAACTCAGAAACAACTCAGTAAACGCAGGGCGCTAATTCGATAGAAACAAAAAATAGAGTGGGCAGCAGCGCGCGCATCGGCGCACCAGCGCCGAGAGCCATGAATGTCACATTGCGCCGGAACGCCGGCGCAATTCAATCGTCAATCAAGGAGGCAAGATGAGCCGCATCATTATCACAATGAGCAGAACAATCTTCTTTCGTCTTCTCGCACACGCGCCGGAAGAGTTGCAGCGAGAGGCGAAAGATGACGCCCGGAGATCGATCCCGTCGCTCTGCTTCACAGAAGACGACATCCGGGAAAGGTTTGCGCAAGAAGAGCTATGGGATGGGCAGACAGAAGAGTCGGAGAGAGAAGCAATCCAGTCGCTGATGGACGCCGGCGAGTACGACAACGCGGCCAAACTCGCCAACGAAGCCATCGCCGAAGCCGTCGCCCGCTATATTCACGAGGCTATGCTCGAAAAAGAGGAACGGCAGGAAGAGAACGACCCCACGTGACGGAAGAGTTCTTCATATTTGGTTGAAGATCATTTCCCTTTCTTTTTCGTCGCTGTCCAGTTGCAATCCCTACAAAACGGGGGGCCAACCGTGCCGGTCATCCTGGTCGCAGACTCAATTGTGCCCTTGAACACAACAGTTTGAGTGGTCCCCCTGTTGCCTTCCATTTCCCAGCCGAACACAGCCTTATTCCCTTTCACTGCGCCGGTGACCTGGCATGGGGGGTTCGGCCCGACGCCGGAGAAAGTACCGCTGAGTTTCTCGCCTTCCTGTTTGAAAACGAAGGTCATCTTGATTGGCTCTTGGCTCCCCATATATTGCAGGACCCACGTCCCGGTAAGATTGACAGGACCCGCCTGAGCGCCAACAAGCGTCAGACCGAAGTCAAGCGAAAATACAACTAACAAAAGTACTGGCGCCAATTTGTGCCTCATAAATTCCTCCTTACAAATACGTTGATGGATAACCGCGCTTACTCTTTCCGGATTGCGATCACCGGGTCTACGTTGGTTGCGCGCCGCGCCGGGACAAGACACGCGAGCAGCGCCACCGTCAGCAACAGAATTGGCGCAACGACGAACGTCACCGGATCAGTTGGCGTGACATCAAAAAGCTGACTGGTAAGCAGACGTGTGGCGCCAAGCGACGCCGCGAGGCCGAAACCAACCCCGACCAAAGTCAGTATCAGTCCCTGCCGCAACACCATGCGCAAGACGGCGCCGGGCTGTGCGCCAAGCGCTATGCGAATGCCAATCTCGCGCGTGCGCCGGCTGACGGCGTAGGCGAGGATGCCGTATAGACCGATTGCCGCCAGCAACAGAGACAACAACCCGAAGAAACTGGAAAGCATGCTGATCAACCGTTCCTGCACCAGCGACTCGTCAACCTGCGTGGCGAGCGTCTTGATATTGTAGAGCGGCAGGTTGGCGTCAATTTCACGCGCCGCCTGCCTGACGGCGCCGATGATGCGGGTCGGATCGGCGACGGTACGGAGTTGGAAAGTCGTATCCCTTTGCCCAAAGCCGGGCGTGTAAAAGGCGCCCTGCGTCGTTTCGCGCAGGCTGCTGTGCTTGGTATCCTTAACGACGCCGACGATTTCAAATTCGTCGCCCGCCGCGTTGTAACCGAAGCGCTGCCCAATCGGGTCTTCTTCGCCAAAGTAGTCGCGCGCGAAAGTTTCGTTCACGATCACGGCCTTTTGACCGCTTTCCCTGTCAAAATCTCGCGCCGTAAAGCTGCGTCCGCGCAAAATCGTCATGCCGACAGTTTCAAAATACTCTAGCCCGACCCCGACAATCTGCGGACGGTTGGGCGCGCCCGGGGGCGCAGGCCGCCCCTGGACATGCAGCGTGCCCAGATTTTTTATCCAGTTTTCACTGAGCAGCCCCGCCCACCCAAGGCTCGCGGAGCGCACACCAGGAATCGTTTTGAAGCGTTCGAGTAGACGTTGATAAAGCGCGGAGACCTGTTTGCCTTGATAGCCGATCATTCGCGGATCAGTCGAAACCAGCAATACATTTTCCTTTTTGAAGCCAGCATCCAGCGTGTATAGCTTGCCGAGGCTGCGCGCGAAAAGCCCCGCGATAATCAGCGTTGACAGCGACAATGCGACCTGCATAACAACGAGCGATTTGCCAGCCGTGAGCCGCGCTCCGCCCTCGGCGTTGCGGGAACTATCTTTGAGCTCCGGCGTCAAATCTACGGCCGTCGCGCGCCACGCGGGCGCAAGGCCGAACAGGATGGCCGCCAATAACGAAGCCGCTGCGGTAAACGCGAGCACGCGGGCATCCAGCGTCACGTTTAGAGAAACCGGACTGCGCCCGCTCGCCACCAGCGCCAATAAAAAGCGATTGCTCCACCACGCTAAAGCCAATCCCAACGCGCCGCCCAGGCCGGCGAGCAACAGGCTTTCGGTGAGCAATTGGCGGATGAGTCGGAAGCGACCCGCTCCGAGCGCGAGACGCACGGCAATTTCTTTCTGACGCGCTGTTGCGCGCGCCAACGACAAATTGGCTACGTTGGCGCAGGCAATCAGCAGGATCAATCCCACGACTGCCATCAGGATGCGCAGCGGTTCGGAAAACCGCATGCGCAAACTTGCAAAGCCCCCAAAGCCCCGGCTGGCAGGGATCAATGCGATGTTTTGCTGCCGGAACGCTTGCTGCCTTTCCGGCGACAACACTTCAATTCCTTTTCCGATCTCCTCCAGCGCCGTTTGGCGCAAAAGCCCGGTCAGCAGCGTGCGCGCCTGTTGTTCGCCCACTTCCGGTTTCAGTCGCGCTAACATGGGATTTACAGGGTTATTGAGATGCTGCTTAAATGAATATCCCGGAGAGATTTGCTCGGACATCATCATCGGCGCCCAAAGATCAGGCGCTTCGCCCACTGCGGCGCCGAAGAACTCTGGCGGCGTTACGCCGATGATCGTAAACGGATGACCGTTCAGCGAAATGGTCTTGCCGACAATCGCAGGATCAGACGCAAAACGCCGGCGCCAGTAGCGGTGACTGATCACAACGACCGGATGCGCGCCGGGAACTTTGTCGTCTTCTTCGGTGACGTTGCGGCCGAGCAAAGTATTGACGCCAAGCACAGCAAAAAAGCCGCCGGTAACCCGCTGCGCTATAGCCACTTCAGCCTGCCCATCCACCACGACATTGACGCGTGGACTCGTGACAAAAGTGCAAACCCCAGCCAGCGTCTCGCGCTGCGCGCGCGCCTGCTCAAAGAATGCGAGGGAAAGACTGCGCTGTGGGCCGGGCGGAACGTCGCCCCGTTCGAGGAAGACCAGTTGTTCGGGATTTTTGACCGGCAGCGTTTTGATCAGAACAGTATCAATCAGGCTGAAAATCGCCGTATTCGCGCCGATGCCAAGCGCCAGTGAAAGCAGGGCAATAGCGGTGAAGCTTTTGTCTTTCCACAGCATCCGCAAACCGTAGCGTAAATCCTGGAGCGTTGAGTCCACTGCTGAAAGACTGCTGCGATCCCGGTAGCTTTCCTTTACCTGCTCAACGCCGCCGAATTTCCGCAGCGCCTCGTAACGCGCCTCTTCCGGACTCATCCCCAGCCGCAGGTTGTCCTCAATCTGCATGTCGAGATGCGCGCGGATTTCGTCCTCCAGGTCTCGCTCCATCTTTCGCTTCAGAAACAACCCGCACAAGCGGTGAATGAAGAGTCGCAGCCAGATCATGTGTTTTCCTCCGACGGTTCAAGAAAGCGGATCATGATTTCCGACGCCCGCCGCCAGCTCGCTTCTTCGGCGGCAAGCTGCTTCTTTCCGGCCCGTGTAATCGAGTAATACTTGGCGCGCCGGTTGTTTTCCGACACGCCCCATTTGGAACTGATCCAACCCATCTGCTCGAGATGCAACAGAGCTGGATAAATCGTCCCCTGGTTGAGTTGGAGCTGATTGCCACTGATCTGCTCAATCCGCCTGGCGATGCCGTACCCATGCAGTGACCCCAGTGCGCTGAGGGGTTTCAGCACCATCAGGTTGAGCGTCCCAGGCAGAAGCTCGTTTTTCTGTTGTTCCATATGACTCCTGTTGATTTGCAACAGGAGTCTAAGCCAATCCATGTAGGTAGTCAACACAAGAAGATGAAAATCCATACCGCGCTACGCGAATCTAAAAATAAGGCGGGCGGCGCGGCTCGCCTATGCGGCAATCTTTTCATTCATTCTCCCATCATAGAAAGGATCAAACATGGCGGCAGAGAGAACCGAATTCGGTGTTGCGCGGACAGTGTGCGATTGCAGAGCCTGTATTGCGAATTGCAGGTTTATAGCAGGTAGCCTGATTCCGGCAGACCTCCATCGGATCGCTGAGTACTTGAATGAATCCGATCTGGAGCGGTTCGCATTAGACAATCTCCTTGCCAGTCCCGGCGCGATTATTTTCACCAGAGGCGGGCTGATCCGTATTCGTACGCTTGTCCCGGCTCGGAGTGAATCGCCCCGGGATTCCCGGAGACGGTTTTCGTTGAGTCAGGCCGCGGCGGCCGACTCGTCTTGCTGGCGATAATACATCAATTCAAACTCCGCCGGCGGAATGTTGCCGATCGGTTCAAGCAGCC
>Ga0137368_10001065_pt1 | contig 28453 bp, 20 predicted proteins | sample SagtaG_13_FD_104917 | JGI IMG/M metagenome (GOLD analysis project Ga0137368, IMG submission 104917) | Vadose zone soil microbial communities from Sagehorn Ranch, Mendocino, California, USA - Sage1_L_100_16 metaG | ecosystem: Environmental > Terrestrial > Soil > Vadose zone | place: USA...
CTGGCACGTGCCGGAGACGCGTGCCGCTGATGCCGGCGATCGCCTCGACTGGCCGGGCGTTGCGCTGACGACCGCCGGTCTGGGCGCCATTGTCTTTGCGCTGATTGAATCGGTGCCGCTCGCCGGCATCGCGGGGATGCTTCTATTGGCTGGCTTTCTCGTTGTGGAGGGGCGCAGCTCGACTCCCATGCTTCCGCTCACACTGTTCCGATCGCGCAGTTTCAGCGGCGCAAACCTGCTCACGTTCCTTCTCTATGCGGCGCTCAGTGGCCTGATGTTCTTCTTTCCACTGAATCTGATCCAGGTGCAGGGGTACTCGCCAACCGAAGCCGGCGCAGCGCTGCTGCCGTTCATCGTGCTGATGTTCCTGCTCTCGCGGTGGTCGGGTGGGCTTATTCAACGCTACGGAGCACGCCGGCCGCTCATGATTGGACCGTTGGTGGCAGCCACGGGCTTCGCGCTGTTTGCCCGGCCTGACATCGGGGGATCGTTCTGGGTCACCAACTTTCCCGCCGTGGTCGTGCTCGGCTTGGGCATGGCCATCAGCGTAGCGCCCTTGACCACGACGGTCATGAACTCTGTCGCCCAGGAGCACTCCGGGGTTGCATCGGGAATCAACAATGCGGTGTCGCGGGTGGCGGGTCTATTCGCGATCGCCGTATTGGGTGCCGTGCTGTACAGCGGTTTCAATCGGGCGCTCGAACGATACATGGACGCTCTGAACGTGCCCGCGTCAGCTCGTGTCGAGATCACTGCGAAGCGCCGCAACCTTGCCGCAATTCAAACGACCGACTCCCGGGCTCGCGAGGCGATCCAGCGATCGTTCATTGCCGGTTACCGGGAGGTGCTGTGGATCGCGGTGGTGCTTGCGATTGCCAGCTCCGCCAGCGCCGGAGCGCTGATACAGGACGCCGTGCCCAGGCGTTCTAGGCCAGCGCTTCGTTGACTTCAAATCCTCTCGGTATTTCTCGCTCCTCCCGCCTTGCCGAGCGCCTCGCCGTCCTCGACCGAAGGTCACCGTATTTCTGAAAGTCAGCCGCTCCGGCGTGGAAGTGACATGTCGCGCACGCGGTTCGGCCATCGCTGCCGACCTGCACGTCCCAGAACAGCGCCTTTCCGAGCACGACGAGCGTCTGGGAGTTGGCGGCGTAGCGCCCCAGATCCGCTGGCTGGGGCGCGGCGACACCTTTCAGGAATGCGATGGGATTGTTGTTCCCGTTTCCACCGCCACCACCCTGTGCGGTCATGGCGGCCGACAAGAGCAACAACGCGATACAGACGGGAAAGAGTCGCAGGGCGGTGATCCGCGTCACGTGTTCACACAATCGAGAGTTCTGCATATCCCTCTTCGCGTTGCTTCACGTGGTTGGTCATAACGGCCCGAACAAGTTGGACGGGCTGTTCCGCAACATCCGGATTTTTTATCGCGCCACGCCCGACTCGCCCTGGCGGTTGCATATCTGGTTCAACGACGCCGTCTCGAACAACGCGTAAAACGGTGCGGTCCTGCTAACCGCGTCCCGGTGACGCCATTCCAAACGAAGTCACTCCACGCTGAAGCCTCAGTAATCCGTGGACCTACAGCACCACCCTGAACATCACGCCGAACTTTTTGTCGTAGTCGACGACCTCCGATGGATTCGGCGACACATTAATCATCAGGAACGTGGCCCCTGGTGGATAGAGGACGTGGCGATTCAACGAGTGCCATGTCCCCACCTTGTACCGGAACCCCACCGTACCGTCGATCAGGAACGCATGTACCTGTTCGGGCCGCGGAACGTCGTTCGGATCGCTGTTGTTGGTGGGAGCCGCCACAGCAACGACCGACGGTGATCCGTGAATCGGCACGAAGCTCTGCGTGACATTGAAATGACGTTCCAGTTGCGTGAACAACATTCCCTCTGCCGGTTGCCAGATCACGCTCACCACCGTATTCCCTTTGATTTCGAAGCCCTTGTCGGGCGCGATGATCCGGTGATCCGCCGGACGCTCTTTTGCATCGAACAGCTCTCCGAATGGCTTGAACGCCTCTGCGGTCATCCGTTCGATCTTGAGATCGTGAAGCTTCAAATTCGGATCGGGTTTCGTCGGAGCCGGAGCAGGAACAGGCGCGCCTGGCTTGCCCTGAGTTGCAGCCTGGTCGGATCGTTCAACGTCGAGCGGGGCGGGCGTCGAGCGCAGCATTACGCCCGGAACCAACAGAATCGCAGCAACTGCAGCAGCTCTGGTCAACATACTCACTCCTTGTTCTGCGCCGTTCGTCTCGTCCACGCTGCAACCGAACCACGTGCCACACGGTTCGCGTCGGATGCAGCGGTCTAACGTTTGCTCAGTGACAGTGCCGGACGCTGCCACCGATCGCGTCTGACCAGCTGACCGCTGCCCGCCGCTCCGGTCACCTTGCCGCCTTGATAGACAATCTCGCCGCGTCGAATCGTGATGCGAGGCCACCCCGTGACCTTCCATCCCGAGTAGGCCGACCATCTCGTGCCGGACAACATGTCTTCATCGCGAAATGTTCGAGTGTCGTTTGGATCCCAAATCACGACGTCTGCATCCGAGCCGACCGCAATCGTGCCTTTGCGCGGATACAGGCCGAACAGCTTTGCTGGATTGGTCGATGTCACCGCGACGAAGCGCTCCAATGACATGCGCTTGGTTCGCACACCTTCGGAGTACAACATCGGTCGCATTTCCTGAAGGTTGGGAATTCCCGCGCGGTGATTGGCTACTGTCTGCGACGGATCGAGCTTTTGTTCCTTCGTAAAACCATTGTGATCGGTGGCAAGCACCTGAATCGTGCCTTTTACCAGGCCGTCCCACATCGCGTCCTGATCACGCTTCGAATGCAACGGCGGTTGTCCGATGAAGAGGCCGCGATCGGGCCGCTCGTACAGCTCCTGCGTGAAGTGCAAGTACACGGGGCGCGTTTCCACATAAACGGCAAGGCCACGCGCCTGCCCCGCCTCGGCGGCTCGAAGCGCGCGCTCCGAAGAGAGGTGGACAACATAGATCGGCGCATTGGCAAACTCGCTCATCGCGACGGCGCGCGCGGTCGCAACTTCCTCGGACACGATGGGCCGGCTTTCGGCGAAGTATTGAAGCGAGCCGCGACCCTCGGCGAGCATCCGGTCCGTCGTTTGCGACAGCATGAACAGGTCTTCGCAGTGCATCATCGTGAGAATGCCCGCCGAGCCCGCTGCCCGCAGGAGCGTCAGGAACCCGCCGATGTTTTGCTCGAACCCGGGGCGGTTCATGAACACTTTGATGCTGGATTGCCCTTGCGTGACGAGAGCCGACAAATCCGCGCCGCCGAGTTTTCCCGAAAAGTCGCCTATCACTGAGTGAAGGATCACGTCGGCAATGGCCTGCGAGCGCACCTGCTTCGCCGCGCGTTCGAGTCCTGCGGCTGCGGTCTCCCCCGCTTGAATGTTGGCAAAGCTGCCTAGGGTCGTGATTCCGCCCGCGAGCGCCGCCGCCGACCCGGTGGTGTAGTTCTCCGCGCCGCCAATGTGCACGTGAGGGTCGAATCCGCCGGGGATCACCAGGAGGCCGCGCGCCTCGATCTCGCGCCCGCCGGCGGTCGCCCGTAAGTTGCGGCCGATCTCGGCGATGGCGCCGCCGCGAATGCGGACGTCGCTCTCGAATCGTCCGTCGACAGTGGCGACGAGGCCATTGCGGATAATCAGCTCGGGCGGTTGCTGAGCGAAAGTTGTGGTGGTGATGGCAACAGCCAACGCGAGCCACACTGATCGCCTGCGGTATCTCATGATCAACTCGCCTGCTCCTGTATCAGTGCCGCGGCGAGGGCCGTTGCCAGCGATGCCGCGGCGCGAGCCGTCCGCTTCCTGCGGCTGCCGTGATCTTTCCATCCTTGTAAACAACTTATCCGCGCCGAATGGTGACGACGGGCCAGCCGGTGACCTCCCATCCTCTGAAAATCGCGAACCTCGAATTGGAGAGTTGATCCTCGTCGCGGATCGTTTGCTTCAGGTCCGGATTCCAGAGGACGACGTCGGCATCGGAGCCGACCGCGATGGTTCCCTTGCTCGGGAACAAACCAAACAACTTCGCGGGATTCGTCGAGCTGACGGCGACGAATTGTTCGAGCGTGATGCGCTTCGTGCGAACGCCCTGCGAGTAAAGCAGCGGCAGGTTCGCCTGCAGATAGTTGCCGGCCGGCTTGGTCCTCGTGATGGTCTGAGGCGGATCGAGCTTGTCCTTGCGTGTCAACCCGATGTGATCGGTCGCGACGACGTGGATCGTCCCCTTTGCCAGCGCGTCCCATAACGCATCCATGTCGCGCTTCTCTCGCAGCGGCGGGTTTCCCGTGTAGATGCCGCCATCGGGCTCCTCGAGCCGTTCCTTCGTCAAGTGCAGATACATGGTTCGTGTTTCGACGAAGACGGGCAAGCCGCGGCTCATGCCGGCTTCGGCTGCGCGCAGCGCGCGCTCGGACGACAAGTGCACGATGTAAATCGGGGAGCCGGTCACTTCGCTCATGGCAACCGCGCGCTGGGTCGCAAGCTCCTCCGCCACGACTGGCGAGCTCTCGGCAAAATACCGAATTGCGGTACGGCCCTCGGCAACCATTCGCTCCTTCGTCGTCGTCACGATGCTGCTGTCTTCGCAGTGCACCATCGTCAGAAGACCAGCCGCACCTGCTGCGCGGAGCATGCGGATGTGATCCGGAACGTAGGTGTCGAAGTACCGGCGCATCAAGTAGAACTTCAGCGTGAAACCGCGTGCGGCAAGCATTGCGAGGTCGGCCTGGCCTGGCAGCGGTATCTTGCCGGGATCGGAAGACTCTGCGTGGAGAATCACGTCGGCGATGGCTTGTTTCCGCACCAACGCGATCTCTTTGTCGAGCGTCGAGGCGAGATCTTCGCCCGCGACCGGGCTCACAAAGTTGCCGATCGTGGTGGTTCCACCGGCGAGCGCTGCGCGTGACGCGCTGGCGTAATCATCGGCACCTTCGCCAGGGGGGATGCCCGGCAAGTGCACGTGCGGATCGATCCCGCCGGGAAGAACCAGCATGCCTTTCGCATCGATTTCCCGCGCTCCTGCCGCTGGCTGCAGATTCCGTCCAATTTCGGCGATCGTGCCATTTCGGATCCGGAGGTCGCCTTCGCTTCGACCCTCTGGCGACACGAGAACGCCGTTATGTATGACGAGCTCGGGCACTGGCGGCTGCTGCGCTGCCACAGTAACGACTGCGGCGGCGATAGCAGGGGCAAGCCACCATCTGGACTGCGCATAGAAGGGCCCGCGCGCTGTCCTCTCCGCGCATGGTTCCGAGCTCATACAATCCCCCTTTAGATTTGGTCGCGGTTGGGGAACAGCGTGCGTCACGAATCAGGCACGCGCGCGGTGCTCAGTGGGCTCGCTCAGATAGAGCGGCCGCGTGATGTCCTCACCGGGTAGTGTTCGCTCGAGTACGTGGTCAAGTCGCCGAGCCACCGAAGCCGCGATCGTCGCTCCGGGATGACGCGCGCGAGCTGAGGCGATCAGACCGCGCCGGCGCCACAGCTCCTTGCGTATTGCGACGCCGGGCTGCTGTTCGAACACGATCAGTGCCGCAAACCGTGAGTACAGATCGTGAACGCGTTGCCATTCGCTGTTGCGCGCCGCGGCGACCATCGCCATGAGCACTTCAGGAAACGCGAATCCGGTGTTGAAACCGTCCGAGCCGCTCTCCAGATCGAATGGCGCATATAAGGCGCCCAGACCCGTCAGGATTGGCAACGAGCGATCGGTCAGGCCGGCGCGGAGCTGCGCGATCTTCACCGCTGTCGGCACGGCTTCCTCCTTGATGCAGGCGATCGCCGGCACTTCGCGTACCAACCGCAACATGAGCGGCACGGAAAAATGCACGTCGCTCGACGCCGGATGATCCTGCAGCACGATTGGGATGCGTATGCGCTCGCCCAGCCGCTGGTACATTTCGACTATCCGATCGTCGCTCGGAACCGGCTCTCTGGACGGCATGACCATCACGGCGGTCGCGCCTAACGTCTCCGCCATGCTCGATAGGTAGGCCACCGCCTCGGTGCCGGTGTGGCTCGTGCCCACGATGATCGGCACGCGATTGGCCGCCGTCGCAACCGCCGTTCGAATGAGTACCTCCCGCTCGTGATCGAGCAGGCGATTCGATTCACCCAGCACGCCCAGAATGGTCACGCCGTCGACGCGCAGGTCGATCATGAACTCGATCAGCCGTTGCCACGAATCGAGGTCGAGCGACTCGTCGTCGTGGAACGGCGTCGCAAGGATCGGGATCACGCCCTGGAATGTCCCCTGGAATGTCATTGTGTGCCCCTGTCGAGGATTACTTTGATGTCTGTGGAAACGGTCTGATCGAGACGCCGTTTTTGCTCGGCGACGCGGGTCGCCAATTCATCGAATACCGCATTCATCGAGCGGGTTGGCTTGCCATCGGCCCGCGTGATGACCCCGCTGAGCGCCGCCAGCTGATTATCAGGCGCTCGTGGCGGCACCAGATTGGGGTTCGGGCCGAGCACTCGCGTGATTGCCCCTTCGATCGCGAGCAGCTTCTCTTTCGCAGCCGCAGTGGCCTGCGCCCGCGGTGCACCGGCGGCCGGAGCGCGCTCGTCTAGTTGCTTGCGAATCTCGTGGATGCGGTTGACCGTGTCAGTGATGTCTGAAATCTGATCGCGGACCTTGAGCATGAAGGCGAATTGCTCCTCCAGATCCGCGTCAGAGGCAGTCAGTCGTGGATCTTTTTTGATCTCAAAAGGTGCCTCGTAGCTCGCTCCGTCTACGGTCAGACGCGCCCGGTATCGTCCGGGTGGCGCCACAGGCGCTTGGGGACGCACTGAATCCTGCGCACCAAACATCGGATTTGGCGGCAGCTCTCGAGGACCGGGATAGCGAAGATCCCAGATGAACCGGTTCATTCCCGCATCAGCCGGCACCGAGAGAGCGTCTTTCGCCGAGCTCGAAAACTCCTGGATGACGTGTCCGTTCGCGTCCACAACGGCGAGCTTTGTCTCGCTGGCCGGGCGCTGTTTCAGGTAGTAGTCCACGATCACGCCCGCAGGTGGATTCTGTCCGGCGTTGAGGAAGGTGCGCCGGACGCGACCGTCGCTACTTTGCCGATCCTCGAACGCAACGACGTCTCCCGACGAGCCCGTCAACTGAATGCCCGGACGAGCGGATCGGGCAGACGACGTTCGCATCGGGAGATAGCGATACGTGGGCTCGATGTCGAACAGGTGCGCTGTCGCGGAGGTAACCTGTGGCGTGATCTGCCGAAGCGCGCTGAGGTTGTCCATAATCCACAGGCCACGTCCGTGCGTCGCGAGGACGAGGTCGTTGCCTTTGACGAGCATGAAGTGCACCGGGACAACGGGAAGATTGCGTTGAAGCGGCTGCCACGAACCTCCCGCGTCGAACGACACGTACACACCTGTTTCGGTACCGGCGTAAAGCAATCCCGGGCGCACCGGATCTTCACGGATCACGCGCGCAAAATCATTTTGGCGGATTCCGTTTGTGATTTTCTGCCAGGTGCGGCCGTAGTCGGTGGTCTTGTAGAAGAAGACGCTGCGATCGCTCACCTTGTAACGATGCGCTGCGATGTAGGCCGTCCCGCGATCGTGCGGCGACACATCGATGCCGCTGATCGTTGTCCATTCGGGCAGATCCTTCGGTGTGACGTTCTCCCACGTGGTGCCGCCATTTCTCGTCAGCTGCAGGGTGGTGTCGTCCGAACCGAACCACAGCTCTCCTTTCTCGAGTGGCGACTCGGCGATCGACTGCGCGAGGCTCACCCAGTACAACGAAGACGTGAACGATGTAATCGGACGTCCTGGGATCTGCTGCATCTTGTCCACGCGATTGCGCGTCAGATCCGGGCTGATAGGCTCCCACGAATACCCTTCGTCGGTGGTGCGGAACACACGATTGCCTGCCGTGTACAGCACGCCGGGGTCATGCGGCGAGAGAAGGATCGGGAACGTGTAGTAGAAGCGGTACTTCACGTCCTTTGGCGGCATGCTGAACTGGTCCATGGGCCAGACGCTGATCGTCGGCGCCTGCCCCGTTCTCCGATCCCAGCGAGCGATGTTCGTGCGGTCGCCTGCGTACACAACGCTGCCGTCCGGTTTCACGGCCGTCTGTCCGCCTTCACCGAAGTCGATCGGCTCGCTCTCTTTCCATGCAATTGCGGCATCGCCGGTGCGGCTGGGCATCGCGAAGTGACTGTTGTCGTTCTGCGTCGCGAAAATCCAATATGGGCTCTCGTTGTCGATTGCAAGACTGAAGAGGCAGGCGGTCGGTTGGTTGTACAGAGAGGACCATGCACGGCCTCCGTTCAGAGAAACGGCCGCGCCTCCGTCGCTGCCTTCGATGATGCGTTGATTGTTCCTGGGATCGATCCACAGCGAATGGTGATCGCCATGAGGCATCGGAACCGCGTTGAACGTGGCTCCTGCGTCCGTGGACTTCCAGAACGTGTAGTGCTGCACGTAGACGGTGTCGGGATCCTGCGTGTCCGCGATCACATGCATGAACGAGGAAGCATCCCGTCGAAAATCACGGCGCTCGGTGATGCGCGTCCACGTCTGGCCGCTGTCATCCGAACGAAACAACGCGCCATCGTCCGCCTCGACGAGCGCCCAGACGCGGCTGGGGCGCGCAGCCGACACTGAGACGCCGATTCGTCCCACGATGCCTTTGGGGAGACCGCTGTTGTGCGTGATATCGGTCCACGTGTCTCCGCCGTCCGTTGACTTGTACAAGCCGCTGTCCGGCCCACCGCTAATCTCGTCCCATGGCAGGCGCTGAAGTCGATCGAGCGCTGCGTACATGACGTTCGGGTTCGTCGGATCCATCGAGAAGTCCACCGCGCTCGCAGAATCGCTCTTGAAGAGCACCCGCTGCCACGTCTTTCCGCCGTCCTTGGTGCGGAAGACTCCGCGTTCGGGATTCGTGCCGAACACGTCACCGGCCGCCGCCACGTACACGATGTCCGGGTTGCGCGGATGAACCTTGATCTTCGCGATGTGTCTGGTTTCCTTGAGTCCGACGTTGGTCCATGTCTGCCCGCCGTCCGTCGACTTGTACACGCCATCGCCAGGGGTCAGGTCTTGACGTGGGCACGCTTCGCCTGTGCCGACGTAGACGACTGCGGGATTCGAGGGCGACACGTCGATCGCGCCTACCGGCGCCGTGTTGAAGAAACCATCCGAGACGTTTCGCCAGTAAGTGCCGGCATCCTCGGTTTTCCAGACGCCGCCGTGGCTCGCGCCGAAGTAAAACACGAGCGGGTTCTGAGGATCGCCAACCACGGCCGGCGCGCGACCGCCCCTGGGTGGACCGACGAATCGCCAATCCAGCGCGGTCAAATACGAGGCATCGACATTCGTTGCAAAGTCCACTCGCTTTGTGGTTGCCGTTGACCCGGCGCTGCCTGATTCTGCCGCGCGACAACCCGACAGAATGCTCGCGAGCGCGCAGCAGGTAACCGTTGTCGCGACGATTGACAGATTCGTCTTCATGGCACACCCCGTCGCTGAATGCGTTGATTCAGGCTTGCGAACGCCGAATGGAAGCCGGCGTGCGGAGCAACAACCGGCAGACGAACACGAGTCCCATCAGCGCCATGGCCGCAGCCGCGCCGGTGAGCTGCTGCACCAGCGAGTCGGGGAGCGCCGACGCCGTGTCCGTCGACGCTGTGGGAGACACGCTCGAATGAACGAGGCGGCCGTCGATATAGACGATCTGCGGAATCGCGCGGTAATCGAACGGATGTCCCTCGAGAACGACGAGATCGGCATCCTTGCCTGCATCGAGGCTGCCGATGCGCGAGCCCATATCCGACATTTCCGCCGGATACAACGTGACCATCTTGAGGGCTTCTTCCTCCGTCGCACCGTTCCGGAACGCCCACGCGGCATTGAGCACCGTTTCGCCGTCGAGACGCCCGGTCGGTGTCGCGCGTCGTGATGCGCCGGGTCCGAAGAACCCGACTTTGAGGCCGGCGCGGCTCAGAATCGCCGCGCTCTGCATGTTGTAGTCGTCACCGCCGCCGCGGATGTCAGAGGTGTAGGTGCCGGCGTCGCCAAGGATGATGCCCTCGACGCCGGCCGCAGCCAGCTCCTTGGACAGCCGGTGCGCTTGAACGGCGCCGCTGACGATGAAGCGGAGGTGGAAGTCGCGCGCGAGATCGATCGCGGCGCGAATCTCGTCGGTTCGCTTGGCGTGCACGATAACCGGCACCTGCCGCGCCAGCGCCGGCCGCAGCGCCTCGAACCGCTGATTGAACTCGCGCGCTCCGCCGGCGATGTACTGCTGCGCGGCAGTCAGCGTGTCGCGGATCTGCTTGACGGCCGCTTCAAGAGTGAGTGGCTGCTTGTTCTTGTTCTGCCGTCCCCAAAACTCCGTCGCATCGCGCGTCAACGAGATCACGAGGGAGCTCGGTTCGCGCCGCACCATCTGCTCGACATCCATTCCGCGGCTCTTCACGACGACGCCGCTGCCGCCGATGAAATTCAAGCGACCGGGTGTGACGTTCTGCGTCGTGATCCCGACTTCGCGATTGACCGCATATGACGGGAACCATGGATCCACTGCGAACCGCGCATTCATCTCCGGAACGATCGGCTCGGTGACCTCGTCGTTCTGCACCTGCCACTTCAGATCGCCGACCCAGTCGTTGGGATACGTCCGTGCCACCACCCAGCCTGGTGTCACGACCCGTCCGCCCACATCCACCGTGGGTACGCCTGAAGGCACTCGTGCTCCGGTGCCAACCGCGGAGATTCTTCCCTTCTCCACGAGAAGCGTCGCACCCTTCATCGGCGAACGGCTGATCGGAAACACGTGAGCGTTGGTGAGGGCAAACGTTCCTTCGGGGAGCTGTCTGGCGGCGCGCAGCGGCGCAAACGGTCCGACGGGTGTCGGCCGGCGAGTCTGCCACACGTCCTTGCGTTCGTACTCGACGATTCCGTCAACGATCACGCGTTCGATCCGATCGGCAGTGAGATCGAAGGGATGACCATCGAGCAGCACCAGGTCTGCGTCCTTGCCGACTTCGATACTGCCAATACGGTCCGCCAGCATCATGGCCTTGGCGCCGTTGATCGTGATCGCCTGCAGGCCGTGCTCCTCCTTGAGACCGTGCCGCACGAGCATGGCTGCATACTCGCGGAAGTCCTTGAATTGTTCGCGCGAGTTGTCGGTCTGCAGACTGGCGGAGACTCCCACTTCCATGAGCTCTTTCACGATGTTGTGCGACCGCGAGTCGCCAAAGTAGCGAACGATCATCATCGGGCCGATGACGGGGATGATCTTCGAACCCCTGAGCACTTCCGCCATCGGCGCCACTTCTTCGGCGTGGCCGAACGCGAGTCGATCGATGAAGCCGTACTCTTTCGCGAGCTTCATGACCATCTGGTTCTCGCTCGGATAATGCGTATGCGTGTGGACCATGACATCGCCGCGCAAGACCGCCGCGAGCGCCTCGAGGCGCTCGTCGACCGGCGGTTTCGTCGCGAGCCGACCGGCTTTGTAGTCTTCCTGCTGCTGGAGATAGACCTTGGCCTTGCGGAAGTATTCGCTGGCCGTCGCGTACCAGCCCATCACGGTCTGCGGTGTTTCACCCTCGCGCAAATTGATCAGCGGTCGAACGGCCATCTTCAAATCGACGTATGGTTTGAGAACGATTGGTTTGCGTTTCAGCTTCAGCGCGACCGCCTGACCGCTGCTGATCACGCCGCTGCCTGGATGCGTAATGACCGACGTCACTCCCCCGGACAGCGCGATCTGCAACATCGGATCGTCGAGCCTCAAGTGCTCGACGGCCTTCCACTCCGATGTGACGGGACCGGGTATGCGGTCGCCCAGGCGCGAAAGCGCGAGATGCGTATGGGCATCGATCATCCCCGGCATGACGGCAATCGCGTTGTATACCGTCGCGCCGGGCGGTGCGTCGACGCTCCTGCCCACGGCTTTGATCTTGCCGTCAGCGACGAGCACCTCGCCGTTGCTGACGACGCCGCGCGTGATCGTGTAGATGGTTTTCGCCTTGATCACGATCGCTCCGCTCTGCGGCGGCGCTTGCTGCGCAACGACGGCCGCTCCAGTCGTCACGGCAAACGCGAGCGCAATTCTCCAGACATCCTTCGGTCTCATCGGAGTTCTCCACGAAACTCGGGCGCGTCCGGTCATTTCACCCCGGCATGCCCTGCCGCTCAGCGCGTCACTTTCACCGGCTCCATCAACTCGATCGTGGTGGCGCCGAGCCCGTCTTTCTCGATGAAGTTGCTGATCGTGTCGTACATCGGTTTGTGTTCGGCAAAACGCACGTGCAAGTCGAGCGTCTTTGCCGTTTCGCACATCGCGTCGATGTCGTTCACTTCGAGCGCGATATGCTCGAGCCCTTCGCCGTTCGTTGCGAGAAAACGGTCCCACCGGCTTCCCGGCATCGTCGACTCGTTCAACACGAACTTCACCCCGCCGATGACCATCGATCCGAGCCGGACGTGCAGCTCGGGGTTCACCTTTATCTCCGCTTTCACTCCGAATAACGACTCCCACACGCGCAGTGTCTCGTCCAGGTTGCGTACGACGAAGCCCATGTGATGAATCCGTTTGACGTTCTGATCGTCCACGTTCGCTCCTTTTGCTCGTCAGAAATCCACTTTCGCGCCAAGCCGCACCAGTCTGGGACTCAACGTGTTCGACACGCGTCCCAGGCTCGTGCCGATCGTGGTCACGTCCGCAAGAATGGTGTTCGCGTTGAACAGGTTGTATGCGTCGACGAACGGCTCGAGCCGATGACCGCTGAAATGGAACACGCGGCCGAATCGCAGATCGAGCTGCGTCACCCGGTCGTAGCGGACGTCGTCATTCCGCTCGAGCGCGACGGTCTGCGAAGACCGCGTCAGGGTCGGCACCAGCGCCCGGCCGACGTTGAGTTGCCGTTGCCGTGGATGACCCGAGCGGCTCGATAAGAAGCCGCTCAGCGTAACGTCGCCCGGCAGGACGTACGAGCCGGACGCTTTGATCTGGTGCGGCTCGTCGTTGCCCACGGCGCCAACGGCGAAGATGTCGCGGTTCGGATCGTTCAAATCACCGCCGGTGGAAATCCGGCCGGTCGCCTTGCCGTATTGGTAACCTGCAAGCACCGACGATCGGGAAGTGAACCGACGCTGGACTGCGACCTCGATCCCGTTGTAGTCGAAATTCAGCTTGTCGACATTGGTGAGAAGGTTGTCTTGTAATCCGGCCGTCGCGGGATTCTGGTTGTAGATCGTCAACGGCTGGTTGGTAACCGGGTTCGTGATCGTGACCGGAATGTAGCTGGCGGTGGGCACGGCCAGATTGACTGTGCCGCGCAAATCGCGGTTCTCGCGCCGGTAATAGAAAACCGACAATCCCGTCGCGGGGAACAGCTCGTGCTCGAAACCAACGCTGTACTCGCGATTGAACGGCCGCCTGACGTTTGGATCGATCCTCGTGGACACGCCACCTGCGAATCCCTGGCATCGGCTGTATTCGTTGTCCTGGAATTCGTTGTCGCCGTTCAGGTCGGTCCAGACGCATCGGTTGGAGCTCTGAGTGAGTGGGTTCACGGCCTGCCCCACGCCCGCGGCCTCGACTCCCATGTATTTGTTCGCACTGCCTTTCACGACCGTGCGGCCGTTGCCGAACAAGTCGAACGCCACACCAAACCTGGGCACCGCGTTCGACCACGTGATGACGTCGATGGGCGCGAAATCCCGGACAGGAACCCAGCGACCGGCGTCCGCATGTTGTGCGGGAATGTGGTTCTCGAACCAGTCGTAGCGCACGCCGACGTTGAACGTCAGCCGCTTCGCCAGCTGCCACGAGTCCTGGGCGTAGAACCCGAACTCTCTGACGTCCGTGAGAATAATCACGGGCACGTTGACAAGATCGACGGCGTCGGGCACGCCGTTTCGCGTGTAGAGAATGATCGCGTCGCGCTGATACCGGTAGTCGTTGAACGAGCCCCAGTTGCCCTGGCTGCCGACTTTGAGCTCGTGCGATCCGCGCCAGTTCGCGACGTGGGTGATCGATGCGTTGTAATCTTCGCGGTCCGTCGTGTCGGCCCGCACGCGAATAGCCGCACCGGTCAACGTGGAGCTCACCTGGTCGAGCCGCGCATCCTTCGTCGATTCAGGACGAAAATCGGTCTTCGCGCCGACGCGCGTGTGCCCGAATCCCACCTCGTAAATCCAGCTGTTGCCGCGCGTCCCCGTCCAGCTGAACCCGACGATCTGGTTGTATGGGTGGCGCCCGCTCGTGTTGAACCCGGCTGCCTCGTCGGAGACGAACGTCGCGCTCTCGCGCCGGTAGGGTCGATACGAGCCGTCGTACGCGTCCGATAGCGTGAACTTGTTGTGCGGCGTCAGCTGTATCGTCGATTTCGCGAACCAGTTGAACTGCCGGGTATAGTCGATGGCCTGCTGGCCATCCAGACCGATCTGATTCGCGAGCAGCGAGGTGAACGACAACACCCGCGGCGATCCGAAGAACCAGACCTTGTCGTGCTTGATCGGTCCGCCGAACGATCCATCGATGTCGTACGCCTTTTTGGCGCCGTTCGTACTCGACACGCCGAGGTCGCGGAGCTCCTGCGTCAGGTTCGACGACTGCAGGTGCACGTTCGTGCCCGACGCGAACAAGCTGCCGCCGAACTGGTTGCCGCCGTCCTTCGACACCAGGTTGATCGCGACCCCGCCATGACCGACGGCCGCCGGAAGGCCCGTCGTCTGATAGTTGATTTCCTGTTGTGCGCCCGTCGATCCGAACGCGCGGGGCGCGTCACCGTCCCCGAAGTAGGCGCCGACGCGGACGCCGTCGCGGTAATAACCGCGATCGTTGCCGCGCGACCCGTGGACCTGAATCGCGGTGTACAGGTGTGCCGTCGATCCGCCCACGTCGGGCGTCGAGGTCGAGGCACCGAGCACGAACTTCGACATGTCGAAGGGATTTCGCGCGCTCGGAATGGCGTCGACGACTTCGTGCGTCAGGATGGTCTGCCCCGTCGTTCCCTTCACGTCCACCACGGGCGATTCGCCGACGACCGTCAACGTTTCAGCCATCGCCCCGACCTTCATGTCGATGTTGATCGTGGCCGTGAAGCCCGAGTTGATCACCACGCGTTCGCGTCCGACCGTCGTGAAACCGGTGAGCGAGAACTTGAGCGCGTAGGTCCCAACAGGCAATCGCAGGAGCTTGTAACTGCCGGTGTCGTCGGTGACGGCCGACCGCGTTCCCTCGATGAGGGCGGGTGAAGTCGCCTCAACCGTGACGCCGGGCAGGACGCCTCCGCTTTCGTCTTTGACCGTGCCCTCCACGGCGCCAAAGACGGTCTGCGCCTCCGCTCGTGCAACGACACAGAGTCCGATTAGAAGAATGACGACAATCCGCAGACTCGACGATCCGACGCTCATACGGTCCTCCCTGCGCTGTTTCCCGCCTGCAATTCCGCTCTGTGTAATCCGCTAATTGATTCGCTGGGGCGCTGGCGTCGCGAACAAACCTCGCTTTGAATGCACGACGCCGATCTCCGTCAGCCCTTCGACCACCTTGAACGTCACGGCGATCGGATCGAGCACCGGCACCGACAGCTCACGCTGTAAATCCTCCGAGTAGCCCGCCATCGAGGCGCAACCCATGATGATGACCTCGGCGCCATCCTCTTCGACCATCCGCCGCGCAACGTCGAGCCCGACGCGCTTCACGCGATCGGGGTCGCTCGCGATATCGGCGACGCCCATGTCGAGCGGACGCACCGATGCGAACCGGCTTTCCAGTCCGTGCTTGCGCACGTGCTGCATCTTGACCGCCGTCTTGTGCTTCCGCTCCGTCAGGATCCCGAACTTGTTGCCAAGAAGAAGCGCGACGGCGAAAGTTGTTTCCTCCAGGCCGTAAACGGGGATCGTCGAGATCTCGCGGACCGCGTCGAGGCCGGGATCGCAAAACGCGGCAAGGATCACTGCGTGTACTCCCGTGGCCGTCGCCTCACGAACGGCGTCGATCACGTGCGGCACCGCAAGCGATTCATCGAATGCCGATTCCAGCACCTCAGGACCATGCGCGATCCGCTGCACGATGGCGTGGGTTTCGGGCCGCGCGATCCGATGGACCACACCCGCAATGCGTTCGGTCACCGCGGCGGACGTATTCGGATTGAGAACCAGGATATTCATGTGCGCCTGCCTGACCCAGTTACTGCGCCGTCCGGCCGCCATCGATGATCAGCGGCGTCCCGGTGATGAAATCCGACTCATCGCACGCCAGAAACAACATCGCGTTCGCCACGTCCTCTGGCCGACCGAGTCGATTGAGCGGTGTGACTTCGAACCACGACCGCCGCATGGCGTCGGGATCGTCCGCCCGCATCAAATTGCGCTCGTTCATCGGCGTATCGATCACGCCAGGACACACCGCATTCACTCGGATGTTGAACGGCGACAACTCCAGCGCCATTCCGCGCGTGAGCGCCATCATCCCGGCCTTGGAGGCGCCGTACGCGGCGCTGTTCGGTGCCGCGATGAAATAGCCGACCGAGGAGTTGTTCACGATTGCGCCGCGTCGTTTTGCCTTCATGATGCCGATCACGTTCTTCGACATCAGGAACACGGACTTCAGGTTTACCGCGAGCACGCGATCCCATTCCTCCTCCGTCGTCTCTTCGACGGGCCGCTTCAGCTCGATTCCGGCGTTGTTGACGAGCACGTCGACCGTGCCGAATCGTTCGACCGCGAACGCCACGGCAGCTTCAGCCTCGTCGGCGCGCGAGACATCCGTAGTGCGAGCGGCTGCTGTTCCACCTCGTTCGGTGATCTCGGCAGCGACAGACTCGGCGCCGGCACCGTCCTTGTCGAGGACCACAACGTGGGCGCCTTCATTCGCGAAGAGGCGCGCGGTCGCCTGCCCGATGCCAGCAGCGCCTCCGGTGACGATGGCGATGCGTCCGCGAAGCCGATCGCTCATGCGAGCACCTGTGGCGCGCCGAGAGCCGTCACGAATCGCGAAAGCCGGCTCAAGGCTTCTTCGAGACGCGCCGACGGCTGCAGCAGCGAGATCCGGACATACTCGGTCCAGCGTTTTCCAAACGATGTTCCAGGAAACATGAGAACGCGCGCCTCGGTGAGGAGCTGCCGGCAGAACAACTCCGCAGGCATTCCAAAGCGAGCGATATTGGCCCAGATGTAAAAGCCGCCACCGGGATGGCTGTACGGGATTCCAAGGCGATCGAGACCCGACATCATCAATCGGCGCCGCTCGTCGAACACGCGTCGAAACTCGTCGATCGAATCCTGCGATCCCTGCAACGCGGCCACCGCCGCATACTGCGAAAGAAGCGAGCACGGCCCGGAGGTTGCGGCCTTCAATCGTGTAGCGGCGGCGATGAACCCAGGCGGACCAATAAGATAGCCGACGCGGAATCCTGTCATCGCGTACGTTTTCGAGAATCCCGACAGCGTGACCGTCTGGTTTCGCATGCCCTCGCACGCCGCAACCGACAGCACCGAGCCACCATCGAACACAAGGCTCTCGTAGATCTCATCGGAGACCACGGTGAGTCCTGCGCGTTTCGCAACTGCTGCGATGTCACGCACGCCTTGCGGCGGGATGCATGATCCGGTCGGATTATTCGGATTGACGAGAATCAGCACCTTGCCCTCGTGTGCACGGCGCGACAGCTCTTCGGGTTCGAGGTGAAAGTCGCGCTCGAGCCGAGTTGGAACTTCGACCGTCGTGCCGCCAGCGGCCTCGATGGCCTGGTCGTACGATGAGTAGCGCGGGTCTGGAACGAGCACACGATCACCCCGATCAACGAGGGCGAGCATCGTCAGGAAGAGCCCTTCCTGCGCGCCGTTGGTGACGAGGATTTCGCGCTCGGGATCGAACCGAAGGTCCTTGTCGCGCTCGTAGCGATTGGCAATGGCGGCGCGGAGCACGTCGAGTCCCTGGACGTTCGGCATCTCGTGTGCACCCGCGACCGCGGCAACGGCCCGATCGATGATTGCGGCGGGCGTATCGAGATCCGGATCGCCCCGGCCGAGGGAAATGACGTCGGGAAGCTGCTCGGCCAACTCCATGAGGCTGTAGCGAATCTCGGTCGCCTGCTGGCCCTCGGGAGCCGCGTGCGCGGTCATCGCGCCTCCTTGCGGCGGCGATCGAGCGCGATGAGCGCCGCGCGCTGCGAGGGGGCGGCCGTACAAATCGAAAACGCCTGCTTCCACAGCCGCGCACCCGCGACAAGCGCCGCCGGTCCGGCGACGAAACCAACGCGGAAGGCGGCGATGCCTGGAAGCGCATCGAGATCGCCAACAACCATGCTCTGGTCATGGCTGGCGAGAGCTGAAAGCGTGGCCGCACGGTCAGAACCAATCGACGATCGAATGTTCAGGACGAGAGGCAAGCCCTGCCCGGTGGCCGTCGCGATCAGGGTGGCAGTTGCCGTGTCATCCTGCTCTCGCTCGTGGTAGACCAGCCGTGCATCCGCGCTTGACGACGGAGCGTCGCCGAGCGAGACCGGTCGAAGCCCTATGAGTGAAAACAGGTCGGCGAATTCGCCGCCGTCATCCGGCCCGCCGACGATGACTTCACCAGGTAAGAGTCGAAGCCCGAGCATCGTGACGAAGAGCGCTTCACGCACGCCGGCCGTGATGACGACGCCGAGATTCGGATCGAAGGCAGGTCCACCCAGCAGTTGGAGCTCATCGGCGACGCGAGAGCGGAGGGCTGGAATGCCCGGGCGATTCGTGTAGTGCGTTTCGCCGCCAATCAGCGCGTCGTGCACCGCCTTCAAGACGTCGGCCGCGATGGTGACCTTGTCCGAACGGGCAGCCTCTGACACCGGCGCGAGCGCCAGCGCACGTGCCGACAACTTCATCGGCCGACCGATGGTGGAAGATTCAGTGGACATCATTCCGCAAGGTCCTTCGCGCGAGCGACTGTGAGCACTGGATCCGCGTCGAGCGCCCGCGACAGACGATTTGCGTCGAATCGCAGTCCGCTGATTTCTCCACGCAGACGAGCAAGGAACAGGAAAGCCGGAATGAGTTGCCGCGGATCCTCCCATTGCTCGCGATGCGTTTCGCCTGTGGCGATATCCGCGAATGTGATTGATGTCGGCTTGATCCGCAGACCAGGTGTAACGGTGTTCACGCTCACCGGCGCGCCCTCGAGCTCCAGCGCGAGCGCACGCGTGAACCCCTCGAGGCCGAACTTCGAGGCGCAGTAGGCTGTTTCGTTCGCGAACCCGAGCACGCCGGCGCGCGACGAGACGTTGATGATCGATCCGCCGTGCTGCCGCATCGAGGGCAGAAACGCTTTGATCAAAAGGCAGGGCGCAGTGAGGTTAATCGCGATCGTATCGACCCAGACCTCGGGCGACAGCTGCTCCAGCGGTGCAAGTTGGAGAACCGCCGCGTTGTTGACCAGAACATCGACGTGAGTCGTGCGCGTGAATACGCTAGCGACGAAGCGATCGCATGCTGCGGGATCCGAGAGATCGACTTGCGCCGATTCGACGCACCCGCCGCGGGCGCGAATCTCGCCTGCGGTCTTCTCGAGCTCGCTCTCGGTCCGCGCGCAGATCGAGACACACGCACCTGCCTCCGCCAGACCTTGCGCGATGGCGCGTCCCAGTCCGCGGCCCGCGCCGGTGACGACCGCATGGCAGCCCTCCAGCGTCCGGCTCACATATACCCCCGCAACAAATACGCGCAGCCGAAGCCGACGTAGTTCCCAATCGCGTATCCGAGAATGCCGACGATAATTCCGGGTGTGGCGAGGGCCGGCCAGTTCATGGCCATCGACAACGCGAGCGCTGAGCCCGGGCCGCCCACTGCTGCCTGGCTCGCAATCGAGATGTTTGGAATGTCGTAGCCGACGAGCCACGCAACTCCGTACGCAAGAACGACGTGAATCACCAGGATGACCAGCATGTAGACGAAAAGCGCCGGCCCTGCTTTGAGGACTTCGGCAAAAACAGCGCCCGCGCCAATCACGATGAAGAACAGGTGCAGCGCGAAGTACGAAAGGACCGACGCACCTTTGACCGTCCGAAAGAAGGGGAACTGCGCGGCCACGAATGCCAACGTCGTCAGCCACAACACCGTCGGAAAACCCGGAATCAGCGGGGCCAGTCGGGCCGATAGCCAGATGGCAGCCAATGGGGCAGCGGCGAGAATCGCCAGGTCCGAGATGCTGATCTCCGCGTCCGTCCAGAACCGCCGTGGGTCTCGAGGAGTATCGTTGCTCGGCCCGTTGCCGATATCTGCGGGTAACGTCACGCTGGCGTCACTACTGGTGGCGGCGAGCGTCGCCGCGGTCGCATTTCGGCGCCAGATCGGCACGGCGCGAAATCGCGCCGTAAGAATCGCCGCCAGCCCCATCTGTGCCAGCATGTACGGCACCGTCGAAAGGTTGTCTGCGACCGACGCGGCCGCGAAGAGGCTGGGCGAAGTCTCGAGCCCTCGACCAACGGCCACGAAGTTCATTCCGCCGCCAACGAAGGCCCCGGCGAACTGCCCGCTGATCTTCCACGTTTCGGGACCGATGGCGCGTGCGAATAACAAGCCGGCGGCGACGCACGCAACAAAGGTGGCAACGGTCGCCAGCGCAAAGCAACCGAGCATGCGCGTTCCAGCCTGTTTCAACTCTCGAAGATTCGAGGCGAGAATCACCAGGACAATCGAATAGGGCACGGCAAAGTCGTAAACGCCCTCATTGACGGGCCCCTCATGAGGCAGGACGCCAATGTTGCCCAATAACATGCCGAGAAGCGTGCAGACGACGGCCGAGCTGATCTTCTTGACGAACGCAACGCGCCCCTCGAGAAACCTCGCAAACGCGATCACGCCAAACATGAACGCGAGGAGCGCAGCAGGATCGCTGATCATCGGCCTGCGGCCACATACGTCGCGTCCGCGCAGAACAGCGCCCAATCTCCCGCGGTGACGCTCGGATAGGTGCGGATCCCGAACAGCGTGCCGTCGCACGGCGCGGTCAGCTGCTCGATGGGCTCGCCGAACAGGTTGCTGATTTGCAGCAGCACATCGCCCTTCGTGATGGGCTTCTTCAGCGGCGGCTCGCCGATCGGATCGATGATGCCGCTGTGCCCTGCCTGCACGACTTTCTGCCGCCCGCGCCAGTAGCCGGCCGCGTACTCGGCGTCGCCGTCAATCATCCCGAAGTGCCGGCAGACGTTGAGAAGAGCGTTCTTGATCGTACATGCCACGCGAGCGAGCGTGTCCGGCATGCTTGCCGCCGCGCCGCCAAGTTCAACGGTGAGCGCCGGCTTGCCTCGCGAGAGCATGGCCGCCATCGGCGTGCCGACCGGGTGCGGCGTCTCGAGGATGATCGGCCACTCGGGTCCCATGGCACGCGCGAGCTCGTCGCCTTTCGTGTCGTTGCCCGCGACGAAGATCGTCTCGGCCAGGTAGCAGATATTGCCGCCGGAATGGATGGTGATCTCCATATCGGCGATCGATCCGATCAGCGCGTTGTGGATGTGAGCGACCCGGTCGGTGAGAAAGCCATCCGGCTTGCCGGGATACACGCGATTCATATCGAAGGTGTGGGTGTCGCGTGGATTGCCACGCGCCATCGCTTCGAATGCCCCGACGTTCATCACCGGCACGCCGATGAAAGCCCCACGCATCGTCGCCGGATCGAGCTGGCGCGCCAGCGCCATGATCGCGAGCGTGCCCTCCTGCTCGTCGCCATGAATCCCGCCATCGGCGAGCAGAACAGGGCCGTCTCGCTTTCCCGCGACAATCACAACAGGGATCCCAAGCGTCGAGCCGTCGACGCGATTCACCGCCGCGACATAACCACGCGCTTTGCTTCCGGGTTCGGCTACCACTGAGTCAACAGCGATTCTCGGCATATTCCTTCTCTGAAGACGCGTCGATCACATTGCGAGTCGAACGCTCTGATACACGTCATCCAGCCGATGGCGCATCGGCTCGCCTCTGAAAGCCCGCGCAACGTTCTCCAACGACTCGCGCGCATGCACACGCTGTCCGCCGCTGGCGCCGGCAGCTACGTGCGGGGTAAGAACGACTGAATCAAGAGCCAGCAGCGGATGCGTATCGGACAACGGCTCGTCGCTGAACACGTCGAGTCCCGCGCCTGCGAGTCTTCCCTCGCGCAGCGCAGCGACGAGCGCCGCCTCGTCCACCAATCCGCCCCGCGACGTATTGATCAAGTACGCAGTCGGCTTCATCAACGACAACGTCTCGGCGTCCATCAGCCGCTCGGTTTGCGGCGTATGCGGAGCGTGCAGCGTGACGAAATCCGATTCCCGCAGGAGCTCGTCGAGCGGGACCCGCCGCAGATCGAGCGGCGCCACGAGCCCTTCTGCGATCGGTCTGCGCGTGTGAAAGAGCACGCGCATGTCGAAGCTGCGCGCCCGGCGCGCAAGCTCGTATCCGATCTCTCCGAAGCCGACGATTCCGAGCGTCTTCTCGTACAACTCGAACAGATCGGGATAGCCCAGCCAGTTGAACGCGATTTCGGTTTCCGTCGTGCGCGCGGGTTGAAGTCCTCGCTCGCGATAGGCGCCTGAAACCACTCCGCGGTGACCGGGCACGATCTTGTGCGCAAACGCCAGCATCAGCCCCATCGCGTGCTCGGCCACGGCGATTGCGCCTTTGCTCGGCATCACCGCGACCATCACACCTGCGCGGCGCGCGGCTTCGAGATCGACTCGATCCGGGAAGTGTCCGTGGATCTGCACGACTCGCAAGTCCGGTCCTGCGGCCGCAATCAGATCCGCGGTCACAACGTGCCGGCGCGTGAGGAGCGCGTGCGCGCCACGTACCTGCTTCAGCAGTTCGTCCGGGTCGGAGGTCGACGGACACTCGAACGTAAACTCGTTGCCCGGCATCTGGTCGAGGAACACTCGCTGAGCAGAATCGGAAAGCGGATCGATCATCACGATTCGCCATGGCTCGGCGATTCCCCGGCCGGGTCCGTGCGTTGCGCCGCTCTTCACCCGCGTCTCCGGGCCGTTTCGATCAAGGCTCATTGTTCGTCGTCGCCGTGACCTGAAGACTGCCGCGTTTCATTCGATCTCCTGTTCTCGACACCTCGAACACCTCGAACCCGCTCCGCCGATCGCGTTATGCGCGATAGGGAAACGGCGGCCGGCGCTTGTGCCAGTCGGTTTCCTTTTGGAACGCCATTGCGAGATCCAGTACTGATTGCTCGTCCCAGGCATTACCGACGATCTGGACGCAGAGCGGCATATCTTCGGCGTCGAATCCGACCGGGATGTTGATTCCCGGCAGGCCACTGAGATTCGCGATGTTGTTCACGCGCGGGATAGTCCGTCCGGCGGGTTGTCGCGGCGGCGGCGGAATTGGAGGCTGCACCGGCGCTTCGCGAGGTGGCGCGCCGGTGGCGCTCGTTGGCGCAACGATCGCGGTGTATTTCGACATCAGCGCGTCGGTTTCCGTCACGACCATCTGCCGAATGCGTTGGGCCTTGAGATAATCCGATGCGGGCGCCATTGTTCCTGCCAGCCAATCCGCCCGGCGCGACCAGTTGTAACGGAACATGCCGTCGATGCGCTTGTCCTCGAAGAGGTCGCGGAAAATCGCGCCGCCTTCCACGTTCGTGATGTTGGCGAACACCGCGCCATAGGGTCGATCGGGAAATGTCACGTCCTCGAAGACCGCGCCCATCCGTTTGAACACGTCGAGCGCCGCGTCGAACACGGCACGATTGTGCGGAAGTTGGACGGCGTCGAACTCGGTGCGATGGATGGCAATCTTTCTGCCCGCGATCTTTCCTGGATCCGGACGGAATTTGAAAACACGGTCGGCCGTCGAAGGATCCCGCAGATCGTGTCCCGCGATCGCCTCCAGGATCAACCCGCAATCCACGGCGCTGCGCGCGACCGGCCCCAGCTTGTCGAGACACCAGGACAGCGGCATGCACCGAAACCGGCTCACTCGTCCAAACGTCGGCCGAAGGCCCGACGCGCCAACGGTGGCGGCGGGCAGAACGATCGATCCGCCGGTTTCACTGCCGATGCCGTACGCGATGAGACCGGCGACAGCGCCAACGACGGTGCCGCTCGACGATCCCATGGATGAACGATCGAGCTTCCACGGATTCAGAGCAGAACTGGTATTCCCTCCGGCAAATTCGGCCATCGCCATCTTTGCCATCAGGATTCCGCCGGCCGCGTTGAGCTTTTCGACGACCGCGGAATCCGCATCCGGAATGCGATCGGCGAAAATGCGCGAGCCCCACGTCGTTCGCACGCCCTTCGAGTCGAGCAGATCCTTGACGCCGTACGGAATGCCGTGCAGCGGCCCGCGAATTTTGCCGCTGCCGATTTCGCGCTCGGCGATCCGTGCCTGCTCCAACGCTTGGTCACGAACGAGCGTGATGATCGAAGCGAGCTTCGAGCCGTGATTCTGCTGCGGCTCGTTCGGCAGAGGAAAGGGCGGGCGGTCGAGCGTTTCCGCGCGCTCGATGTACACCCGTGTCAGCTCCACGGGCGACAGCTTCTTCGTGGCAATGAGGCGCGACAGCTCTTGAACAGTGAGGAAATGGAGATCGTCCGCCATGTCAGCCTCTTCTGAAGACGAGCGCTGGCGGCACGTCGGAGGGCACCTGGAAGCTGCGCAGCGTCTGATGCGAACGGATGATTCGCGCGACCGCCGCTCGCAGTTCTTCGAAGCGTTCAGGGTTCTCGTAGATACCGCGGCTGCCTTGCAGGTCGAGGAGGATGCGTACGGTCTCGGCGGACACCTCCCCCGTCTGTTCCAACTGCGCTTCCGCTTCCCGCCACACGAGCGGTACGGCGGCTGCCGCGCCAATCGTCATCCAGAACTCTCGTCTTGAAGAATCCATTTCTCCTCCGCGCGCGCTAGAAATCGAACTTCGCACCCACTTTGAAGATGCGCGGATTGATCGTCGCCGATACCCGGCCGAGACTCGGCCCGAGCGTCGTGTTGTCAGCGAGAATCGTGTTCGCGTTGAACACGTTATAGACGTCGAGGAACGGCTCGATGTGAAATCCGCGCCACCGCACCGGACGCCCGAAACGCAGGTCCAGCAGCTTGATGCTGTCGTATCGCTGATCGTCGTTCGGCTCGAGCGGGACCGTCTGGCTGGCGCGCGTCAGCGTCGGGACCAGCGCACGTCCCACGACGAGGTTTCGCTGTCGCGGATGTCCGGTATAGGCGAGCAGCACCGTGCTCGCGGAGATATCGCCTGGCAGCAGATAACTGCCCGAGAGCTTGAACTGGTGCGGTTCGTCATTGCCAATCGCGCCCTGGTAGTAAATGAAGTTGTTCGGATCGTTCAGATCGCGGCTCGTGGACGGCCCCGAGGTCAGGATTGCGCCTTGTGCCCGGCCGTAGTGATAGCCGGCGAGCAGCGAAGCCTTGTTCGAGAATCGACGCTGCACTTGCAACTCGACCCCGTTGTAGTCGTTGTCAAGTCGCGGATCGTTGCTGATGAGATTGTCCTGCCTGCCGAGTGTGCCCGGATCCTGGTCGTAGATCGTCAGGTTCTGATTGTTCAAGGGATTGACAATCGTCACGGGAATGTAGCTGCTCGTCGGCACGAGGACGTTGTGGGGTCCGCGGAAATTGCGGTTCTCGCGTCGATAGAAATACGCCGACACGCCGATATCGCCAGCGAGCTGATGCTGCAGGCCGATCGTGTACTCGCGATTGAACTGCCGCTTCAAGTCGGGATCGAGCCGGCTGGTCACACTGCCCGAGAAGCCTTCGCACCGACTGAGCTCGCTGGCCTGCGCGAACAGGTCGCCGTTTGTATCGGTCCACGTGCAGCGATTCGTGCTGTAGATCATGGGGTTGACGGAGGAGGCGACGCCCACGGCCTCGTTGCCCACGTAGACGCTGTAGCTGCCTTTGACCACCGTCCTGCCGTTCCCCCGGAGGTCGTACGAGACGCCCAGGCGAGGCACCAGGTCGTTCCAATTCGGGACGTTGGGGATCTTGTTGAAGTGGCGTTCCGCCACCCACGTTCCTGCGGGGGCGGATCGTTCCGCGATGTCAATCCGGAACTTGTCGTAGCGCAAGCCCGCGTTCAACGTCAGGCGGTTGCTAATGGTCCACGAATCCTGCACGTAGAAACCGATCTCGGTGACGTTGGTCAGCGCGTCAAGCGGAGTATTCGCAAGGTCCACTGAGTTCGGCGCGTTCCCGCTGAAGCGAAGGATCATGTCGCTCAGCAGCCGGCGGACCTCACGAAAACTGCCGATGGCGTTCTGCGTGCCGATTTTCAATTCGTGTGTTCCCTTCCAGTCCAATATCCGAGTGGTCGAGACGAAGAAGTCCTCGCGTTTGGTGGCGTCGCCGCGGATGGTGTTCGGCGCGCCAGACAGGATGTTGTTCACGATATCGAGGCGCGCCACCCTGTCGGCTTCGGGCCGCGGTTCCCAGCCCGCGCCGACCCGCATGTGAGCCCAGCCGGCCTCGAAGATCCAACGATTGCCGCGCGTCGCTGTCCACCGGCTCGAAACCACCCGGTTGTACGGACTCGGAAATTGCCCATCCTTGTCGATCAGCGCGGCCTCGGACGTGACGAACGTCGCGCCCTGCCGGCGATAGGGACGGTTCCAGCCATCGTGGGCCACCGACACACTCAGCTTGTTCGCGCGATTGAGCTGCCAGGTGACCTTGCCGAAGTACTCCTCATTGCGCTGAAAATCGAACGCCTGCCGGCCGTCGAGAAAGAACTGGTTCGCCAGCAGTTGATTGACCGACCAGACCCGCTGCGACCAGAAGAACCACGCGCGGTCGCGGCGAACGGGTCCGCCGACACTTCCATCGAAGTCGTAGGCCTTCTGAAGACCGGCCGTCGCCAGCACGCCCTGCTGCCGGAGCGTGTCATCGAGATTCGACGACTGCATCGATTTGTTTCCGCCCGAGGCGAAGATCGATCCGGAGAAGCGATTGCCACCGTCTTTGAACACCATGTTGATCGCGACACCGCCGTTGGCGACCGAAGCGGGCAGCGCGCTTGTCTGATAATTGACCTCTTGCTGCGCGCCCATCGCGCCGTAGACGCGCGGGGCGTCACCGCCGCCGAAGTACGCAGCGACGCGCAACCCATCCCGATAGTAAGAGCGGTCGTTCGCGTTCGATCCATGGATCTGGATTGGCGTGTAGAGGATCGTGCTCGTTCCGCCAACGTCCGGCCGGCTCGTCGACGCGCCGATGAGGAACTTGGTCATGTCGAACACGGTGCGGGCGCTCGGCAACGCATCCACGAATTCATGTGAGAGGACCACCTGCCCCGTCGTGGTGCGCACGTCGACCACTGGCGATTCACCAACGACCGTCAACGTTTCTTCCATGGAGCCGATCCGCATGTCGGCGTTGATCGTTGCGGTAAAGCCCGAGTTGACGACGATTCGGTCCCGCTCGACCGCGGTGAACCCGACGAGCGAGAACTTCACCGCGTAGGTGCCTACGGGCAGGCGCAGGAACCGATAGCTCCCGTTCGCGTCAGTCACATCGGTCCGCGCACCTTCAATCAGCGCGGGAGATCGGAGTTCGACGGTCACCCCCGGGAGCATCGCGCCGGTCTGATCTTTGACGACGCCCTCAATCGCCCCGACGAGCGCTTGAGCGCAGACCTCCGCCGGCACCGATACCGCCAGTAGCACCGTGAAGGTTGCCAACACCGACCTGAAGGTGCGTGTCATTACAGTCCTCCTTCGGATCTCACAAACCCGCCGCGGCGCGACTGCGAACACCCACCGAGCGAGTGCGCGTCGAGTCGTGACGTTGGCGAAAGGCGGGCCGACTGGCGCGCCGGCAGCCCGCGCTTCCCTTCGTGTTGTCCGACGTACCGCGGAACTTTGAAGAAAGGAAACGCTGTTGCGCTTGGCAAGAGGCGTGCCCGTCTGAAACCGGGCCTCGATGGACGCGTCGCGGTGGGCTTTCGATGGGCGGCTCGCCTAGGAGCCCGGGCCTTTCTAGTTCCGGCGGACGACCGCGGTTGTTGTAGAGTTACGGTTCCGCGCTGCAGAGTGCCGCGGCCGTCGAACGTTCCAGTTTGAAACGTTGCGTTGTTGCTGTTTGTCGCAATCGCGAACGCGTCGCGCTGAAGATCTCGTGGCCAGAGTGAGGATCGGGGTCGCTCCGGGACCTCCCTCGCTTGACTGTTAACAGGATGCCGCGACCTGAAACGTTTCGTTGACATCGATCGCGGCACACGTCTAGCATCCGCTGACGTTGCAGCCAATCTGCCCGCAACCGCAGCAAGGAGAATCGACCATTCAACGGATTGGTCCCGTCCCGGTCGAAAAGACCGGCACCAGCTATCTCAAATCGGCCGGACGCGCCGTCAATCACGTCGCTCTCAGTCTTCTGAGCTTCTCGCGGCTCGAGGACCTGTTGCAGGACGCGCTGGATCGCGCGTTGGAGGTCATGGAAACGGA